>Ga0126342_10001300_pt1:0-7500 | contig 34410 bp, 25 predicted proteins | sample Cyp1metagenome_FD_92528 | JGI IMG/M metagenome (GOLD analysis project Ga0126342, IMG submission 92528) | Coral microbial communities from Lord Howe Island, Old Settlement Bay, Australia - Cyphastrea 1 metagenome | ecosystem: Host-associated > Invertebrates > Cnidaria > Coral ...
ACAGTATATACATACATATATACACACATTATATCTATCTATTTATATATACATATATACACACATCATATATATATATATATATATCATATCATATCATATCATATCATATCATATAGTCAATTGAATGTCAATGGATTTTCAGGGACGATTTACCATGTTCTTCAACATGTTGAACCATGTTGAACCATGTTGAACCATGTTGAACCCCCCCAAAAAGCATGGGAAATCCATGAGGTGCTGGTCCTCGGCCTTGGACTTGGCACTCGCATGCTGCATCTTGGCAAACTGTGGGTGCCATGACTCGTTAGGGATGGCTTATTAGTACCGTTATGTTTGTTTTTGATGATGGTTATAAGTTATGATCATGATCATTATTATTGTTATTGTTATGAAACAAATCATATTATGATGGCTATAAGTTATGATGGTTATAAGTTATGATCATGTTCTTTTTTTAAAAAAATCATTGCGTTTGCCACAGAAGAGTTGCGGAAGCCATTTTTGGTCCTTGTGGTTTGCTGCGAAAGCTGCCGACTCAGGCAGCGGTTTCTGCATGGAGGAAAGGAATACGTGGCCACCATTAAGATGGGATCAGAAACGAATACGCAGGACTGGGGTGAACTTGTGAGCATTGGAGATGGAAACGTTGGAAACTCGTGTCACTTTCCAACGATGCTCTCCCTTTTTTTACCATGGGATGTAGGACGATGGACAAACATGGACAATGTAGGAACTATGCTTAGGCTCGGGAAGAAGTCCATCGTGGCTCTTGGACATCTCAATTCGAAGATGATCAATGTTTTAGTAAAGCAATAATAAAGCATCCATATTTTGATGGTTAACACCACCCATTTAAGTAGTAAAGTTGGGGATGGTTGACTAGTGCTGTATCAATATTGAGGATTTCATCTTGGAATGGATTGGTTTGTTTGGATCTGGAAACCTTTCATTGATTTTCCAATGAAATATGGGGCCTTTCCAGTGAATTTTCCCTTGAACCAATCCTGATTTCATCTTGAAATGGTGGATTCCCAGTGGCAGCCAGCGTGGCCAGCCATGATTTTCGCTCAGGATGGTAGCGGCTCGGTGCTTCGAACAGCAGCCTTTGATGATGTTCAACGAAGTTCCCTCGAGGATCTGTTTTTCGATGTGGGGATCAGCACTAAAACCATCGTTTTTCACACCCCAAAGATGAGAATAGTCAGGATATACTAGATATACCTGTATTCTATGCTATAGATAGGATAGGACAGGACCGGATCGGACCGGATCGGACCGGATCGGATCGAAACATAGAGAGAGAGAGAGAGCGAGATAGAGAGTTGCTGATTGCTGGGATTGCGATTTGTGTAATTTGCTCCCAGGAGGCTTTGGCGGGCTTCCGCGGCACCATCCGCCAGGTGGAGTGGACTTGTCTCAGATTTCAGGGAAACCAAGCAAAAAACCATGATGAACCATGGTTTCCCCTCATGAAAATGGGGTTTCCTTGTGGATTTTCCCCGAAAATCTCGGTAAAACCATTGTTGGCCTCAACGAACATAGGCTTTCCATGGCTTTCCTGTAGATCCCTCAGATCCAGCGCCAATCCAATGGAATGTCCCGCCGCGCCGCTGGCACACAGCCATCCAGCAGTGGGCCTGGTGTTCACAAGGCAACAAATTCGATTCAGAGCAGTGTTCAAACCCCTGGTGGTTGATGATTAGTTTGCGGGTTAGGCTTCCCTTGATATCTTGAGTTTTTTTTTCATCATCCACAGATGGTGCATCCACATCATCCACTTTTTATACAGCAAACATCAAGCACACTACATCCACAGTCGATAGGGCGAAGGGGCACTTGGTCAGATTTGCGGCAGGCACGATATTTTAAAAGTGGTCGAACCTTGTCCATGCACACGGTTGGCTTGCTGTTTTGAATTGTGTTGAACCCTTGAGGACCTTTTTGGGAAGGGAGACCCGTTCGGCTAGGTGAATACTGAACTGTTTGCGGCGAAGAAATGGCGGAAGTCAAGGCTGAACATTGCTGAACTAGGAGCAGCCCTGCAGGAACTGATTGGAGAGTTGGTAATAGGGTTCGTTTGAAAACAGGGCAACCCAAATCATAGGCTGGATAGCAATGGAGAGAGAGAGAGAGAGAGAACCGTCATTGTCTATCATCATTTCCCCATGTTAGTTACACTTTAACTATCGGTTAGAGCCATTTATATATAATCTCATATAATTATGATATTCATATATATATATATAGTAGCCATTTATATCATAGCCATTTATATGTAATCATATAATTATATATATATATATTATTATATATTACCCTCTGGTTATTTAACATAGCCATGGAAAATGACCCATTTATAGATGGTTTACCTATCAAAAATGGTGATTTTCCATGGCTATGTTAAATAATCAGAGGGTAATATATTATTCTAAAGACTTTCGTAAAGAATGATGTCCAGATTGATGTCACTCAGTGAGGCATTCAGTGCGCAGGTGGATGCGGTGGATGCAGCGGCGCTGCAACAGCTTCTGCCGTTGAGTCGCGGAGCTCAGGGTTTCGCCATGGGCGACGATCCAACCGGGAGATCCCTAGGGAGTTCAAAATTAAGGCGGTTGAAACATGTTGAAACCCCAGCCTCATGTCATATGTTATCTATTGTTATCTCATTTTCAATAGGACAATTTGGATTAATTGATTGATTCCCCTAGAAGTCTCAGATGGGGTCTCAGATGTCTCGGTCAGAATTTCCCCTGCACCAGTGAGGGTTTCAGGATGCGATCCTAACCCTGCAAAGGACAACAATCACAAACAAAGTCTAACAGACACATTCAACATGTCTGGAACTCAGTCTCATATCCCACCAGATTCTCTACGTGGCTTCCTTCAGAACCCGGTGGTTCTTTCAAGGGTAGCGGTAGCCCATCCCAAATCACCCTGGGCACAACGAGCGTCTTCCGAGAAGGTGACGAGAAGGGCGGCGCTGAAGCTCGCGAACGGATGTTTAAGGCCTGGGGGAATGATGGAATGATGTGGATCCTATCCCGACTTAACAGGGCAACAAAAAGAGCCTAGCCTGGCCCAGCTCTCTGTGGTTAAGAGGTACAGAAGCAGCCCTATTTTTGCTCAAACATGTGGTTCCTCGTAGATTTTTTTCACTCTAAGATCTGTAGCCATTTTTTAGAAACTGATGTAGTGCATGGTAACCTGGTACTGCCATGGCCTGAGGAATTCGTGGTCCGCTCCAACTGCTTGGTTCAAATGGGCGAAAGTGTGGCTACGAAGGCCGGCACCGCAGAAAAACCGAGAAAGCCATTTTCTGGCTGCCAGAAAAAAGCCCCCCCAAGAAAGATGGAGATCAAGTGAACCCGTGGTCTACACATATATAATCACTTATATATGTATATATAGAATATCTGTTTACATATATATATAATATATGTGTATGCTTCTGTATGTACATTAAGCATTATTAAACATGTAACTTGGAAAAACCTATTGGATTTCGTTCAAAGATTTTTTCAATCCCCTTCTCTATGTCAAAAAATCACGGTGATTTACATTTGATCCCAAGATTATCTTTTTGGAATTATGACCAACCATAGACAAAGAATGGGATAGAGCGGAATCTACAGGAAATGAAAATAAATGAAACATCAGGAAACCATACTTCTGCTTCAACAAACATAACAAATCATAAAGATGAAGGTTTCCTGGTAGAATGTCCGACCAATCCAGAAATGGCTGGAACAAAAAATTAGGCCCGGAGCCGCGCCTGGAACGGCACTCTGAGTCTGGACAGCCTGAGGTGGGCCCAGTGGGGAGGTCACCAGGTGGATGAAAAACGGGTGATTTTTCAGCAGCTGGATTCAAAACACACATTTATAGAGTGTATAACCGTATAACCCCATAAACACCAGTTTTTCATATGTTTTCATTCCCCATTAAGAATCAACCAAATTGATGATTCTGAACGGAAACTTGGGGATGGTTTGGGACCAAAAGTTGCAGTGCCCGAACAGCCTCGAAACGATGGGTTTTTCAGAACTGGCCGTGCTTTCTAACACACGTTCGCGGCAAAATTTGGAAAAAATCCAAACCTTGAGCGGCTCCGCTGGCCATTTTTGGTTCGTGAGCTGTGTCTCCAAGTTGGGAAAAGATTGGCCCAGATGGCGGAGGAAGAGGACCTGGAGGAGCCACGCGGCTTGCCAGCAGGCGTGGACAAGGAGATTTTGAAAGAAGCTCCAGATGCTTGGATTTGGTGATTCTTGATTTTCCTATTGGCTCATGGCAAATCCACGAGAAATTGGGAATCGGGAGGAGCATATGTGTTTTATTAATGGTGCCCATTGTCATCCATTGTCCAAGGATGCACATTTTCATTCACCAACAGCTGGAGATGAAGTGACGGTGCACTATGTCGGCACCTTGCAGGATGGTCAAGAATTCGATTCCTCGCGCTCGAGGAGCAAAGCCTTCACCTTTACACTCGGTCAAGGTCAAGTGATCCCTGGGTGGGACTTGGGGGTGGCATCCATGCGCAAAGGTGAGGTGGCAAAATTCACCCTGGCGCCAGAGTTTGCCTATGGCGATGCAGGTGGGCTTCGGAAATGCACGACATGTAAAGCCAGCTTCATCCATTTTTTCGGAACTTGAAAACTTACTACGAGGGTTTCTTGATATGCTCACCCATTGGGTGTGATGCAACCCCTTTATCAAGTGGCTTAAGTGTCAAACTTCCAGCTTCCTGGCCAATCCAATTTTGGGACTTGGGGTATCCACTGAGCACTATTGGTACCATGTCTTGCAGGTTCACCTCCCAAAATTCCCGAGAAAGCCACGCTGATCTTCGAGATTGAGCTGTTGGATTTCGTCTCAAAGGACGACCTCTTTCGGGATGGCGGGGTGGTGAAGGTTGTGCAGAAGGAGGGCAGTGGTTGGAAGGTGCCCAAGAACAAGAGTGAACAAAGGACTGGGACCTCCCGGGTCTCAACAGATTTTCACATTTTTCACCTCTCAAAGGAGAGGCTGTTGAATTGGGTTCAAACATCAGCTGAATTTTCAAATCTTTTTCAGTTGCTGTTGAATTGGTCTTCAACCCCCTCAGAAAGGGTGAGTCTTCAACCCCTCAAAACGGGTGATGATTATAAGATATTATAAGATATTATAAGATACTACAAGAAAAATGTGAAACCCTGAAGGATTTCACTGAAAATATGCAAGGCAGATGGATGCCTCCTTGAAGACAAGGGTTCCTTTGACTTTCTGATGGGTTCAGAGGCCTTGGGCCCCTTGACAAAAGCAGTGGAGAAAGCGCTGCTGAACATGAAGAAGGGGGAGGAATGCAAACTGATCTGCCGGAAGGATTCTGGTGATCATTTCAGGATATTCCAGGCTGAATTTTGAGTTTTCAGACTGTTCTTTTTTCCATGCATAGCTGGAAAGATAACCCCCAATGCGCTCATAAAGACACACAATTACAATGAACTTCCTTCGATCAGGGAACCCCGCCAACGTCTATTTTGGGCTAGTTGGGCCAACCAAAGATGAAGATTATAAAGGAACCACATCTCCAAAATCACTTCGAGCCCGAACATCCCATGAACAATATACAGGAAAACCACCAAAAAAGACGATGGTAAACACCAACGTCGTTGCAGTTCCGATTTTCCCTCAATCCAGCCTTTGATGTTGGATTTGATGTTGGATTATTGCTGGTTAATCTTTGGATTATTGCCGGTGAATCTCCAATTTTTGCTGGTTCTCCCCAGTAGCTGCAAAATTTCCCAAGGAACCCATGGAAAGCCATGACTTCCGGGGCTTCCCATGGCCCATGGGTGGCGCCAAGGACTACGCATATGGCGAACAAGATCTGTTGCTGCTCTTGGGTCTGGAAGAGCTCTATGAGATCCAGGATGTCTCGTTGGCGAAGGATAAGTCGATGATGAAGAAACAAATCAAGGACGGGGATGGATTGGGGAATAGTTGTGACATATCCACAACTCATAGGTGATTTTCATGATGATTAATAGTTGGATATATATATATAGCAGTTAAATAATGTTAAAACATGTTAAATATAGGTACCCGGATGGTGCCCTATTTTATAGTTGCTTTTCACGGATGTTTATTCCTCTGAATAGGGTAATAGGTTTTGACCCATCCCCAATAGTGGTGACATGTCATGGTGGTCAAGGACTGAGGATTTTAACCATCGAAAAAAATGGGTGAATCGATGGGACCTGATTGAGAAACATAGGGGGATTTCACCATCAAACACGGGGGTGGCTCACCATTTTTTTTATGATCATAGAAAAATGGAACTGGATAAATCAAGATATGGTATGTCACCATTTTATGGGGGTATGATGGGGGTTGATCAACAACATTTTTTTTAATTAAAATTATATAACCATCGAACATGAGGAACATGATGTAATCCTTAATAGCTGGGATACAAATATGATAATATGGATATAGCCTGGTTTTAAAATGTTTTAAAGTCATTTTGATGGCCTTTTGGTTATCTAGCCTTTCGTTGTGATGGACAGCCAACCCATCTATTTTACAGAAGGCTTTACTTCTCTTTTAAGAGGGATTCTATGTTTTCGGGTAGCAAATGGGGCACACCCCTGACAACGGGGATACACAGTGGGATATTGATACCATTGGAAGTCAATGGGCCATTTGGGCTCCTGGAGGGTTCCTGAAGCCGAACGCCTCAAGGAGGGTGAAGGGTATGAGAAGCCCAAGGAATGCTGGAAGGTGTGGGCTGGTTTGGCTGGTTTGGCTGGTGGTTTCAAAGATGTAACTACTGCGGTCTGTATACTTTGATGCATAGAGATACAAATACGTTCAAATACGGATAGGAATAAACATACAGTATAAGTAAATATAAACTATAATGTCCATACATTCTCCCTGGAGTGATCCTCCCCAGCCCAAATTGTTTCGCGGTTTCGCCGAGATCACCCGGCAGCTTCGAGGTCTTCTTGAAAGTGGAAGCTGCCACAGATGGAAAGTCGACTCTGCCGGGTTTCCTGCCCAAGACCTTGGAGTTTGTGGCGGGTGATGGGTGTTGCTGTGATGCCCTGGAATGCGCCGTGGCTGCGCAGCTGGATCATGTTGGATCCCGATTGGTGGGATTTCGGCAGCAAGGTTTTTTTGGACGAAGACGACTGATCATGAGTGAAAAAACAAATTGTAATTTGCAAAGAAAGTGGGTATAATATGGTACAATATAGCTCGTGAAACAGGTTACTGACGTAAGTAAGCTTGTAGAAACCCACTTATATACCCAGTTGGTAAGTGGATTGTACAGTTGTACGTTCCTTATTCCTATAAAATATCATGGAATATTCCCAGAACACCACATCTCTCCATGAAAAAATCTGGTTCGATCCCCCCAGTGACTGTGTTTTTTTTCCCGTCCTGCCCCAGGGCCGGTCCTGAGGCGCTAGCTTCGAGATGAAGCGCGGAGAGCGCTGCCAGGTTACCAGT
>Ga0126342_10001300_pt1:10000-34410 | contig 34410 bp, 25 predicted proteins | sample Cyp1metagenome_FD_92528 | JGI IMG/M metagenome (GOLD analysis project Ga0126342, IMG submission 92528) | Coral microbial communities from Lord Howe Island, Old Settlement Bay, Australia - Cyphastrea 1 metagenome | ecosystem: Host-associated > Invertebrates > Cnidaria > Coral ...
TAGTTTGGGAAGAGCCACGTTTTAGGGAAAACTCACGGGATATATTTACTCACAAAACATCACAAAACATCGGTTTCCTGTAGATTTTTCCATCTAAAAACAGCCAGGGGAGCCTGTTGTTTAGGTGGCCTAAGGGTAGCATAGCTAGGCACACTTCCAGTGGCCGCAGCTGACGCAGGTGGTCTTCACCCTTGAACTGGTGAACTTTGAGAAGGTGAAAGACACTTGGGACATGTCGCTTGCAGCAGAAAGGCCGTTCTCACTGTTTTCTCGGAGGCAAAACATCACCCGACTTTCATGTACCTTTTTGGGTTTCTTGTTTTTTTTGGGGGGCCCTTCTATTTTATATGTGTATATATATATATCTATATCTTTGTATGCATACCATATCGATGTCTATATACATTGTTCGCCATGGTTCGCCATGGTTGGCCATGGTTCGCCATGGTTGGCCATGGTTCGCCATGGTTCGCCACTGCCAGTGGCTACAGGTCGGAAGAGGAAAAGATCGATTTTGCCAACGCCCGGAAGGATGTGGGTGCCAGGCTTTTTAAGGAAGGCCGATATTCGATGGCCATGGAACGGTACAAGAAGATCGTGGACCTCTTTAACTATGTCGACAGCTACAAGGTGCAGGGGCACCATGGGGCATATGTAAAGACCAGAAAAGATCCATGTAATAAACATATACAGATCAATAAATATACATGAATAAATACATAAATAAGCAAATAAATAAACACACACACACGCATATATATATATTTACACATACATACCTACATACCTACATACCTACATACCTACATAACTACATACCTAGTGTACATACATACCTACATACCTACATACCTACATACATACATACCTACATACCTACATACCTACATACCTACATACCTACGTACCTACGTACATACACACATACACACATACACACATACGTACCAGCACTGCCTGGTCGTATCGAGGTCCAAACTAACCTCAAATCCGTTTTTCATTCGCCGGTGAGGAAGAAGACAACAAGGTGAAAGCAAAGGAGTTAAAGACGCCCGGGCTGATGTTTTTCTTCCACCCTCTAAATCCACCAGAAATGAGGAATCTATAACAGATACTGGGGCAGTTACTTCAAATTTTATTGATATTTCTCGATCTAGTTGATTTTTTGTTCATGCCCCCCTGGCCAAATCCTAAGGAAGGTGTGCAAGCTGAACAGAGCCGCCTGCCAGTTGAAAGTGAATCTATTTGCCGAGGCAAAAGCTTCCTGTGACACCGTGCTGAAGGACGATTCCCACAACGTGAAGGCCTTGTTTCGCCGGGCCCAAGCCCAGTTTGGCTTGAAAATGTTGCTGGAGTGCGCCCAGGATGTGAAGAAGGTACTGGATCTTGAGCCCAACAACAGGGAAGCACGAGCTCTGGCGAAGGAAGTTGCAAAGGCTCAAAAGGAAGAGGATCAGAAATCCAAAGGTTTGTTTGGAAAAATGTGCCAGGCATTGGGCACGGGGCCAATCAGAGAGCCCTTTGTAGATAGGAGATTCGATTTTGATGCTGAAGAGAGGCTTCAAAAGGAAGCTGAGACGTAGAATCTGTTCGAATCTGGTGTAGGGCTGGGCGAATCATGGCCCACGGCTCTTTAAAATCGTCTCACCATGGAAAGGTCCAAGCGATTCAAAGACTTCATGGTTGCCGCAAGAGCTAGCGACAGCAAAATAGAGCCGCAGCAGCTACCCTCTGGTTATGTCAAAGTAGCTATTGGAAATGGCCATTTATAGTTGATTTACCCATTAGAAATGGTGATTTTCCATAGCTACATTGTGGGGTTTATCCTTGAATCACATCGTAAGCCACGCTATTCCCAACTCAGCAACTTTTATCCAACGTCAGCCTTCATTGGTAACACGGCGCACAAACTGAAGGCCATAGACATCCAGAGGCTTCCAAGAAAAACGGAATCCTAGAAGATGAAACTCTTCATGCATGACGATCTGAATAATAGTTGGCCACCCTCCAGTAAACTAGCAGAGGCATAGAAAATCAATCACATGTAGATCATTGGTGGAGAAACCATAGTTTTTCCAAAAGCGACGTTTGTTTACCCCAGATAAAAGTAATGACTTCAACTCATTTTCAGTTGCTTCTCCAATTTTATCCAATTTTTATGTATACAACTTTTCAAATGAACGGGACCTCCAGTTATAATTTGGTTTTAAAGCCCATTCCAAAGAATAGATATATATCATGAGATACCATGTGATATCTACCATCAATCCATTCGTGTAGCCTAGTCATAAAGCAAATTAAACTATCTACCTAACAGGCTTGCTCCAACCTATTATGGGTAAATGAAAGCCAAAAAAGGATGATAAATGTGCGTCCTTACACCATTTTTGGCCAAATTTCCCAGCCTGTTGCAACCCTCTCCTAGGGAGATCTAGGGGGGGGCTTCCTGAACGAGATACCCTTTGGTAATCAAACATGGCTTGCTGGAAATTGCCCCCAATTTATAGATGTCCCATCAAACCCTCCATGTGGTGCGGGGATTTCCCTGCGGCCATGTTTGAGGACACTGGAGGGTATGCCCATAAGACTAATTATTAGCCATTAGCTATATATATATATATTAACAATCTATAAACCGTCATTAAGCATTAATTAAGCGTTAGTAAAAACTGTTGATATCACCATTTTATTTCCAAAACCCTGGCCTGGTCGTTGCGGCTCTGACGTGTTCCGACCAGGCCTTTGCTCCTGAAAAAACTGCTCTTGGCAAAGGTCTTCAGTGTCGGCCGGCACAGTTTTTTTTTTCCCGCCGGAAGCAGAGAGATTTCTGCATTTGGTTCCGGAAAAAACTGGGAAAATCCTGTGGGCTTCATTGAAAATATGGAAAATGACCTGCACATAGTCATTTTAGTACGGAACATGCCTTCTCAGCTGTTGATCAAGTTTTGGGGTGTTGTACCCTATTTGAGACAAACCCATGTGGCTGGTTTTGCTTTAAACATCGATTTCCGTGAGAAGGTCTCCTCCGACCAAGTGTTTTAAGTAAGGACAGCTCTCGCTTCTTCCCCTTGGTTTGGCGCTTAGACTGGAGAGAAGAGGTGTTCATTTCATGCAGATGCAAGAAATGATACATGGTTAATGATCCCTTATTAAATCAGTGGTGGTTGATGTTGTTGGTGGTGAGTCAGCCCTCATTCTTGGTGGCACCTCTGCATGGAAAGGTGGAACATTCCTTCGAGATCGCGCGAGAATGGCTGGAGCCGGTGAAGGGCTTGGGGCCATTGCACCGGAGCTGGTTAGAGGAAGTTTAACTTGATTTCTAGCCATTACCTGAGTACATAATGGATATTCATGGCAGTAATTGATTACTAGCCATTCATCAGTTCTTGACCAAGACTGATACAATGGGGGACGAAAAGCGACCATTCACTTTGACCGGAATAGAGTTGGAACTGCAGAACTGGGCCAAATCGGCTTGGTTCCAGGTGAGTTCGACGGACCATGAGTGTGTGGACTTGAACCAGTGGCACGTGATGGTCTTCGCACTGGTCATGGAAGCCCATGTGTCAGCTGCCCTGATGAATCCTGGTGGTTTTTCGCTGTTTTTTAAGAGGTGATTAGATGATGCGACCGGTCGTATCACCAATATTAATGATGTATGGATGAGTATGGATGGTGCTATATGGCTGTGGATTTTTAAGTGTTCTTAGAGATGACTCGAATCAATTGCTGGATGGGACTGGGGTTTCTTCCGTCCATGGGGAAGCGGTAACACCAAATCTGATGCCATGAGGGCTGCAGCAGCACCATGGAAGAATGACAAAGGAGGTGCGAGCCTAATTTTGGGAGATTTTGAGGTAGCCTCAGTGACCCGTCTTTGTTATTTAATGATTTTTGATGATGTTCAATGTTGTTAAAGAGTGTTTGATGTTTTTTGGCAATAACAGTTTTGATGGTATTTGCTCGTATTTGTTCGCTCAAAAACAGTTGGGTCACGAGAGGATAGCATATAAACTTATTTTCCACTGGCTTGACCCATATTCTGATGGACAGCTAAGGATGGGTGCTGGCTGGAAGCCTAGATGAGCAGTTGCCAATACTCCTGTCTCAGATTTTTTGGAGGGAAACTTGCACGAAAACCCCCAGACGATTGAAATTATGGCAATGGTAAAAGCCCTGGTTTGCGATTGTGGACCCTCTTGATGCCATGAGTGATCTGAATCTCAACTCCGGTTGCCCTGATGGCACCAAGGATCAAGATGCCTTTGCCGACTTGTGCGGTCAATTGGCTTCAAGGACCAGGCAGCCTTCCAAGTGTCGGCCCATTGATTTTGGGTCAGTTCCAGGTGGATCAACTTGACCCAATTGACCTGGAGATTTTTGTGGCAGGCTGGCGGACTTTTCGACTCCATTTCGACTCCAGAGGCGGGTTCACCACGGTTCACCATGGGCTGTCCATCGTCCTTGGTGCACCAGTCATGTGGCCCATGTTCGGTTGGTTCGCTCCTGTGCTGAAATAGTTATTATGTTATTTCTATTTATTTCTGATGTTCCGTTTGGTGAATCAATCCGGAAACGGGGTGGCTCAGTGAAACTCAACCACCAAGCAGTGATTGGTCTTTTTTTGGTCCCCCATGGTCCCCCAAATCAGCAAAACTCAAGGCATCCCATGTCCATGTTTCATTCCTCCCAGGAGACCCTAGAGACGCTGAGTGACTGGGCCGAGTCCCCGGAAGATGCCGTGCAGTTCCTGGGCAAGGCATGCAAGGCACGGCACGGCATCGCAATTGATGATGAAAAACAGGGTTTAGATATTTTTCTCAATGAGTCTTACTGGTACTTGTAGGTGTTTTGACATCTGTCTTTAAACAAATTTTAGGCTTAATTAAAACATATACTAATACCATTCAAAGAATTTTACATCCATTTTGGAGCAATTTTTGTTGGCTCCTGCTGTTTGCTGTTTGGATTATCAGTTGATCATAGTTGATCCATTCCCAAAGGCCGAGTCAGCGGCATCGGCATCGGCCACAGTGAGCTTCGAAGCCTTCGCCAAGTGGCTGGTGCGCCCGCAGCTACGGGGGATTGGAGAGGGGTTCGGTTGGAGATGTTTTCCGGTGCATGATCGTATTGGGTACCATCTGGTTGTGACTAACAGTTTGCCATGGAAAGATCCACCATGCTATTATATAATAGGTATAAACCATCTATTTCGATTAGGGCCATCTATAACATGGCGAACTGTTGGTCATAACCAGAGGGTATGATTTAGGCTGCCTGCTGCCTTGCATCCTGGAATCCTGATGTTTTGTTGGTCAAACAAAGCCCCTCTTTCTGGCACCCACTTCACACCGAAAGCAGTCCTGGTTTTGCGGTGTGAGGTCAGAAAGCAATTGCCTCATTGGCACACTGAAACAGAAGAGCTGAAGAGTCGAAAGAGGTGCTAAGCCTGGATGAATGTTGCCTCGGTGTTAAACAATCGATGTGCTATTTCAAGACCCATTGGCCATGGATCACTTTTTGGGGGTACCACAGCTTGGAAGCCCCGGCAAAAACAGCTACTTCATGAACCATAGCTTGCGGAATTCAGGGATGGCATATTTTTTTGGGGGTCAGATTTCAAGTGGTTTATGTGGCCCCCCCCCAAGAAGATCAGATCGAATGGTAAATCACCATCGAAATAGTCGGGCTATCAACTTTCCAATCGTTTTTTTTGTTAGGGACCTGGTGATTGGGACCCCCAGAAAAATATAGAAAAATCACATGAAAGGATGATAGCTGTGCACGGTATCCCTGCAAATCCATGCACAGCCACCGTCCCAAAGCAAAGCCAGATCCAAACCGCAGGCGAACCATTGGTTGAAGATCCCTGACTAGTGAGCACATTCAAATGATCAGGTAACATCATAAAACATTCATAAAACATTCATAAAACCCATATAAAACATTCACCTACCTTTTTTGGATGTGCTCCGCCGATCTCCGCTGTACTCGCTCCATCCGAGAGTCCCAGGGCGTTCCAGCTCCTGAAGCTGATGAACAACACGCCTTCCCTGCCGAATTCCGAGCGCCCGGCGAGGATTTTGGACGCCGGGACTTGGCCCTGACAAACTTGGAAGTGCAGTTCCAGTATGTTCCAGTTATAAGCGGATATAACACATGATATGAAATTATATAGCTCCAGTTATAAGCGGATATAAGCGGATATAAAGCATGATATAAAATTGTATAGTCATATGATATAATATCAATGATATATATATATATAGTTAATATAACCATAGTTATAGGGGTTATGTCCCAACTTCTGGGGCTTTAGGTTGTTTAGAATCGCCAGGTGCCAGGAAAGCTTACTCCGTGGGAAGCTCAGGGGTCAACCTTGACCATCGGATGATCCGAACGGATTTCACTGGATGTATCTGGGTAAATTATAACGACCTCACTGCGACCGAGCCCTGGGAATCATGAGGGAATCATGATTAATAAGGGAAATCATCCCCAAACGGAAGATGGAAGGCCTTAATTCAGGTTCAAGAAATGTTATAATTTACCCAGATATACCTATAATTAAACATAATTAGTATTCAATAGGGCTGAAGTGCTGGCTGACTGACATATTAAATTAGTTCTGGGCATGGGGCCAATGGCTCGCCTTTAGCCCTTGGCTAAACTCTCGGAGATGGCGATGGAAAGAGAGAGAGAGAGAGAGAGTGTTCAATATTTACCTATATAGCACAATCTGCGACTCATGGATCTCTAGAACTCATGGTTTTTGAACAACTTGGTGATTTCCCACTTCCAATTGCGCCAGGCGCAACAGCGATGCAGGCGGAATCCTCTTGCTGAAGACCCTGCCGGAATCGCAATGGACCTCTACCAACAGGCGCCAAGGGTGCACCACCCGGCGATTCCAAGGAACTGCGGAGAGCGAAAACAGATGAGTTCACTTGGGGTGCTTAAATAATCCCATCCCCCCAATATTGAACATCCCGTACTGTACATGGTCCCAGTCATATGTGATTTCATCCCCTACATCCACCATGGTTTCCAGGGAGTGTTTTTCAGAACGGGGGATGGGATGAATCCCAGTGAATAGCCGTCTTAGCCAGCCCTTGCTTTCTCAGGTGTAATCCGATGTTGACATAGTTGACATGTTACCAAGTGGCAATTACTGCATGGATGTGGTGATGTTTCAATATCCAGCGGTCGAGGAATTATTGGTATTATTGATGTTCGCTTGCTTCAGTTGTTGTCTTGAATTTACATACCCAGCTTGATGGACCATGGGGGTATATGGGGGTCCTTCACGTGCAGGATGTATTTATGTGAGAACTTGAGATGTCTAAGTCTCAACAGATCACGGATGACCTTCATGATCCTTCATGCTTCCAGGCGCTTCTTTTCAGACTCTGAGCCTCAGATGCATCAGCAATTCCTCAAAAGATAGAAGTTGGATGAAGTTGGTAAAATCCTACTAGACATTTAACATATTTAACCTTTACCTATTTGGGTGTATATCACTAAATATATCTAAATATTGGATTTCTCATGCTCGAGATTGCTGTTTGAAACAGGGCAAGACACAAGCACAGCTCAGGCCACGTTCTTCCAGAAGACTGGAGGTTTTATCATGTGATGGTCTGCATCCCAGAATTCGGTTTCCAGTAAGATTGCAGAGTGACCATAGAACGACATATATTTAGATATTAGATGATATTAGAATATATTAGATGGACAAGTCATGGGTTTGCAGCAGATCTTCCCAACAGTAAGCCAGTGACAAGGCTCCACTGAGCTGGGCACTGATTTTTTTTGGTCAAAGTCACCAAGAGGGCCTCAGCTGCGAAAAGCGCAGGCTGTGGTGAATATGGAGCGAGGTAATTTACAGTAATTCCAATGATAAATAATCCCCAATTTTAACAGAAACGGATTTGGCTTTGAACTGTCCCCAATTTGTTTGGCTTCTTCTGGGGCTTATCACGTCACCTAAAGCAAGTACGAAGCTCATCATTCACAAAAAATGTTGAATTACACTGTGAAGCCAACTTGCAGTTGTGAGGGCCTGGCAAGTCTCACCCCATTGGCCCAAATACTGGGCCTGCCTGTGGCTGGTTCTCAGCTGCTTTTGACAAGGGCAAGGCAGAAGATAGAGAAGACACAGGTGTTGTAGTGGAAGTGTGTCAGCGACATCATCACAGCTCAGAAGTTTGGGTAGGACCTGGTAGGATAGTACAATGGCAGGCCGCTACCTAATGTCTTGATCGAGTTATGGCTCTCCATAGATGATCACACAATATCACACACACACAGATCGACACACATATATATACATATGCACACACATACACACATATATATATATATATATATATATATATATACATATATATATTTATACATGCACGGTATTCATATGTGTGATGTGTATATGTGCGCCATTGTTATAGCTGCATAACTTGCTGAGTAACTGGCCACATATATTCAGGTCGCTGTTAGGAGCCAAGGATGCTCCTTAAATGGAGCCCGCTTAGTCCTCAAGATCACTTGTTGCTTCGTGTTTTTAGATGGGAAAAAGGTGGGAAAATCATGGGAAAATGGGAAAATTGCTGGGAACATCCACTATGTGTTCAATGTGTTCTGTTTTTTATTTGCTACTCTTCCTTTGTGCTGGTAAAGTCACACTTTTACCAACAAATGCACCACTTTTCCTTCCAAGGTACGTCCCCCCTAGATAGCTAAGTTGGTCTAGAACTAGGTCCACTATGGTTATGGCAAGTATATCATTGTATATATATCATAATCTATAGTTCGTGGCTTTTTTTCAACCAACTTATAACCTGGGGGGGGCCTCACCTTGTAGTTGGTTGGTTGGTTGTTCTTTTTCCATTGGTTGGTTAACAGAGGGTTCATTCCCATTGAACCGGGCGGCGAGGTGCCTCCCATGTTCTCGGCCTTGAAGGCGACTGCGATTGGGTCAACGGGGTCCTAAGAATAGATGGTTTGCATATGTATATGTATGTATATGTATGTAAATCACAGACATTTATGCATACAAAAGTAAACAGACAATGTATGTTGCAGCACACATGTGTATATATATATACACAATTCTAATATTGTTAGACAATATATTCTGCCACATTGGTAGTAAGAATTACTAGTGGCTACCATAGCCACGATGATTTCCGGTTCTGGGAGTTGGGCTCGAGGTGAAGGGCCAGAGACTCTACAAACTTGCTTTCTCCTCAGATCACATCAGATCACCATCTTTGATTCATTGGATTGGTTTACTGTAAGGAAAAACGATGGAAAAATACAGTTGAAGCCACTAGTTTCAAGGGACAATAAGTAAATCAGCAGTTTCGGGTGAAGAGTTTCCAAGAAAAACATCCCAATGATTGATGCTTCATGATGTTCCGATTCAAGCGTTTTGGAGCCCAACCACCTTCAATCCTCAACATTTTGCCTTAAGGTTTTCCGTGGGATCGGAGGCTGGGGACGGCAGAACCGCTTCTGTGCATCGGACCTTTCTGAGGCGATGGAAGGGAAAGAAGTGCCGCGCGATCCCCGAGAGGCCCTGGGTAGTTGAGGAGTTGAGGAGCCAAGGTTGGCCATGGAAAATCCACCATTTTTAAGTTAAAACTTTTAAAACCATGGGATTTTTTAAATGGGGCCATGGAATATGAGTGAAATATTGTATCATACTTGTTAATACTTTGCGGAAATTTGACGTAAGAGTTTGCTATGGAGGCCCTGTCCCGTTGGAGGTTTCCACATACCTGGGAAAATCATCGAACTATATGATGTTTTTTTCCATGGTTTTCTAGAAAACCATGTTTGAGTACCGGAGGGTATCTGTTTCCGCCCATGTATGATCCTTCCTGCTTTATATCCCATGCAACGTACTGTCATAATTCTGAGTTCTTCCTGATCAGCTAGTAACCAGTCCCGTTTCCTCTGATGGTTCCCCACCCAAGACATGATATTTTGTGTATTTTTTTGTACTAGCAGCAGGTATTAGGGTCACCTAGAGGTCTCCTAGACCTGGCCCTAATCGGGACAGGGAAGACAACACTTCGATCCATGGATCGAGTCTTTACCGGGGCTTCCGAATGTGGCTTTGCAGGTCACCCCGCTTGAAAAAACGTACACCAATGCTGGCTAAATCTCAGGATAGAACACGCTCTTATTCCTTTTTTGAGTTGTTTCTTTGCATTCTCGGCGATATGAGTTACATGGGTGTGCGTCAAGACCAGACTTTTACATACTTTTACCATTTTGCCTCTCATTCAGCAGCACCCCAATTAATTTTGACAGCGCTTTCAACACAGGATTTTTTTCTTCCAGAATTGGTTGAAGGAAAAAAGTGTCAAAAACCGTGGTTTTCACTTAAGATAGTGTTAAGATTTTCCCTTAAATCAATTCGAATTGATTTTCAGGTCAGGTAGATGAACCTATATTATACCCTTTGGTTGTTCAACATAGCTATGGAACGTGGTTCATATTTGTAGATTAATTATGATTACGTTTCTTAAAGAAAGGGTGAATTTCCAGTTTTGCTACGTTAAATTACGGGAGAGTATCCCCATGAATTATCATTATCTTTGTTTTTTTAATTGATCACGGTATATCACCATTATTAACCCGAGTTATAACTTGGTTTATGACTAGCCCAGTTCTCATAGTTATTTCAACCAAATTAGCTAACTACCGGGAAATACCTTGCAACCATTCATTAAAAAAACCATCAAACACCATGAATCACCATGAGTTCTTATTGTTAACAATCATGAAGCCGTATTAGCCATCATGAAAACCACCATTAACCATTAAGTGACCGTCAATAAACGATTAATATCACCATTAACTGTTCAGAACCAGTATCTTAATGCTAAAAAAACATGAACATGCATCCTGCAGCTGTATTGGCTGGAGCTTGCTAGCTCCTAGCCGCCCTGGCAGCAGCTGGGCAAGTGAAGATTTCGCCCACGAAAATTGGTGCGGGGATGCAGCGGGTGTAGACATTTTGGGAAACAAGATAAGAAAACTATGGTGGGTTCATGGCGCAAAAAATGTGTGAGTATATCATTTGGTATAGATACACATGTAATCACACAAAGTATGTGTATATATATATATATTTATATACTTGTGCACACACACATATATATATATACTTGTACATACATACATACATACATACGTACGTACGTACGTACGTACGTACATACATACATACATACATACATGCATACATACATACATACATACATACATACATACATACATACATACATAGATAGATAGATAGATAGATATATATATATATACAATGAGGATCTGACGGGGATAGGCGTTGTTTCACCTTTTCTGAGGCGGCCAGGGCTTTTGCCAGGGCCGAATGGATGAAGCGGATTGCCTGGAAATGCCTGGGCAGCCCTATGCCTTGGCCCTGTGGAATCTCATCATTCGTCCACCTCGGAGGTGGAGATGCGGTTTTGGGATGGTGGGAAAACCGAAGATCCTGTGGTGGGATCTAGGTCTAGGTGGGATTTTTCACGTAGAAACATGGTGGTAGAATTGGGATGCAATAGGGATAGGAATATTCATGTTATTCATGGGATATGAATGGAATATTAGCCATATACTCTCTGGTAAACAAAGATAACTATGGAACATCTCCATGTTTAATAGGCATATAGATCAACTATACATGTCAATTCTAAATAGCTATGTTGGTTTACCAGAGAGTATATTTTTTTTGGGGGGGGAATTGAATTTCCGGAGAACCAAGCAAGTTGTGGTTAGTTGACACGGTTCCAATCTTCAGTTGGTTGGTGAATGGCACGACCTTCCAGTTCTGTTGGTCAAATCAGCAATTTTTCCGCAAGCTGGTGCCCTCCAGTGATGTTTGTTGGTTTACAACCCCCATGAACTAAAGTTATACCTACCATAAGGCCTAGTTATTGGAGTTACTCGGATGTGCAGCCCAGTTAATTTCTGTGGTTATAGCGAGGGTATAATCTGCCATACTGGTACTATGATTATATATACAGTAATTATATTTTTATCCACTTAGATATACGATATATTACATATATATATATGTAGTATATATATACCCACTTATAAATATCATAGTGCGTAGACACGCACACACACACATATATATATGTTATCCTCTGGTACTCACAAAATCACAATTTTTATGGGTAATTCAACTATAAATGGCCATTTTCAATAGCTATGTTAGTTTACCAGAGGGTACTATATATTAAATATACCCAAGTATGTTTGCCAACAGCGATTCCGACCCCAGGCGCTACGACGTGGGTCGCCTGGGTCCGCGCCAGTTCCGACTCTGGAGCTGCGGGGTGCGGCGGGTGGATGCTGGGCAGCAGAGGGAATGGGAAGTGAAGCATTAAACATATCCTGGTTGATTGGTTATATAATGGTTATATAATGGTTATATGATGGTTATATGATGGTTACATGATGGTTATATGATGGTTATATCATGCTGAATAATGGTTTATGGTGAAATGGTGAGTAATGGTGAGTCATGGTTAAATTAACATAGACCCTGAACCAAGTCTTAGTGGAAACTAATCTTCCAACCTCTATTTGGCAGGTTCCATGATAATTTACTGGAGGACTTACATTACCTAAATTATTGATAGTTCCTGGTGATTATGATTATTTTTAATGGCTCAAGTAATGTGGTAAACCTGCCATAAACCATCCCAAGAATCAACCATTTTGGGTGGGCATTTTGCATCATCCCAAATAGGACCTAGAGAGACCTCCAACGGATCTGATGGGTTCAAAAAACAATCTTACACTATCAAAAAAAAGTAACATAAGGGCTTATCGGTGCATATTTTTTGCTTCCACGGTAAATTATAAACGCGTGGATTACATATTTTGGGGCTAGGTACGATGAACTGAGAATATTCCGATCTGGGGAAAACATAGAAAAACTTTGGTTGCGTTGAGCACACGGGGCCGGGCTCTTAGATCAACGAACTCCTGGGTGTTGTGGCTCCCCCTCGTTTGCATTGGCCATGCCTTTATCAGAAATCTGATGGTATTAATATGTTTTAATGATTCATCAGTCTGTAATTTCAATAGGTGGTTGGCATAAGACATGAGGCTACTGTAGCATCCTTTTTTAATGGACCCAACAAGGACCACCCTTCATGGCAACATGCCCCCAAATCACCAGGGGAGTTCAACAATGTTCAACCACTGACAATTCGCCGAAAGAGTTTGCGCCAGTGCCATGGGTGAATCATCTACAACTATCTACAACTAGTTGATTTTTCATGACGAACAGTATAAATTACCAGAGGGTCTATGCCCGTTATACCTAGTTATACCCCTATGATATCACACTATATCCACACGAAGCCCATAAATCCCCATAGATCCCCATAAATTATATAAGTTCCCCTGACCACCAGTTGCCACTGAGGATATCGATCTTACCAGCTCTCGGGGACAGCGGCTTAGGTGCCCCCAATTTCATGGCGCAAAGCCGCAAAGCCGGCGTAAATTTCATGGGGAAAGCCTGATGTTTCCTGATGTTTCCTGTAGATTTTCCCTTGAACCAATTATCCAATGATAAGATAATCATATTATCATTGATTATCTATGTATTTCCAGTAAACACTGGGTGTAACTCAACTATCAACATAGATAATCCAATGAGATGTAGAGTTTATCATGGTTTCCAATATCTTCTTAGATAGCCCATGATAATCCAATGATCAATTCCTCGAGGGTTTGCCTACGATCCATAGAATTTATAGGGCCCCCCCTGGCTGATCAGAACTGTATGGGAATGGGAGTACCATCAGCCGGTCCCCCCGAAAGTATTGGCTGAATGTTGTTGAGGCGGATGTTGCTGGGATTTCCGTTAAGCACACTAGGTTTCACTACTTCACTGCATGACTCGGTTGTTGATGCTGGATACTCCCAATACTCCGGCCATTGGGTACTGACCTTGGTGCGAAGGTGTTCTCATTTCCTGCCGGACGTGAAGGAGAGTAGTGCTGAACCGAGACCTTGCGTCGCTTGTTTGCACTCTTTTTGCAACGGCACCAGCTTGGATGTATATCGCCGTTGCTATATAGTCCAATGATTCCAATGGTTGGTTTTAGAGTAGCGAGAGTCGTGTTGTTTAGCCATATGCATCATATGCATCATATGGGATGTTTGCCCCGGCTAGGATGCCGGGCCCTGAGATGCCCTGCCGCTGGTGCCCTGTGACATCCTGTGACACAGGTCATCTATTTGCACCAAAATGCGTCCTGCAGGCGGGTACCCGTCGCAGCGGATGGCCAGATCAGAGCCATAGGTACCATAGCAGAGTACCATCGTTTTAATACACCATCTGGTTATTTGACATAGCTATGGAAAATCCATTGTAAATGGAGGTTTTACTAGGTTGTCATCATCTATACATTCTATACATGTTCATCCATTTTCCAGTTCGCTATGTTAAATCACCAGATGGTAATATGCATAATCCCAGCCCCAAGCACCATCAATAGCCCCACCTGGGCAGGCTGGAGGCTCTCCAGCTGGTTCCATTGTTTCTGCCGCTGGGGATTTCGCTGCACCTCGGAGCAGGTAGATAAATAGACAGGTAGATAGATGTATAGAAATGTATAGTATGCATAGAATATAGTGCATATATACATTCTATAAATGTGTATATATATATATGTTATATTATATTTATATTATATTTATAATTATGTGCCTAGACCCTCCGTTTGTGCCCATAACAATGGTGTTTTACCCTACATTTTTTTTTTACTTTTACCATTTTTTGGGGTCTATAGTATACATGTACGCATACGCACACATGCATGTACTACATGCAAAAGCATTTTGCGTGTGGATGTCCATTTTTGCAGTATTTCGTGTTGATTTGAACAAAACACTGGAAAGCGATAGGGATAGGGCCCCCCCCAAAGAGCGATAACTTATATTTTTGTACCAGGCATAAACAATTGATTTTGACGGCGGCTCATATGGAAGTATGGATTGTACACGCATATACTGCATACATATAGTAGACGTACAAATACAACACTCTTTTTACTTTTCCTCTCCCCCTCTCTCTCTCTCTCTCTGAAATAGGGATTGTGTACGCTTCACATATTTAAACACAGGGAGTTTGTGGAACATGATTTTCACGTCCAGGATATCTCAACATTTAGATGAGCACCTTTGCTCCGCCCAGGTTCTGCTTTGATTTTGCGGGCTGCGGAGAGAGCGACGGTGACTACATTTCCTTAGGATGGCCACTTGGCCGCCAAATTAGCCGAAGTTGCTGACGCCTCGCTGCTATTCTGCTTGCTCTTCGCTCCCTTCGATCGCCGCTGCAAGGTTTGAAAGAGATGATCTAGCTGACATTGTACCTGGGTGGCATAGTTTCGTGGATGAACCAACCAACCAATGCTAAAGTCCGACCGAGGTCAAGCACCTCCGCGATTCTGGGGAAGTCTCTTCCATCGGATTGCCGCTTGCTGTCAAACAGTGCTGGGTTGGCTCTTCAAGGGATTTTTTTGAGCCCTTTTCGACTCGTATGGCTTCAGCAGCTTGGATCACTTGCCAGCCAAAAACCATCAAAAACCGGATCCATTCATGCAAACTGGGGCCGTTTTTTTGTTGATCATCTATCATCTCATACTCCGAACGATGAATGCCAGAACATTTGTCGGGGCATGGGTAAGCTCTTAAATGTACTCACATGTCATGATCAAGTCCCAATAGAGGTTTGTCTAGAATAATTGGAAATATGGTTCCCCAAAGAATTGAACATATGCTTCCCCAAGATTAGATGGTTCATCATCATTTTCTCTAATAGGATAGACAGTACCAAAATTGGTTGCTAAATCCTCCATTTTCAAACGCCCAAAAATCATACTGTGATATGATATTCATATTATATCATATTATATCATCGTCAAATGGCCTGAAAAATACCGTGCCCATTAATTATGCAACCATTTGCACTTGTTGAATATTGTTGGTTCATTTAAAACTGTGCGCAAATTGAGACATGATTAAAATTGAAATTGCCAAATTTAGATACCCATTTATCATATAAGATGTCGATGGAGAGAGGGAGAGAGGGAGAGAGGGAGAGAGAGATTATCGGAAGAACATCAATGAACTACCATCCTGGAAACGCTTTTCTATCTTTTCTGGGGTTACTAGGATAGATACATTTCTATTGGTACATATGGTAAAGACATGTGACTGATTATTTACATTACCATACTATAGCCATTACTATTTACAGGATGTTTTTTTAAATGCATAATGTTTACATTCCAAATGAATAAACCATGGTTAAAAAAGAAGTAACCAAACTGAGACAATCATTTATCATAGAACCCCTGTTTCCTATATAGCCATTTGTATTTCCCAAATGTGTTTGTGCCTAAGAAACTGCAGGTGGGGTCGCTCAATGGGAGCGGTCACAGCGCTGTTGCACGCAGATCGGGACCATTCGATTGCGGGGATGGTGGGGGGTCCTCAGTCGGGTGCTGTTTTTTGGGGTTTCAACCATGACTATCCAGTGGTTAGGAGGGAGCTAAGGAGCTAGCGGTATTCACATTCCCTATTAAATGGGGAGCCAAGGAGCTGCTTAGAGTTTCCCAATCATCTAGTAAATCTAGTAGATGAGCAAAAGTGATTTAATGGGAACTTCGCCATCAGATGATTAATGTGAGTAAAGCAATAGGACCCACTCCAATTTTACCATCTGTATGGATAAACCATGATTTTTCACCATCATTGTATGAGGTGGTTTATGATTGCTTTACTAACATCAATGGGATATTCAACATGGGCTAAAAAGTGAGTAATCATGATTAACCAGTGGGTGATTGGCAATCCATTGGCTCATTGGATTGGTGCGAAGAATCACTGCATATCAAACCGAAATATATTCCTTCACACAGCAGCAAGGAATCAACTACCCTCTGGTTATGTCAAAATAGCTATTGAAAATTGCCATTTATAGTGGATTTACCCATTAAAAATGGTGATTTTCCATAGCTATGTTAGTTTACCAGAGGGTAACTAGTCTGGTTTTCCCAACTTCCACTTCATGGTCTTGGCCCCTCCAAATCGTGTCATTCCATGATGATGGTTGTTTTGTAGTGATTCCCAACATGGAAAAGGATGGTTGAAACCCTATAAATAATGGGACAAACAACCAACTCCAGGAATTCTTCCATCCACAGTATGGTTTTTTGAGACTTATGCCGCTTATGCCTTCACTCCGAAATTTGCAAACCGAGGTCTTGGACAGTCCCTTCTGCAGTCTGCGGCAGCTTGCATCGGAACTTGCTCAAAGCGTCGCTTCCTCAGTGCTTGCTGCGAAAATCCCCATGGTTTGGATGATTTTCCCAGTAGAAAAAAGCAAATTTTTGGATGATTGTTGGGCGACGTCGCATTTCTGAAGACCTGCTTTCCACAATCACATTACTTACATGGTTCCTTTGGTTCCTCTGGTTCCTTGAATGGTTGTTGACCCATTGTTCACCCAGAAATCCAACCTGCTGGCTGTGTTCCAACACATCAAAGATGAATGGAGATGGTCGTGCGAAGCCCAACCCGCCCAACCCATCAGACGGGTTTCCTAACAGACTGCTATTCCCAAATCATCCAAAATTAGACCATTTTAGTATTGAAACCAATGGTTTTGGGTAATTTTTCTATCTATCTATCTATCTGTCTGTCTGTCTGTCTGCCTGCCTATCTATCTATCTATCTACCTATCAATCTATCAATCTATCAATCTATCTATCAATCAATCAATCAATCAATCTACCTATCTACATACATGCGCTGGGTTCCATAAAGCGATCCCGCTTAATGACCAAAGCGCTGGGCTCAGGAGTACCTTTCGGTGAAGGTGCCCAGCTGGCTCCTCTCTGCTGCCCTGGCCCTCGGCCGGATGCGCATCAAGCGGCCTGGCACAATGCGTCGGGGCGTCGGGGCGTCGGGGCGTCGGGGCGTCGTCGTAAGGGGAACGTTTTGGTGGATTTTCTAGGGATTTTATGGCGATGCTATGTGATTTTATGGTGATGTTCTGGTGATTTCTAGGGATTAATTGGATTGATGGTGACTTTCGGGTGATTTTCTAGGGATTTCATGATGTTTGACGGTGGTTTGATTCAATGTGGATTTATTGGGATCCTTATGGGATCCAATGGGATTGAAGCAAGGGGTTTGATGGGTGCATAATAGGCAATTTAACCAACGAGAATGGGCATGGTAGTCTGAGAGGCAGGACTGAGGGTTTGCCTGGAATGGATTGGTCAACGTCCTAAGGAGGCTCAGTTCGCTGCCCAGGCACAGTGTTTTTCATCACCTTGGTATATCTGTGCTATGTCAATGTCCCAAGGCGAATTTTTAGGACAATCAGTCGGAAAAGTGAACCCTCTGCGGACTTCATGCGTGTCTCCCTTTTTCCCGTTTTTCACTTTTTGTGGCGAGTCTGGAGTGTAGTTGTTTGACGGGGTTGGGAGATCTTAATCCCGTACTCGTGGGATCTCGTGGGTAGTTTTAGCAGGATATAGGGATATAGGGATGCGCTGAACTTGTACTGGTGGGGAATGGGGCATGGTGACACCCAAGAAAAATGCTCTACAAGTATACGAATGGCTGGCTTTCAATATCTATATAGAATTGTTGGAGGGTAAACCAACCATTTTAGGCGGTATGATGGTGGTGTATCAATATGTATCAATGGGAATTTTCACTAGTGGTAATGGGTGCAAAATAATAACGTGTATAGATTGAAGAAGAAAAACATTTTATTTGGGAGTTTTACTGGAGTTCATCAACAAAAAATCCTCGAAGGCCATAGCTGCCTATTGTTTCAGGCTATTTTGGCCTAGCCCATTTTTTGGTCACCTTGCAATTCTTATACACAAGAAAGGCATGTCATTTTCTGCTGCAGCATGTTCCGCAAAAAGTACCAAAAGTCACCGTAAAAGTGCCGTAAATACATCCGTAAAGTGTCACTTAAATCGCCGCAGACAATCCTTCCGATTCCTACACTTTCCAGTGCCACCAAATTCCATGGGCACCAGTTTTCCCAGGATAGTGATCCAATGGTTATCCATGGGGGACGAACCAGAGATACTTGGGTTGTGGGCAAGACCCTTTATCCTTATGTCTTTTATATATAGATAATTACAGATACGTATCAGATTCTCAGATGCTGCATTTCCTATTTCAACCGATTTCTGGTTGCCATGTTTGCAGTGGCCGTTTCACAGCAGCTGTCACTGCAGTCGCTGAGGCTCCTATGTAACTTTGACATTGATGATGCTTGGGCGGGTGCATGATTTAGGTGCACTCAGTTCTAGGGCCCCGATTTTGTATGGTAGTCATTGTTCCCAGTTGAACAATGGGAGTATGCATTGAAATCATTGGCGTGAGTCCACGGTATGGTTCTTCATATGTCCCAATTGTGTGTGTGTGTTATTTTTGATGGGGGGGTGGGAAACTAATCAACTAAGGAGCTCTCACCCATCGAACATGTCGGCAATTCCTTCATTCCAGCGCTTTTTGTCCATGGTGTTGAGGACGAAGCTTGGTAGTTAGCGATCATTTGACCTGCATAGCTGGAGGGCACATATGCCTCGGTCGGGAATGATGGGGATAGAAGCAACTAGGCTAGTTGGTGGTTTCCATTTTCTTCAGTGTTCATTTCCCACAGAGATATCCTGAGTTGATCTTCGGTGACTGAGTTCGCGGCACGCTTCCGTTGTTTCGATCCGTGGAAGGCTGCTGGGTATGGGTTACTCCGCCCATGTTTTTCACCCCAAAGTAGGTCGTAAATGCCATGTTTTTTTTGTGGCTATTGAGGTATTCCCAAATGGTCGTGCCGCTGATCACCGAGGATTTTATAGCTCCACACCACTCGCAGAAACTGTATGAGGCCTGGGGGTCGCATTTGGTTCAGAGATGTCCAGGTTTCAAAAAGTTTCTCCAAAAAGGCAGGAGGAGATACCTCCTCCATTTTTCTTACTTTGGCAAATCCCTTCCTGCTACCATTAAATACCAAGACACGCTGCTGTAGTATTGGATCTGTTCATTTTGGGAGTTCGGCATGGGGAGTATGACTCATAACGCGGATCATAAGGGAATATTTGAGAACGAGTTTTCGCCTCCGCTAAGCGGAGGGCTGTTTTTATTATTCATGTCGACCCTCTCTGCCTAGGCTTATACAGGCGACAAAGAATTGGAGAAACTCGCCTGTAGCACTTGGCGATGGGTTCCTTTGCGACAACGCTAGGACCATCGTCCACCTTGGTTTTTTGTCCAGCCACAGTAGACAGTTTTGAGGCCTTAGACTGCACATTTCTTCGCGATTTTTGGAATTCGGAGCAGAAGAATATTGGGTTCAGAAGTTTAAGACCTACATTAAGACCTACAGGGAGTAAAGACTTGGGTCTCCAGAGGAATAGGAATGGTAATTTATAGCCATCCAACCATGGAAAAATCTACTCAAAATCCTATGGGCCTAGTTATAGCTTATACCTATCGGTTGAGGATCCCTTTTTGATCTTTTTGCGGGAGTGATCTGTCGTGAACCCACCAAGGATGGTTGCAGGTGATCACAACACGCAACGCGAACCGCACGTGAACCGCAAGTCGGCCACTCTGCATGGATTATTCAATCGAGGGCTCAATTGAAAATAGCCCTGTTTGATCCTGTTTGGTGAGATTTCTTCTTCCAAAATAGGTGACCAGTTCGGCTTGGCTCGTTTGAAGATGTTTGAAGGCTTTTGGCATTCACCTCACTTCTGGCTGACAGCGTTGTGGGCTATCCTGATTCAAGCTAATTTTGTGTGACCGCATGTCCACTAGGGCTTGGAAACCTGATTGGAATCTGACTTTGACTTGAATTTCTGGAGGAGTGAAGCGTGCATGTTGTGATTTGCATGCAAGGCTTTTGTTGGTTTGGAAAAATATAGGGGGTCATTTATACTATAAGATATACTAAGTAAATCTAATCAACTGGTTTATGGGGGATTACTATCTAGGGGATATCTATTTGTTGTGGAACTCCTTGGGGCCTGAATGGGTTTACGGTTTACAAGTGAGATTGCAGGGGTGAAACATGGGGTTTCACCATCTTGGGTACCAATGGAAACCACTGAAACCACAGTTTATGCTCTCCAGGATTCCCCATTTGTCTTGCTATTTTCACCACCTCTGGCAATGGGCGATTGCCTGATGCGGAACATCAATGGATTGGTTGAAGGGTGGGGACAAGCTTTGAGGAAACCCCGTGTTTTTTTTTTTAATTAAGCTTCCAATCTGTTGGGTTAAACTCCGCATCGCAGATGTTCCCAACTCAACCATTTCAGGGAATTCAAGACATACTCGTACGAGGTATATGGCCATAGGTCAAAACCTCATACCCTGGACGTTCATCCCCCCAAAATGTTTTAAGGTGTAGTTTTTTGGTACTCGGTTTTGACCCAGCCCCATATCCCACCATGGTTTCCAGGTCTATGATTGTTGGTGATATGCTCTTTACCCTCTGGTAAACTTACGCGCAAACACCCCGTTTCGCCCACACCCTTCTTGTCTTGGAAAGATCAACAAAGGTATTATATAGGGAGTATAAAAAAGTCCCACCCCCGTTGAAATCTACATTCATTGAAGATCTTCAATAAGGGTTTAATTCTCCCACCCCCGGTAAACTTCTGTATTCGTTGAAGATCTTCAAATATCTTCAATAAGGGTTTAATTCTCCCAGCCCTGGTAACTGTATTCGTTGAAGATCTTCAATACGGGCTTAATTCTCCCACCTCCGGTGTAAACTTCTGGATTCGTTGAAGATCTTCAACTTCTACATTCATTGAAGATCTTCAACGAGGGCTTGATTCTCCCACCCCCGGTAAACTTCTGTATTTGTTGAAGATCTTCGTTTTTTCATGATGATGATGATGATGATGATGATGATGATGTGGAACGAACCCGCACAGGTCCCTATGCTGTGCGTTCTGCTCTAGAACATCAAGTTAACCATAGGGCTAAAATATGCAATTTTTACCACGTTTTCAGCTCATACGAAGAAGCCGGGCCAACAGGCGCGGGCAAGACGAGGTGTTTCGCCGTAAACTTACATAGCTATTGAAAAATAGCCATAAAATAATAGTTGATTTACCCATTAACAATGGTGATTTTCCATAGTTATGTTAGTTTACCAGAGGGTACATCCCGGCTTGCATCCCCATCATATCCCCATGAATTCCTCATCATGATGGTCATCCCCATCACGAGGTCTTCTTCCTTGTGCAAGCTTTGCGCTGCAATCTGCCACCCATGGGTGAAGGGAGCCTGGCGTCCGTTCTAGGCCCCCTCCCCTGCATTCGCGCCCTGGGCACCCGTGGAGAGTGCAGGAATAGGGGTCAGCTACTCAAAATGTGATGCAAGTTATGATTGTTGGAACCCAAAGTACATTGAAGCGACAAGTGGACGAGCTTGATACAAAGCATGCTCCTAAGATAGATATGACAGATGGTGCCACTTAAAGGACTGCTTCAATGATGACCCCATGATGGGCCCTTGCTAGTTCCAAATGGGCCCCCTTTTCATCCCAATCAAGTCTGATCCGTCAGGCTTTGATGCTGGTGAAGTTGACTCTTGTACGGATCGCAAGGCTGGGCGCCTCCAAGGAATGTTGACCCCGGATTAATAACTGTGCCATTTGGTGGGCCCGGCGCCCTCTTAAAGGGAACTGTTTCCGAGGAAAATGCTACTTCCCAATGAAATCGCCGAGAAGTTTACTAATCCGGGGTGTACATAAATACTTTTAAATCCACTTCTATACATGCCCGGCTGTAAGAGCCGTCCTATCCCAGTAAAATAAGAATACATGTTTCGTAAACTGACATGGCTAAGAGGTAAAAGATTGAACAAACTATGATCGGACTCAATGGGCCCTGGCTTCCATGGCAATGGATGGTTCGGCCCATGAACAACAACCAATAGGTAGATGAGAAAGTCGTTGGTATAGCAGACCGGCCCCTCATAAATTTCCCGAAAGGACGATAGATCCAAGAAATGGCATACGGTATGCCAGAGGGATCCAGAGGGTATTTGCCAATCTTCCATTCATCTTTGATTAAGCCATGAATCAGTAATATTATTCATAGATGAGGGAATTTATCAATTATTAATCCATTCATTTCCAGTAATACCAATCATCCATTATTATGCCACGGGAATGTTATAATAGGCTTGAAGAAAAACCTGTGAACATTGATTGATGACAATCTTGCAGGGACGGTATATAGTCCAATGAATCATCTCTAAAATCCAGTGCTATGAATCAATACCAACCATCTTTATCAATAATAAAGACATATTCATTCAATTCCTTAAGAAGTTCCAGTATTTCCAAGATGGTTTGTACCATTTTGATCCCATTTACCATTTTTCATAGTTACCAACAGTTCAACAAGATGGTGGATTTCGCAACCATCCAATGGAAAAAGACTGGAGGTGCTCTCCACGAGAGTCCAGGGAGAGGCCGGAGTGCCGTTTCCGGACTCTGAGAAATGTCCACGAAATATATCAAGGTATACGGTATATGGGGTGTGTCTCAAATTGGGGTATACCTTAATACCCCCCAAAGTGGCCATTGAATGGCCATTGAATGGGGAAAAACATGATCTAGTCATCTAGCCCATTTAATTTTCAGAAGAACCCATATAGACATGAACTCAAAGAAATGTTGGTTCCCAATCTTAGGGAAATGTACCCTTGATTAAATGTGTATGGACCGATCATGTTGGTGTAATCAAAGGTGGCTGGTTGGGACCCCGAACTAAATGGAGGTTTAGTTCGCTGGGAAAATCAACCTGAAATATGGGATGTTCTGTTATGATTGTTGGTTTATAAACCCATTAGCTAGTTCCGCCAAAAGCCCGGCCCTAGTGAGCAAAGTGATGTGCGTCAACTTAGCTATCGTTTGGGGGGGCCTCACCTGGTATCCAAGAGCCGGACATAAAAACTCCCATTGATGGGGATAGAATGGTCAGGATAGAGTGGGGACAAAATGGGATACACAACCAACAATATGAGTTTCTGGGTGTGATCCCCAAATAGCAAATTCAAAGGGGAGAATAATCATAAACCTGTGGATTTAGGGTACAATACCCTATTTTCAGACAAACCCAGATGTCTCATTGAAGTAATCCATTTGGATCACTTGTTTGTTGACATTGTGGGCATGACTTGAATGACGCTTCATGATTCCTACTTGATGTGCATCCCAGTTAACAAAGGGATGATTTAGAACCCGCGAAGCTAACCTATTAATGTCCATTAATCATATCATATTATATATATAT
>Ga0126342_10001301_pt1 | contig 34407 bp, 27 predicted proteins | sample Cyp1metagenome_FD_92528 | JGI IMG/M metagenome (GOLD analysis project Ga0126342, IMG submission 92528) | Coral microbial communities from Lord Howe Island, Old Settlement Bay, Australia - Cyphastrea 1 metagenome | ecosystem: Host-associated > Invertebrates > Cnidaria > Coral ...
AGAGCCGCTCACCAGTGCGTGGGAACATGGTACCAAAGAGGGGGAATTCCATTGCGAGTCAACAAAAACCCGATCTTCGGTGGATAACAGGTTAACCTCTGGTAGGCATTCGGGCCGAAACCTATGATATATATGTATATAATTATATGTATAATTACATATATATATATAATTATATATATATATTTATGATACATATGCCCAGTATCGGCCGCATATGTATGATGATACACATGATATGTAATGTCTGGTATTTTTTTCATGATCTCAGATCGAGCATGTTGTAATTTCACATAATTATGTATTATATACATGTTTTCACCATCAAACATCTCTGTATCCCTCATGTTCCGGTTCTCCTTCATGCCTACATTGACTTATATAAATCTTGAGAATCCACCGTGTAGATTTGAGAGTTAGCTATTGGTAGTCCAACCTAGCGGCCTAGCGATAATAAACAATATGCTATGTCTTATCCATACCGGAATTAACAATTAATTTGGCATGGTATCCAAGATTATCATCTAATCTGTCTGCTCTGTTTCCAACTGATAAACATAGTTTCCAACAACTGCATTTATAGACCTATGATGTGCTTCTTATAGACATGTATAATGACGTTTATAAACCGACTATTTATAATATGTTATAATCATCTTATAGACTTATGATATATACACTCTGGCAAACTAACATAGTTCTTGAAAATGGTAATTTAGTTCGTTGATTTATTTAAAAAAAAAACGACTTTCGACTTTATACATATTATAGGTAAACTACTATAGTTTGTTTAAATAAGCTGGTAGTTAAACTATGTAATCTATGTATAAATGCTGGTAGTTTCTATGTAAACTACTATGACCGCCAGGCCATGCTGGGTCTTACCCGCATGCAGATCTACACTGTCCTCAGCGAAGCTGAGGTGCGGACCGCACGGCGCAGCCGATGTTGCGGGACATTGCTATGATGTTTTCACGTTATAGATGGCCCATGTTTCCATGATGTTCCATGATTTTCTATGATTTTCCATGAGTCTCTATGATTTTCCATGAATTTCTATGATTTTTCTATATATGATTTTCCATGAGTTTCTATGATTTTCTTTGATGTCCCATGTTTTTCTATGATTTTCGATGATGTTCTATGATTTTCTATGATGTTCCAGAATTTTCCATGTTTTTTTATGATTTTCCACGATGTTCCTATCAAAAATTATAGTGATTTGTTTTCCATAGCAAACTGGGTTCTATCATGACCAGGTTCCACACTGGACATGGAACTGGCCGGAAATCAGCTGTGGGTGGAAGAAATCTTGCTCCGTTGGATGGTTGAAAACCTATAAATAATGGGATAAACCACCCTTTTCAACCCCATAGGATCCATGTATGGTATATATGCTAACATTGGGGGTATATTGATGGTAAATGTTACCATATATGGCATACATGGATCCTATGGGAACTGGTGCAGGATTTCGCAACCATCCACAGTAGGAAGAGGTTTGGTGATATTTTTACTATCGGAGAACAAAAACTGATGAAGAGACACATTTCGACTGTTTTTTTTGTTAATATCTGTGCGTCGTTTATCATTGATCAAGAAGAACTCTATGGACTTTCCGTGCAAACACGGGCATGTTCCCAAAGAGTTGAGACATAACAATCGATAGGAGGTTCACCAAGAAAGACTGAAGCTGGAAACATCGCAGAGATAGAACCAGCAACATTGACATGAATAACCGACAAAATTAGCGGAAGACTCAAGTAGTAGGGAGTTGACTTGGGATGTTCAAATTCGTGTGAAAACCTTCACAAGCGATAGGAGACCACCCACTTTGGCCATGTCCATTGCGAGTAGTAAGTAATTTTGTCCGCCACTCGCATATATAATTTCACAGATATTTCACCATATTTCACCCACAGATGATGATTGCTTACCAGAACAGCCGTTACTAGCGTTAGCTGGCCACCAGCAATGATCGGGCTAGAGGTCACCGGGTTTGGTGACAAACACAGAAGGTTTCTGGTGTTTCTTGGGTACATAGTTATACGGCCCGGCGCTGTGTGTTGCCCGGAAGGTTCAAATGGCGTTTAAACATATGTAAACATTATCCTTCAACATGCTCAAACACCTGCGCAGGGCCAGTGTTTTGAGATTTCCCCTAAACCCTAAAACACTAAACCATTCAAAACCCTAAAACTCCAAACCCTAAAAGCCCAAACCCTAAAACCCTAAACCCTAAAACCTAGGATCTGAAAACTTTGAATCCTAAATTGGAAAACACTGCGTATACGCAGTATTTTCATGTATTTTCTGCAATTTCTCCTATCATATATTCGACAGCACGACATTCTCAATGTTAATGGCTGGGCAACACACAGCGTCTGTGGGTAGTTATAGTATGATGTTCCATGTTGTTCTACACTATATATTGTATGACAGATTTTGTACGTACAACTAAAAAAACAATACTGTAACATATCTATAAAGGTAAATGACTGTATTGTCATACATTGTCCATACACATGTACTATATACAGAGTATCAACTAGCATCATACACTATATTCATTTCATACACTATACACATATTACACACTGTATAATATCATACACCACATATAATAATATATATACTTGTATGTTTGTGTATTGACCAAATACTTTATTACACAGTCAATCTGTTCATCTCACTCCCCCAGGTCAATGCAGATAACATGATCTCCTACGCGAGCTTCTGTCCTCGAGCGGTGCCTGCGGCTGCAGACCGATTTTGAAAAGTCAGGTCGGTATCCTGCTAAAGTAGTTGTACAATAGAATTCACGTGTTTTGGGATGTTGCTATAGATCAATTTTTTTATGGAGTTGTATATGTTGTATTGGATTACCAGGCTTACAGGAGGTTAAAATGATTTACCATCTGGTTATTTAACATAGCCATGGAAAATTACCACTTTTAATAGGTAAACCATCTAAAAATGGGCAATTTTCCATGGCTATGTTAGTTTACCAGAGGGTAAAATGTGTAGATGTATCTACGATGATTAGATCCAATCCCTAGCCTCCAACTGGGACGGTTGGCCTCCATGCACAGCGGTGAGGTGGGCCTCATTCGATCCATGCTGTCATTTGAGAAGCTTGGACGGGAAATGGGATGTGACCACTATGAAGTCTGGATATTTGCTAGCTAAATGATCCATCAAGCCACGTGAAGTCAATCTTGAGGGAAAAAAAACACATGAACTTGATGCCCTTTTAAGTTTCCTCACATCTTAGTTTGGTTGGACTGTTGCATGATCCAGATACAATCCCTTGATTTATAAATATCGATTTCCATTACTCGATGACATAAAGGCGGTCTGGAGATCCGATGAGATCCGCATGGGCTGAAGATATACACATGAAAAATCAGGTTTTGTTTCTTGAACAGAAAGTACCTCAATGTTTGATTGTTCCTGATAGTTGATCATGTTCCAATCCCAATCATGTTCCATGGATGACAATCATAGTTTTGATTATCATTGTCCCAATTGCCATTGTTTTTTGTTGTTCCAATCATGGCAATCGCCATTTTTACCATGGTTGTCGGGTATCCACTTTTGGAGAGGCCCATCAATCCCAGAGGCAGAATGGTCATTGGTCATCTGGGGGTCTATCACTAAGCACCATTTTTGTTCATCACCATTAACCATGATTAACCATTATATATATATATATATATGTATAAATGTTGATATTGGGGATGGCTTATAATCATTAATAACGGATAATACCGCTTATATAATTATTAATATAACAACTATTAAATCAACCATTAATGATTAACCAAGATCCATTATTAACCAACCATCATTATTAGTTACGATTAACCATCATCAACCATTCATCGTATGAAAATCGTTAGATCTTCCCAACGTTTCACCAAAGAATTGACCCAGGAAGGCCATCGTGAAGAATGACACCAGTGCTCAGGACGGTCCAAGAAGACCGACGGCGAATGCTTGGGAAATACTCCCAAAACTAAGGAGACCTGAATAATCTTGAATATATGTGTGTCTATATAATTTATAATATAATTTAGCATGGTTTGATACAATATATATGTATATATATATATGTATATATGATAAAACATAGACATACAATATATAAGATAGAACATATACCATAGAAATATAGAAAAAGTAATATACAATGCATAATATAATATATAATATAGTATAATATAATATAATATAATACCATATCATATCATATCATATCATATCATATCATTTATAATATATGATATAATATAATATATGATATAATATAATATATGATATAATACAATACAATACAATACAATATACATATATGTGCATTGTTTTGTTGCTGCACATGGGGATTTCTAAACATGTTTCCTGTTGCAGGGTATCAAACAGTTTGGCCATGATACGGGGAATCATCCCCGTGAGTCACGTCGCGACCAGGTCGCCATTGCAACAAAAAAAAAGTGGCATTGTCAATAGGGGGATATGATAAAACAGGAATAGACATGTCCAAAACTCCAAAAACTGTTTTTTTTTTCTCAATTCCCAGCAAATGGTCTATTATTCAAACATGAATTTCACGAAATTGACACTTTTGAAACTTTTCAAGGGGCAAACTATATACATGAAACTTGCTGCCCCACATCAGGACGAGGAGAAATTCTACACCGTCTTGGATGAGGCAAGGACAACATGTTTCCAAACCCTTTGTATCTGACAGAGATGTGCTTTTTTCTGAGTTCTGTCGGTTTTTGACAGAAATGATACGACCCAAAAAGGAAGAGATGATCATGGAATCATGATCCATGATGGGAATCTGTAGAATTACTGTATTACTAAGCCACAACAATCAAGCATGATTAATAGTTATTTCCGCTTGCTTGTTACACATTAGATACACTAGTCACCTCGGAAGAAAGAGATGATTGGGCGCCATGTGAAACGCGGCAATTTCTTTGTTCAAAAAAGGGGAGCCAGTGGACCGACAGAGGTTGTCCTTTTATGCTCCGGTACTTCAACGTGGCTGGAAAATACTGGATTTATAGGTGATGTTCCGATGTTCCTATCAAATCCTTCATTTATAGGCGATGTTCCACTGCCACGTTTGATTACCAGAGGGTAATTTTTTCTTTGGGTATGAAACCAGCCCTGAATAGGAATAAGCGAGCAGTAGGTTGATTGGTGAAGAACTAGGGACTTATACTTGCTAACTTATTGGTGATTAAGACACCCAATTTCATCAACCAGAGTTTATTCATCCAGGGTTGACATTACACACGAAGCGCCGCCCTTGGTTTATGGCCAAAGAGCGTGTTAGTTTTCTATGGAAAAAAACTATAGAAAACCCAATTTACCCTCTGGTAATTTAACATAGCTATGGAAAATCACCAGTTTTAATGGGAAAATCCACTATAAATGGTAATTTTCAATAGCTATTTTGACATAACCAGAGGGTATAGAAAACCCAATTTAGGTGTTTGATGCATTCATGTGCCGCAAATTCGCTGTGTAAAATCCCCAAACTTGGACGACTTCCAAATGACATACTGTACCAAGTAGGAGGTTGAAAACACTAACCACATATTCTTGCTTGGGTATGTCTTGAGCAGATGATTCAGGCATAATCGCACACAATTATATACTACTACTAGATACTAGTAGCATATAATTCCTATTTCTTTTTTGGAACCTATTGTTTGACATTTGGGTTTGTCTGAAAATGGGGAATGCCAAACACTTGCCAATCGAATTGGGAAAATGATTGTCTAAACCATCAAATCTGGAGGTACCCAATTTTTAGACAATCTGCGGGAAAATCCTACATTTCATATTATGAAGGCTATGGTTTCCGGTTAAGATGTTCCGTTAAACTTTTTCAGAACAATCCATTGAAAATCCCAGAAAAGCTGTGATTTCCCCGGCATTTGCCATGGATTTCCCATTGCAAAGTCCCATCATCATTGCTCCAGCGGCAAGGCCTTCTCAGGCTGCCAAACGGTAAGTCTGGCCGAGTTCATGCAGCGCTTGGAAGGGCCCCTTGGCACCGCGGGGATGATTTTTCTCCAAGTCATCACCCTGCTCCATGGTGCTGGAGTATTTACCTACATTTGCCCTAAAAATCACTCAGTTTTGTAGGTAAAATATATGTAAATATACCATACATGGAGCATATGGGTCATAAATAAATGAGAGCCGTTTCTGTTTATCGTTAGTCTTCGGTAGTAGTCGTCGAGTCATAACAGGGTGAGTATGTGCGTGTGGCTTCACGCGCGGAAGGGTGCGGAAGCACCTCGGAAAGTTTCGCGGAAGTGTCGTGGAAGCTTCAAAAAACACAATAATACTCCCATAAGATAGAGAAACATCCTCTACACCTAGGTCGCGGAAGCATATCACCCAAACCTACCAACGCGGAAGCTCGTGGAAGCGATATATGAAGCCATGAGCTCGCGGAAGCTACGTTTTCATCCGCGCAAGGTTTGCGGAAGCGTTGGCGGAAGAGGTTTGTTGCGTCAGTGGAAACTAAGAAGGAAAAACAACAGCATTCAAATGGGTTGGATTGAGACTATCCCAAAATCGTAGGTGTATGGCATGTGGTTTCCCATATTATCATTGATGATTGGTAAAATATTAAACCATGAATTTTTGAGGGGTCGAATACTTCTGAAGCGTACCCAAATGGCAGGTTGTAGGTTGTTGCTTTCAAATCTTGGATGATCAGAACTGGACTCAGATTTTTCAGTGGGGTGTCGTTTGCCTACCACCTGGTAAACATGGCCATGTGCAAAATCCTGACAGATGATGTTCCTGTTCCAAACGATGATTAGATGAGAGTATCCACTTTCCCTGAATTGGTTTAAGGTAAGACTCACAGGATTCACCCCATGTGTTTCTTGTAGGTGTTACCTTCTTCCCAGTCTCACTAGCTTCCAGCTCTCCAAAGACGGGGATGTGATTTTTTTTCAGAGGTGTGGCCTGATGGAAAGCAAAGAACTGGAAGCGTGTGGTCGCATGCTGGGTGCCTTTCCGGACGGATCATCCTGGGATGGAGACCTGGGTGTTTCACCCCAGTTGCGCAGTTGATGTTGGGACAGGAGTCCGTGAGTCTCAGGGGTGCAGAGCACACTTTCTGCACTACTCTTAGAAGATATTGGTCATGCCGCCAGATTGAAAGAGTGGGAAAAAGATGGAAAAATATGGTCCTGAATTATGTACGCGCTTGGTTTTGATGGATATCTATGGATATAATATGATATAATGTAATTATTGTACCATCCTTTGCAGGAGTGTGGAGAGCATCATCAACAAACCCTTCAGTTGGGAAACTGCATTATTTGTTGGTCCTTCTGCCCCTCAGGTAATTTGTTACATAGCTATTGTCCAATGGTGATGACCTATTTAGAGATGATTTACCCATGTCAACCATTAACCCATTTAACAACATTGTGATGTTCCATAGCTATGTTAAATTACCGGAGGTTATATTCATTCATCCATGTGCAGCCTATGTCTCTACAGTCTTTCCCCCTGGAAGCTCCCCCAGGTACCACGTATCCAGCCGAAGAGCTTCCAGTTGAGGAGGCCGAGACGGAAAGATCAACATGATTCAACATGTCTATCTATACATAATATATTAAGAGGGAGAGATATGTGTAGATATATGTAGATATAATGTATATGTGTATATTCTGTATCTATAGTACCATGTTTTTTTCAAAAAAACGGAGCCCAGGATCCAATGCTTTATCATCCTGTTGCCATAGTTTGCCTGGACTTGTGAGACTGGCGTAATCCAATATGGCCCATTTCAACTATAAGTTGGCCATGGCAGACTGGACCAACCATTTCTATGCTGGTTGTTCTAAAAAAAACAGAAATGCTGGTGGTCTTAAAGCATTGGATGACCTTTTATGTGTGCGCTCAACATGTAGCCAAGGGGCCAAGGGATGTGTAGATGTGAATTCACCACTCGGGTTTCTGTGGCTCAAAAATGGCGTTTGGGAGGAATAAGCCTAAAATGGTACTTGGTGGTTCATCCTAGTTGGTAAGTGGGTCAGTTCATCTCAGTTGTAACAGGACAAAAAAAACCCTACTTTCCCTACCGATGACTGGGCTGTAACCCACCAACTGGGGTGAACCACGGAGCCACTGCGACGCAGCAACTTTGACGTCTCCATTCCTGGATGTTCCCTGTTGAAGCTGGTGAATTTTGAAAGGGGATTTTACTTCATTCACTACCGTGTCATTGAGTTGCTTTCAAATTCTTCTTGCCATTCCGGAGTTGTCAAAGTAGGGATTATTCGTGGAGAGTTGTCTCCCAAACAAAGTCGCTCTCTGCTCTGGGATCTGATTGCTTTATGGACAGATCCACTCCAAAGCTAGGCCATTCTTGGATGATTCATGGGACATGTCCTTTCCCCAAATAGATCCTCCGATTTCCAAAAACCATAGTGCCATGGAGCATGTGGGCGATGGGTCCATGGTCCATCATGGCCCCAACCATCCAAAAAGCTCCAAGCGCCAGAGGCGAAGTCCCAGGTGTGGGGCTTGGTGAAGAGTTTGCGTCGCGCCAGAGGGTGAACCAGGCGTCTCCCCCGGGTTTGGATGGGAGAATGGCCCCCAGATGATGGGGAGATTTTGAAACCAGAGTTGTTGATTTTGGGGTGACATGTTAGAGAATGTGAGCTGTAGGCTCCATGCCAGATATTGATCTACATTTGAGTTGATATGGGATTTTGGGGGGGAACTGTTGGCAAATATCCCAAACAGGATATGGGTGATGGGGATTGAATTCTCACAGTTGGATCGGAAAATCTACAGGAACCCCCCACATTTGATCGTAAAATCATGGTTTCCGGTAGATTGTCCCATTCATCAGTCCATTGACTGCTATTTCAGTCATAGCAGATATCCAGAAGGGTACATAGTTTTGGTTGGAGTTTTCAGGCTCTGAGGAGCTCACCAAGAAACAGGTCAGCAGTGATCTAATGCTACCCTGGAATGATGATATGCCTAGATCCGTGCCGAGCCATTGGTGGGATGCTGCAGGAATTCCGGAATTCCTACGGTGCAGTGCAAGCACGGTGGCGTCGAATTGATTGCCTCCTGTTTCACCAGAATCATGTCATGCCATGCCGTGCTTTTGTGGTGACATTAGAGGTCATCCCTGGTCAGTATTGCCAAATTGCCATCAACTGCCCATATATCCTTCATGGGTGAGACATTAAGAATTAATGACCGAAATATGGTAAATCGATGTAAATCATGGGCAAATACGGGAATTCGTTTTGGCCATTAGCTCCACGATTTTTTGAAACCCATTCAACCCATGAGATTTGCCATTCGCCACCGCTGGCCGACGGTCCGGTGCGACCACAGATGTAAACAAAAAGTTTCACTCTGCTGTGAATCCCCGCGCGAGGGAAACAAAAGGAACTAGGAAGCGGCTGAAAACTTCAAAACATGGGCGGGAAGTTGGAAGGTCTATCTACAAATTGAGTGACTTTTTTTCTCGTCCATGGGCGAGCTGCTATATTAAACTATGGTTCAGCTCCTTGGGAACACGCCAGTTGACACTGGAACAAGCTGGAGCGGATTTGTTTAGGCCTTTTATCAAGCTGCAGAAATCGAGCAATGACAACTGCACCACACATACCACACTTTGATTTTACGGCAGAAGAAGGTGCTACTCAACAAATCGATTCCGACACTATCCGAAACATCTGACATCGAACAGAATTGACGCTTGAATTTCTCAATCCATAAGTTGAAGGACTTGTGTCCGCCCTTTGGATGATGCTCCCATTTAAATGCCTATTTATTGTAGGATCATTCCCAGCTAGCCATGCTGTTTGCCACCAACATTTCCAGCAACAAACAGCAATGGATGTCGCCAGTGAGGCCATATCTTTGAGCACCTTGGCTTTCCTAGCAGAGATTGTCGTTGATACAATGCAGATTTAAAAAAAACATTGAGAGTTGAAAAGCGATATTCAATATATTGTCAGTGATGTCGTTGTGATCAATACATGTCAATTTATATAGATCAATTCAACTTAGTTCAAGTCATTCCGAATTACCCTGTGTCAACAAAGCTCTTCGAAGCGATTGCTTCATGGACTGCCCTCAGGTCATCAACCATGGCTGGGAAATTCCCGAACTAAATGGAGGGTTTAGTGGGAAAATCATCGAACCCCAAGCCATGATTGATTGAGCAGTGCTATTGATTAGGATTTGTTTTGATAAGGTGATAAGGTTTAGGTTTTTTTGGGGGGGATTCCTGCTTTTCTGCTGTTCCTGCTTCTCTGCTTTTTTGCTTTTCCTGCTTTTCCGTTTTTTACGTTTCCTGCTGCTTTGCTTTTCTGCTTCTCTGCTGTTCTTGCTTCTCTCTTTTCTGCTTCTCTGCTTTTCCGCCTTTTGCTTTTCCTGCTTCTCTGCTTTTATGCTTCTGTGCCTTTCTACTTCTACTTTTTACTTTTTCTGCAGTCATGTGTTTTTGCTGCTCTACTTCTTCCTGCTCCTTTGCTTCTCTGCTTCTCTGCTTCCTTTTTTTTATACTGTATCTTTGCTTTTCTTATTCTTTTACTTTTTATCGTCTCCTGTTTGTATCCTTAATGAAACCCAAGGGAAACCCTAGATTCCCTAGATGAAACCCAAAGACAACCTAATGTAAAACCCCAACGAAAAACCCTAAAGAAACCCTAAATGAAACCTTAAATGAAAACCCTAAAGATACTCTAAATGAAACCCTAAAGAAACCCAAAATCACTCTAAAGAAACCAACATGAACGTTTGAAGTACCAACATTTCGCAAATACCATACAAAATGAGAGGTTGAAGTGCCCAAAATATAGCAAATAATACCGTGCAAAATGGAAGGTGAACATGCCAAAATCTAGAAAATGCCATGCAAAATGACTGGTTCTAGCTCCGAACTGTTGCAAATACAAGGCAAATGGTACCTGGAAAGAAATCAAAAGAAAAACACGCCGTATCAAGCAAATCCTAAAACTATTCTTCACCCATTGATTGATGGATGGTAATTTTGAGTCAGGGTCAAATTTCAGTTGCTGAAAATCTAGCAAAAATTCGTTGGTGTTTGTTTCGCCAGGTTTTTTCAGTGCAATTTGGATTGATGGATGGTGACTTAGTGAGAGTGATTCGGCTCGCTGGTGGATGATGAAAATTTCCACATCCTCTGGATAATGATGGTTAATGATGGTTAATGATGGTTAATGATAGTCAAACAGCAATGAATTGCCCATAATTGGTATATCCAACTGGCTACCCCCAGTCAATCCACCGCTTTCCACAGAGATCTGGGCCCCGGCCCCGGGCCACGGATCTTTCGGCCCGGGCCGGCGTTCCAGGGAAGTGGAGAAACAGTGCCGAAGAATGGAGGCAGAGAGGTTTACATCCAGTGAATGGCGATGAGCTCTGCAAATTCTTGGGTCTTTCAGGGAGGTATTTTGGAAATGTTTTTTCAACATATTTGAAAAATGATATCTGAACTGTTACTATATTGAATCGATACAAATTCTTCAAACCAGTTCAAACCCCGAGTTTTTTTTTCTGCCAGAGACCAGACGTGGATGTTGTGGTCCATCGCAGAACCTGGAGATGAATGGACCAGGGACCAAAAAAAATGATAGGGATATGATCGGACATGGCTTTATCTGGAAATAGATGACATATGATGCCCATAATAAACCCATATAAATATTGTGTTTGATCAGTTAATGATGTTTGATCATCATTTTACCAATCAGATCCAATCAGAAGATATGATGGGGATGCAACCCAGAACTGACGGTGGTTTGTTGGAAGTGCCACTGCTACTGTATGATTTCTAGATTCCAGTTGAATCCAATCCAGCCACCGATCAGAAGATTTGGGCCACAAGAATTGGAAAATGCGTGGAGGAGTAGTTGAGGAGTAGGAGCTAGGTTTCCCCAACGGTTCAGCTTCCTGCATGCAGTCACTTGAAGGATGTCCCGCTAAGCATCCCAAGTGCTTTTTAGATGTTGTTCGCAGCACTATCATGTTCTTAGCTGTTAAGCATAGTGACGTAAATCAGATACCCTCTGGTTATTTTTTCCATAGCTATGGAAAATGACCCATTAATAATCATTAATAGATGAATATAGATGATGAACCTATTAGATTTGGTGGTTTTCCATGGCTAAAAATAACCAGAGGCTACTAATATGACGTCTAGTGGAATCCCCCGAATCTGACAGTCGTGCTGGCAGGATTGAAGCCACAAGATCCCGTAAGTAAGTCATTGGTGATAGCCTATACATAAGAGGGTGAAGTAACGCATTAATATAGATGCATAATGATGCATATATAATCATATATTATATTAACATAAGTTACATCAAGGAATAATTGGGGCTGTCCTAAATGTTTTTGTTGCATACATATACAGTATATAGTTGGTTATAAGGCACGTACGGTTCCTGGATCCTGCGCAGGCCAAAGAGCTTCAGGTTCCTGGCATTGTTCGTGTGCTGGCCTCATGGGGTGGCTTGGGGTCACTACATTCCAGCACCAAATGCATATATATATATAATATATATATATAATATATATATATATATAATATATATAATATATATAATATATATATATACTTATATAACATATATACAGATATATTAGTTGTACTTATTTGATGTGCTTATCCTTATCTATTCATTGATTCAACTCATATACATTTATTGCAATAGTCTATCCGGTGAGGAGGGGCCTGAGGATGGCTATCGTTTCCCAACGGCCAGGGGGTGACCCAACTTTGTACCACCGATCAGAAAAACCGCAGTGCCACAGCACGGTAGTAGAAATCCACACATTTTCCCGATCCAGTGTCAATCCACTTTTTGGTGTTGGTGGATGATGTGAGCATTTGAATGCAATGTGTGTGTGTGTTTCTGCGTTGTTGTTTTTCCTATGTTAAAGGAAACCCACCAGCCATAGCTGCTTATCATCTAAGTCTAAATGCTAAAATATGGCACGCATGTAGGTTAACAAATCTGTTTTTCAGTGGTTCCCTCTGAAGTCTGCCAATAAGTTTGTTCATAAGTGTGTTGGCACCTACCTGATGCGGTCATTTCCCATCGAATGTGGGACATCCCCCGAAGAACCGGGAAAGGGCCTTGCGGTACTTCACTGCAGGTTGAGCGCAAGCTGTTGTTCTTTGAACTTTGTTGGTGTAACAAACTCAGAGGATTCAGTTTGATGAGGAAGTGAGGTGTTAAACCCTAGGAATGTTGGGGGGGGAGTTTTTTTTAGACAGACATGACAGACATGTCCAAAGGATTCCAAAGGTTAACCCACCCGGATTTTTTTTACCCAATGATTTTTACTAAACAAACGAGACTCTCACTGGGGGTCACTTCCATGATCTTTGATGTTCCATGGCGAGGAAGAAACCAACTTAGATGTCCTGGAAATTCATAGGGCCCATAGGGTTGTTACTTTTTTTTGTCTCAACCAGCACATATGGGATTACGTGTACACATATATATATATATTGATATATTACATGTTAACCTCAAATGTTACCTCCTAACACATATATGCCAAATGGTTTTATTAAAACACTGTAAATACCTGTTTTCAATATGATTTTCGGCGTTTTTTTTGGGGGTACCATGTATATATATGTATATATTCATTCTACATATCAATTTGCAGCGCCGACAGAAATCGGGCTACGATGCTCAGCAGTGATCGTACAAGGGATGATTGTGCAAACAGCAGGCTTCCAGGCCCAGGCTGATGGGCATATACCGCAAAGTACCAATGTGGTTCGATAATGTTCGATATAATATATATATATATACATTATTGTACAGTTATATATGTACATTGTACATATAATATATATATACACATACAGTATAGGTATCCAATAAAATATCGTTCAACCCGAGTTCCGGGTTTGTCCATGTTTGGTAAACAATTGAAATGGGTCAACTGTAAATCCATTGATTATCATCTTCCCCGTTATTAATTATTCAATATACCCCATTTTCAAACACGCCTTACATCATACTGTAGTGGGCTAATTCCATCTCTGAGGTCAAAAGACCCTCAAGGCCAGCGCTTTCTGGGGCATTGGACAAACAAGTGTTTGCAGGAGTGAGGTGCACAATAATTCTAACGTAGCTTGGGTCTTCTAAGTTTGACACACACTGAAGTGTACCAGATTTTGTGGGGTACCTCCTGGTACTCAAACATGTCGAGCCAGAGAAGCGCCGACTGGTCATCAAAAAAACAAGATGCAGCCCACGAACCCGAATGCAGTCACAAAGAACACTTTTGTGAAACAAGTTATTTGGACAGTCTTGTACATTTTTCCTCTGTTACCATACCAGTGCACTGTAGACTGTGGAATGCGAAAGAGGGTGGAGTGCAAAGTGTGGAGTGTGGAGTGTAAAGTGTAGAGTGTAGAGTGAGGAGTGTGGAGTGTAGAGCGTGGAGTGTAGAGCGTGGAGTGTAAAGTGTAGAATGTGGAGTGTAAAGTGTGGATTGTACAGTGTGGAGTGTAAAGTGTGGAGTGCAAAGTTAAGAGTGTGGAGTGTAAAGTGTAGAATGTGGAGTGTAAAGCGTGGAGTGTAGAGCATGGAGTGCAAAGTTTAGAGTGTGAAGTGTGGAGTGTAAAGTGTGGAGTGTAAAGTGTGGAGTGTAAAGTGGAGAGTGTGGAGTGGAGAGTGTGGAGTGTTGAGCTTAAAGTGTGGAGTGTAAAGTGTGGAGTGTAAAGTGTGGAGTGTAAAGTTAAGAGTGTGGAGTGTCAAGTGTGGAGTGCAAAGTGTAGAGTGTAAAGTGTGGAGTGCGGAGTGTAAAGTGTAGGTCAAAGGGTAAAGTGTGGATTATACAGTGTGGAGTGTAAAGTGCGGAGTGTAAAGTGTAGAGTGTGAAGTGCAGAGTGTGGAGTGTAAAGTGTATAGTGTGGAGTGTAAAAATGTGGAGTGTAAAGTGTAAAGTGTTGAGTGTGGAGTGTGGACTGTAGAGTGTGGAGTGTAAAGTGTGGAGTGTAGAGTGTGAAGTGCAGAGTGTGGAGTGCGAAGTGTGGAGTGTGGAGTGTAAAGCGTGGAGTGTAGAGCGTGGAGTGCAACGTGTAGAGTGTAGAGTGTGGAGTGTAAAGTGTGGAGTGTAGAGTGTGAAGTGCAGAGTGTGGAGTGCGAAGTGTGGAGTGTAAAGCGTGGAGTGTAGAGCGTGGAGTGCAACGTGTAGAGTGTAGAGTGTGGAGTGTAAAGTGTGGAGTTTGGAGTGTAGAGTGTGGAGTGTAGAGCACGCAACGCCACACGTCTGGAAGAGGTGCCACCCGCCCGGTAAGCTGCGACGTGACCATCCTCGAGAAACAAGCCGCTCTTCACGGCACTTGCGGGAACAGAGTTGGCAACCGTGCAAACAGATTTGCCCCCGCTGCTCATGGTGGGCCCACGTGCAGACAAATCTCGAACATCAAGTTTTATATCCCGATTGGCCTCACCCCCTTCCGACCATGTTCCCACAATATCCCCCCATAACAATCCATAACATGGTTTGTTTGTTTTATATTCCCATTTTTATCCCAAGTAACATGATATGTTTATAATGTTTTCATGACAAGTCTTCAGCATTTGCTTTTAATGTTAGTAAAAGTAAGGGAACGGCAAAGCAACCATATCTTGATGGTATATACCAACCATAAAAATTATATAAATTTGGGGATGATTTATTATTGCAGCACTAACGTTGCGCGCAGACCCTGAGGTTTGCCCCAGAACAGACTAACGTAAAAACACGCAAAAACCAATGAAGCTTTACAACCTGAAACAAAATAGATGACGTTGTGTTGACGAATTGAGCACTGCATTGCGGCTTTGCAAGGGAACTGTAGGTTATCTTTAAGGCTGACATAAGATACAACCCCCCCTTCCGCCCATGGAACAGCTAACCATACTGCAACGTTGGTTTTTTTCTCAAGTTTACAGAAGATATATATAATACAACATATAGAATCTCCCACGCCCATGGAAAATGTTAGCATATTTCAATTAGAGTGTTCATAAGGTATAAAATGGTATAAAATATCCCACCCCAAAAGAACAATTAACCATACTGCAATGCGGGTTTTTTTAAGGATCGCCCACTCCCATGGAACAAGTAACCATACCATGTTCATCATTTTCATCATTTTCATCATTTCATCACCATCACCATCATCATCATCATCATCATCATGTCGATTTGCCCGGACGTTCTTTTGCAGTTTGGGCAAACCTCAGCGTCTTGCCGTCGTTAGTATCACATTGTATTTCCACATGTTTTTCCTTTCCCCTGTACAATCCTGTACATCCGTGTGCCCTGCTGGACTTTTCTTCAAAGTTCTGCAGGCCGTCTTTGGCGATGCGGACATGTTTGCAAGGGTGGAGTGGGCTAGCCGACTGTGGGCCTGACAAATAGGGGATCTACCGCCATATATCACCATAAAATGCGGGATAAATCGGATAAAAAGAGGTGTTAGCAAAGAAATGGTATTGTGGATGTAATCAACAAATACGTGATTTTTTGGTCTGATCCAATGATTTCCAATCCAAATTCAGTTGTTGTGGTGATATACAGTTTAAGATATCCTCTGGTTATTTAACATAGCCATGGAAAGATCCACCATTCTTAAGTTCGGTAAACCATCTATTTCGATTAGGGCCATCTATACCATGGCGAACTGTTAGTCATAACCAGAGGGTAGATGGATGGTTTGGATAAATGGATGGACGGGATCGATCGATCCCATTGGGCCTTTGCGATCGAGCGTCGCCAGATCGCTGCGCGGGTGTCCTGGCAAGGAGCAGACAGGTCGAATGAGGCAGGACTTTTCTAGGCCGCTTCAAATTGATGGGGACAGAAACAGCTGGTTTTTCCGAAAAAGAAAAGATGTTTTTTTTTTTTTATGTACACAATTATTGTATATATTATTATATATTATTGTATCATATGATTATATACATATGTATATATATATATATAGAGAAACATGGCGCTTCACGGGGTTAAATGACTTCAATATATTAGATCAGATAAATTTTGGTTATATATATAATAATTATATAATTATATATATATATAATTATATTAATAACAACCCTAATTATGTGTTTGTCCAAACACTGGGTACACCCGAAATCCACTGGTGAACTGTCATGTTTCCCAGTGTTTGTCATTGGTGTGGGGCATGCCCCATTCCAGACAAACGCATATGGAAACAGTTGCTTATGTATAGATTGGTGGTTTTTTCCAAGATTTTGGACAATCCGTGGTTTTCGAGTTGGTCAGTTTGGATCTGGTGCTACGAAATGACATGATGCAAGGCAGAATTGGGTTCTACATCTTATGTGGCACAAAATGGGGATGAATCCCAGACATAAATCCAGCTGCTTGAGAATAAGATACCAACACACACAAAAAAAAAACGGGTTCCCCTTTTCGAACTTTTGAGCAGTCGGGTCAATGAACAGAGCCATTCCTGGTTGATCTTTAAATATCCTTTTTTATGAGTGCGATGATCGGGTATATGTTTGAGGAAATTCACAATAATATGGGTGTTTCTTCCAATTGGGGATCCCCAAAACCATGATAAACTCATTAAGGTGGTCTAATTTTGGACGATTTGGGGGAAACCTCATGAAACCTCCATATAGACTCATACGTTATGTAGGCATATGTAGGCATACACTGGACTTGACTCGGACAAGTGAGGTAAAACCTGGCAGTAATCGGTTGGGTTTTGCAGGAAGCAAGAACGGGGTGGGGCTCACAGATTCCTTGCTGTGCGATGAAACCAAACAACACAGGTGCTGATGGTGCTGGCTGGGGCGATTGCACATGTGTTTAATTGTATTCCTTCATAGTACCCTCTGGTAATTTAACGTAACTATGGAAAGATCCACCATTTTTAATGGGAAAATCCACTATTTCTATGGCCATTTTCAATAGCTATTTTGACATAACCAGAGGGTAGTGTCCACTTTGGAACCCAACATCACTACTAAAGCATGAAAAATTGCTGCAGCGAGGCGATGCGGTATGAGCACGACAACTCTGCCAAGTGGGATCCCAAAAATCGCATGAAAACCAAGAGTCCAGAGGCGCTTTTTATGGGATTTTTATGGGATTGCGCAGACATGGGGATTTTTATGGGATTTTTATGGGATTTTTGAGATGTTCATCCCAAAAAAATGGAAATTTTGAGATGTTCATCCCAAAAACTCTGGGTGTTGGATGTTAAAGGTGTGTTAAACCATATAATTAAGTTGATGGTATTTTGCAGACCGGAGATGAGGGGAGGTAAAGATGAAGCAAGGCAACATGGGGACTTCTCGTGCAAAATGCCATTCAAAAATCAGGATCGAACATAGTTCTATAACATTCTATATGTAGCTATAGAATGCTATAGAAATGATTGTCAGATCGGTCTATACAATCAGGCTCATAATCTTATTCTAGGTCTCATCATCAGCTTGTTAAGGAATCCGGTTTAGCAAAGCAGTGGAGGCGATGGTGCAGTGTTGAGCTGGACGAAGCTGCGCCAGTGAAATCTAAATTCCTGAAGTTTGAACCATCTCTGTTAGCTGTACGTAGACCTAAGGGGAAATGTGGATGTGCATGCCACTTGGGAAATAGAGGTTGATCATTTCTACACAGTCCGCAGGTTTTGCTTTTCACCATTCAATATTGGATTTCAGGGCATAAAATGGTTCTGCCATTTTTTTGGGGGGATAAAACTCACTTCTCAGTTGGACAAGGAAAACCTTAGGCCATCTCCATCCGTGCAGGAAGCCGAACGCATTCTCAGAATCACTGGCAGGTGCAGGGTTGGTATTGTGTTTCACTGGTTTTCCGGATAAAACTGAGAAAACATACAAATTCTGTTGGCTACGAATGGAGACTTAGAGGATGGGAATTTTGAAGTAGCCAGTCCTAGTAGCGCAAGCTCATTTGTTCCTTTTTGGTTTCAGGTTCCGAAAGCCACCAACATCATCACCTTTCCGTGTTGCTTGCTTGCTTCTCCGGAGTCTTAGTTACTGTATGAATGTTCTGAAAACCGAACTTCTCCGAACAGTTTTGGTGAAATCATGTGAGATCCCAACTTTACTTTCTTCATATTCTTTCTATGTCCCTGGTACACGTGGTAAACTCTCCAGAGTTTGTTGGCTTCAACGTGCTATTTTGGTTGGTTCAATCCTACCTTTGCTTGTTCAACGCCATTGTTTTTCCTTAGCTCTTTCATTTTTGGGAGGCATCGCTTCAACTGACATTTGCTGTTCAAAACCCAACGGTTCTTGATCGGCCTTTTTGATCAGTTTCGCTAGAACTGAACCCAAAAAAAAAACATATCAGATCAAGATTTTGACACAGCCGTTTATACATTTTATACAGATCCAGATTTTTGTTGGTTAGAATCATTTGAAATCTATTGAAATCCTATTTCTGTTTCTGAGAAATCCCTTGATTTTTCACTTGGTGAAGTCGCCGATGATGGGGCAGGTTGCCGCGGCCCTTGCGCCTGAGCGACGTAAAGCTGGGGGCTCCGCCCTTGAGGCACTCAACTGGTCCTTGAGGGATGGCTTTTCAATCCATTGTGATTGGGATTTAATGTGTATGTATTGTGTATGTTTCATGGTATTTATGTGGTTCTGGGTCAACATTGGGTACCCCAAAAAATAGATGGTTAATTCTGGTTAATACTAAAAATAGACTAACATCTGTGGTTCCCCAAGTCTTTAATTTTACCCATACACATGTACCAATTGAAAGGATTCCCATTAGGGATGGATGACCATAAGAAACCATAAGTGCATATGTTTTGACCACAGCACATGTGGGTGTGTCTGGAAATTGGTATACCCACAAATACCCCCCAAATACCCTCAAGTTATATGTTTTCCATTGTGTTCCATTTTTCTTGGGGGAAGATGATTATCATTTACTGGATTTCGAGGTACCCTGGGTTCAGACTGGCAGCCCGATCTCGTTGGTGACCAGGAAGACGATCGTGGCGACAGCCAAGGACTGCCATACCTTTCGCACACAAACTTGCTGGCAAGGGTTGGCAGATTGGTTGGTGGCTTCAATTTCTAACCAAGAAAAATGAGGATACAGATAAATCACATAAATCATATAAATCATTGATAAATCCATTAGTTAATCATGGTTCATCATCATTTTCCCCATGAAATGCTATAAAATGGCAAGTTTATGGGTATACCATGGTATACCGTATATAACCCATTTTCAGACGGACCCTAATTTCGCCAGTGTGAGTGGTTGCTGATGGTTTTTCCATCTTTTCTTGAGATACTATTGATTCTGAGCACCCCTTGAGGCCCCACTGACATAGAGATTCAAAGCCATGGAAAACTCCCAGGAACATCACCGAGAAAACCGAGAAATGGGGAATTTGCCGTTGATTTATTGATGGCTTTATTGATGGGTACCCTGGGTACGCAGATGGGGTGGGCCATGGTGGGCCTGATCATCTCGCGAGACTGGTGACCGATGATGTGAGATTTTCTAAGACTGAAAATCTGCAGATTTTCTGTTTCAAAACCAGTTGGTTGAATCATGGGTCATGACTGATGTCCCCATTTTTCACATCACCCAACCATGAATGGTATATGGTCAATGCCATGGCTATTTTTTCAGGTGATGTCCTTTATATACCCAAAATGGGACAGGCAAACCAACCCCTGTTGTGTGCAGAAACAGTCTCCCTTCAATGCTCTGGCGGACCTCACGTCGTGACCTCAATGGAATGATGAGAATTGTAGGGGTAACTCTCCCAAAATAGCCTAACACTTCAGATTGGTGAATTATCACACTTATATAACTGACCCAGGTAAAAATCCTATTATCCCCATTATTCCATAGGCTTAAAAAATGTTTTTCCCAGAGAATCCTCGTAAACTTGTTGGTCTATTGATCTAATATTGGGTACATAATTATGATATATTGGGTAAATAATGATACTTCACCATGACCCATATGCTCCATGGTGCTGGAGTATATACCTACATTTGCCCTAAAAATCACTCAGTTTTGTAGGTAAATATACCAGCACCATGGAGCATACAGGTGATAATTCACTAGTCATGGGTTGTTTTTTCAACGCATTTTGTGATGAACAGTTCACTGTCCCATACCTACAAGGAGCGACGTTCAGCGGCAGAGATGGCCGGGATCTATTCCGTGAGCCGGACGGGGTACCTGGGGTACCTGGTGGAGTCTCTGCGCGCAGTGGGGGAGAGGTTTACCATGGGTTACCAGCATTTGTTTGGCAAAGTAGATGACACTGGGGGTACGAATCTGTTAAATCTAGGTGTTGTGTTTCTATAACTACTAAGATACAAGTATAGAAACATCATGATCGATGATTATAGTACATACAGAGGTCATAGATGGATGATGTGGGAAGACTACACGAGTTTTTTGGTGAGATCTCCTCAAAATGGTTTACAGGCGTGTAACCCGAAGCTGGGAAGCTGGCCTTCTATGGGACGATCATCATCCTTCCTGGCAATGGAACATCTCCATATTTTCAGCTTAGACTGCCGTCTTTGATAGTCTAAACTTGGATCCCCCTATGGTTTCCCTTAAAAGGGGTTACCATTTTTTGAACCGCTGTGATTCCAAGATATTCCAAGGCTTCAAGCTCGTTTGCTGCTGCACAGGGAGCACCATCCAGGCATGCGAAAAATTAATGGGGAGCTGTCCGGCTACGAATTGAGTTCCCCAACCACGTGATACTTGTAGTTCATTGAAAATATATATATATATATATAATATACATTAATATACCATATATGTTTCAATTGGGACGATTTACCCGGTGGCCTTGTTCCAAAATAAAGTACTCCATGCCGAAGACTGGTGTCATCCCTTTTATTCTGATTGAGTAATAGTATCAGAGAATATCAGAGATTCCCACAATGGAGCTGGGCAAAGTACAGTGACCTGACCATAACTTGTTGGAAGGGGAACCACTGAACTACCCGAAAACTGGTTCATTTCAGGCTCGTGAAATAGTGTCATTCCACTCAGATTGCAGTACACAAGTACACAAGTCCCCGTGAAACTGGTTCTCACACCTCTACACCTCTACATAATGTATCAGCCGTGGTGAAGTGGGCCTTGCTCAAGCATCTTTAAGTCAAGTTCGGATGTTTCCCCATGGATCCTACGATCCTAGAAAAAAAAAGGTAGACCGGTAGACCGCACTTCGTCGAGTTGCTGGCAGTTTGGGGCTACGAGAGAGTGATGATCTACGGCAACATGATCTCAGAATACATGGTGCCGGATACCTTCACCAACGACCCTATGGAGGCCTGCAGCTACTCGGTACGTGACCAATATAAGTTGATCCCATAGTCCCAACGCGGCCACTGCTCCGTGAAATCTTGGAAAACCCCGACCGCTTAGAACGGTTCTGTTTATTTTATGTTTATTTGAAACATGGCTTTTATGACTTTCCATATCTTGGGAATAATAATCCCAACTGACTAACATTTTTCAGAGGGGTTGAAACCACCAACCAGTTTTATGTTTATTTGAAATTATGTGAGAATGTTTAATTTCTCAATAGATTGGTGTCCTGCAAAAGCATCCAGCTGCAATGATCCAAACCTCAATGGACCCTGCAGGTGTCGGTTCCCTTGAAGTTCAAAGCAGCCTTCCGGGAAGATGCGGCTGGGGACCCAGGTCTTTGGATATTTCCCATGCAGGTTTAGATGGGAAATCTCATCTATCAATGGGGGATTCCATTGCATTCCATTGCTATGATTCTCGGAGGGTTTTTTTTAGAGTTTTGGAAACGTGGAATGATCAGGGAAGGATGATTTTGATAATATATACATATATATATATATATAAATGTTGATGTTTATTTATCCTGCAAGATATTTTGCCGTGTTCCTTGGGACTTCTTGGCGCCATCGAGTCCTGAGGGTTTCAAGAAAGGCAAAACACACACTGAAATTGACACTTTTCAGGGCATGAAATGTGACTGCATACCCATATGAGTTCTGTTTATTTTGACCCCCAACTTTGATAAATAATGATAAATATCTGGTTGGTGGTTTGGAACATGGCTTTTATGACTTTCCATTCAGTTGGGAATGTCATCATCCCAACTGACGAACTCCATCATTTTTCAGAGGGGTAGGTATACCACCAACCAGATATGGATAAATCTCATGTTTTTGTTGGTGACATCAGTGAACTGATGAAATCTCCCAGTTTTTTTCCAGCCTCCGCAGCTGCTTTGTCTCTTCAGCACAGCCATGCACTGTACCGTTTTTCGTAGCGTCGTCCTCCTCGTTGGGATCAGGTGGGATTGTATTTCCCCATTAAACAAATTCCCAGCAAGAGATTAAAGTATTAAATTATAAATGCGGGAACAATGAGGATATACATACTGATATATGATAGATATATATATACATATATACATACAGATACATGCTGTATTAGTAACAGTCAGTAGTACGGTATAATATTGAATCAGCTGAACACATAACTGTTTGCACGGTACCTTTAAGTAGGCCATTAAAAGAGCTTCTTCGGGTGTCTCCTCATCGCAGGGTGACTGGGTACCCCCATGACTCATGAAACCTCCGTGTACATCAGAATATAAAGCAACACACATGTTTTGCAGACTACCAAACAAATCCACAATATGGATCAGTATTCCAAATTGCCCAAAATCACCGAACATCAACATTGAAGTTCCTATATTTCATCAAAATCATGGTGAATTGGGGGTTAACAGTTAAAATCATGTTAGAATCATTTAGAATCTATGATAGTCACATTTGGGGATGAGGATTCCAGCAATTCCTTTTCACCATGGTACCAGTTTCCCTGTGCCCATCCCTGCCCTTGGCGCGAGAACATCATGGGCCGCCTCTGTGGTCACTGTGTCCCTCTTCGGTGAGAGCGGCTGTCCTGTGGCTTCGCCGGTCGATTTTTGGGGGGACGTTCAACGGCCAAAATGGGTAGACAAAACCATAGCCTACAGTATAGTCTACAGTGATATAGTGGTTGTGTCTCAAAAATGGTGGATTTCAATGATGCAATCAAAGTGAACCTCTGAAACCAAGCATTGTATGAAGATGTATATCATAGGCATAGGAATTTTATGGATTTTTGCAGAATTTTAGTATTCACCAACAATATGTTTTTCCAACTGGGTTCACATGGATTCTAGTCCTGAATCCAATGGCAAGTGATTCAAATGATATCTGATATCATGTGTCCCAGTAGAATTGCCTTTTTGGATCGGTTTGGTATATTCAACATTTCTTGGATAAACCCATACATTGGACTACGTTGGTTCATGATCGTTTTGTTGAACGAACGAGAACTAGTCATCTTGATTTTATTATGATCACGGGAACCAGTGTGGGAACCGATGAGAAGTTTGCCTATGAACTTGGTTCATGTTTGGCGAGGACGAATGGTGAAGTATCCCTTGGCAAAAAACCTACAACTCCCATGTGGTTGTCGAACTAGTGGGTTTGATCTCCGGTAAACGCACCGGAAACCCATTGTTCTTGGCTTCATATATCAGAAAGGAAGAATCTCCTGGAAAAAAAAAACAATTCTGCGACAAAAGACAATCTAACATCAAAACTCTTCACAGTATCCCATAGGATCCATGTATGCCATATATGGTAACATTTACCATCAATATACCCCCTTTATGTTAGCATATATACCAGCACCATGGATCCTATGGGTTTGGGGGCATGTTCCAATTAAGTCCCTTTGAGTTTCACCGAAGATTTAATCCGCATTTGAACCATGAAATCCCCAGTAGCGCCGATCGAAAAACGTCCCAGGACACCACGGGCTTCATTTTTGGCCCCCTGCTCCAAGCGGAGGAGGTTCGGGGAGTAAGGGAGTAAGTCATGTTAGTAAAGCAATAGGATCCCCATGGATCCCCCATCCCCAAAGTTACCAATTTATATGGGTGGTATATGGTGGTATAAACTTTATAAACCATATGAAAATATATGAAAATATGATAAGATTACGGTGTTTTATTTTTTTTTCTAACATCAATGAGGATTGAAGTAGACAGCGAAAATCAGGAATTCGACAAAAAAGAAAAAGAATTCTAGAAGCACAAACAGTGGGATATACAAGGGGGATATGAAACCAAGATAGCTGGTTGGTGGTGTCAAAGCTGGTTGATGTTTCATTGCCAAAACATATAAGATGATCATCCCAATCGATCTTGATTCTTTGGGGGGCACTGTGGGATGTGGGAGTGAGTAATAACTATAACAAGTACAGAAATTGGAAAACTATCTGGCCTTCCCTGTGAACTGGAATTTTAACATTTTTTAGCCAACCAGAATCGAAGTTCATGATACAGAGCTAGATAATAAATTAAGATATAAGATCACATAGACACATTTGCCATAATGGAGGAAGGTTCTGGCCCTCAGGCAGTTGGTGAGATTTTGAGCCCCTCGGCCATGGAACTTGGGTCCCACCTAGATGTGTGATGAAGGCGGCTTATAGTGGCGGCTTATAGCCCGCTATGTTTGGGATTGCTTGGGCAAGCCACTTCGAATATCTTGTAATCACAAGAATGGATAGAATTCAGAGAAGTGGTACCGAACATGATGCCATTCTTAGGGGCGAGTTGCGGCAGGAAAGACTTGTTTACAGAACCCCCTGGGGTTGAACATCTAATAGGTTTAGGTGGGCTCTCTGTTTCTGATTGAAACATAGCGATACGAGGCACTTCTGTGTTAGTTTTCCATGGTCCTCCATCAATCCGATGATGTGTGTGTCGACCTGTGGACATTGCTTCGGGTATGCGACCCTGCATAGCACTGTTCGGTATTGTTCTGCAATGCCCTGCTATCCCATGATTGATTGCTTGTCTATACTAAACGCCCTACGTCCGTTGCTCTTTTTGCGGAATTGCCTAGTCTCCCTATTCTTATACAAGTTTGCTTAAAATCCACCCTTTCTGTCCGTGAAATGTGTCAAGCTGTCGCTATCTTAGGAGTGAACTGGACTCCTTTCGGCAATGCCTACTACATCACGAAAGAGTGCGGTGGGGTACCTGCACCCGCAGGCACTGACCGTGACCCACGAACCCAGGATATTGGAATTTACCTGCCGTGCAGGTTGCAGCACTTCTAGTACCTGTCGGTACGACAGCACGGTGCGAGACTGCTACTTTCAGCATTGCGGACTGGGAGGCCACGTGGGCGAGATTTGGGGATGAAATTAACATAACCGTTGGGTGTCGGAGGTTCAGACCATTTCAGACCAATACAGAAAGCACAACAATGCTGGTGACATACTAATCTCATCTAATTTCATCTAATTTCATCTAATTTCATCTAATTTCATCTAATTTCAGTATGAATATGAATTCAGGTTTGCTTGAAAATGGGGTAATTACCCCCAATTTCGACGGATGGTCGATGGTCGCTTAGTAGTTCTGTATTTTTGCACCCCTATGTTGCAACCTTTTGTTTGGCGACATTACACTGGAAACACACGTGGAAACTTTTTGCATCGAAAGTGATCGACCCTCGAATGTGGATGATGTTCAGATGTCAGAATAGATACCCTTTGGATGTCTCTGGTACTCTACCAGTTTGCCATTGAAAATGGAACGTGTGTAATAGCTACATCTAAGTCATCTAGGCATGGGTAATTGTTGATGCCTATGTTAAATTACCAGAAGCTAAAGATAGGACTTACGACTTACGGTCTCAAACTTCAATCCAGTTTGCTTCAGGCCCAAGTCTTTCAACATCACAAGACCAAATCCTCCGAAAGGGAACACCCCCAACTTGATAAAGAGATGGGTCAACCACACTTAAACTTAAAATGACCCGTGGCTTCTGCGAAATGGATTTGTCCACTACCCTACTGTACGCGACAAGAAGGTGTGGTCTGTGGTGCTTTAGTGAAGACCAAAACGGCTGTTATGGATGTTCATCCCTTAGAACATATTGTTCGAAGTTTTGAACCCAATCCTTGATGCGCATAACATTATATACATGTATATACATCCGTATACCCAATTTGGATCAATTTGGATGGTTAATGCCTTCATGTTTGATCACTATACTCCCTATGGTGGCCATGCCATCCCATCGATCCCCACTGGGAGGCCACCCGAGACTGGCCGACTGTTATGGGCCCGGAGTGGTCCATTGCCAACACGGCGCGGCGGAGTGCTTCGCCAATCGGGTTGAGGCGGGGCAAGGGGGCAAGGGGGGTGGGGGGCCGTTGGTTTCCCATTTTGGGAGGAGATACCATGGTGGATCATGGTGGTAAACCATGGTAAAGCTGCCATTCACCATCCCCAATAGAGGTTTACGAAACTTGGGTATGCCCCGATAAACTGGGGCTTATTTGATCTTGTGCATATAGTCATCCCAAGTATCAAAAACTGTATTCCCAAGTGCCAAGTGACTGAAGATGATGTGTCATTTTGCCCCATAGCGATTATCTTAAGTCTAGGTCGTTTATTCCCGTGTATCATATTAAAGCCTAGGAAGGATGATCTCCAGTGTCTAACGTGTTTCGTGTGGCTTGAAATCAGCAAGAGCATGTCAATATTCTTATAGTTTCATCAATCATCATAAATCATTAGGAAATCCCTGTGAAAAACCTATGAACAAATATGACATTCCTATGAAAATCCTTTGAACAAAATATGATATTCCTATGAAAATCCTTTGAACAAAATATGACATTCCTATGAAAATCCAGGATATGATCGTTGTAATTCCTGTTCCTCCGTTCCTCCGTTCCTCGTCGTTTCTCGTAGCTCCTTGGCACCCAAGGCCTGCGTCAAAGTACGCGACCCCGCAGGTTCGGACGAAACATGTGGGGCCCGTGGGGGTTTCCTGAAAATGGGGGTTCCCAAAATGGATGGTTTTTGTTAGGGAAAATCCATGAAAATCCTACTATAGATGATTTGGGGGTAGCCACATTTTAAGAAACCTCCATGTTGCTAATTTGGCGAATAAATTCCCAACTTTGGGTTGGTTCTACCCATGTCATATCCCTCATTTTACGGCGGTATCCATATTTGCAAACGAAGCTGTTTGGTTTCAAAATGTTGTTCCGTATCAAAATCACTGTCAGATTTTTTAGCATTTTTTAGCGGGTTGGCTCAATCACAAATCAGCATAGTTATACCTATTTGCTGGATATAAGTTATAACATATGTGACATATGTGATGTGATCAACATGTAGGTAAATTGTTCACATTGGGGGCTGGCCATCAGTAAATTTATAGAAACTTATATAACAACTAAAAGTTCCGATTCTGAGATGGACGACCATACCACGCAGACCATCTGTTCAGTTCTATCATTTTGATTGTGGTGAAATCACTATCATTATATCACCCATTTTACGGATCACCATTGATCCCATAGAATACGTCATAGAATACGCCTAAGCCGAGTTTATCTCAACAAAGATATCCCCATGATCTCTCTTTAAATTTTCTCCATGAAATCCCCAGAAATCCTCAGGTTCCTGGCCCATCGCGCAGTGCATCGAGAAGGCCTTCTATGATGGCACGCTGCGCAACGGCCACTCCAGCAACGAAGAGGTGACGAAGGTGGCCGGTTTCACTGGGGCGCCATTCCCGACGAAGGGAAGGACAAGTTGTTTTCATCTTTCATTAGGAACGTCATCCCCTTAAATCCCTTTTTGGGAACACAAAACATGATGTTGTTTGTTTTTTTTGGGAGTCACTTAAATGATAGGGATGGAGAAGCATATATAATTTATATATATATATGAAGTCAAGCGAAGCAGAAAATTTAAGGATTGAAACAAGAATTATTGGGATTGAACTAAGAAAAAATGAGACTGAACTGAATAATAGATATTTGACCAGCACAAAGTGGGACTAAGACAAAACATGGCGATTTGACAAACCGAAACTGGGATGTAAAAAACGGAGGTTGGTATTTACACAACAAGAAACAGGATTCAAACAAAGAATGTGGAGGGAGTTGACAAAAATTAATCATTGACAAACAAATACGGGGACTATACTGAAATTGAGGATTGAACCAACAATTATGGGTATGGGCTGTATAGGTATAGGTCGAGTCTAGGTCAAATTGAAGACCAAATAGATCTATATACACCTTTTGAATTCGCACTATTTTTGACCGGGCTGACCCATACTCAGATGAAAATATTTGTGCGGTGAACAGTCAAATTGATTTCAAAAGTGTCTAGGGGTTAAGGTTGCATTTATCGATCATTGTGCATTATGTGTTCATTTGTTGGAAGCACATCGAAGCAGGGAAAGCAATAATTATATGCCATCATCTATTCAACAGCATCTAAAAGAACATATCATCCACTGATCCTTGCAACTTCTCACATTGGTTTCGAAATGACTGCATCCATTGAGAGGAACTCATTACTATATAATGATATGGTACCCCTGAACTATCCTCCTTTGGTTTGAGGCAAAATTTACAGGACACCCTCCCAAGAATGTGGATGGCAAACATCCATACCTTACCTTGGCCTGCCAGAAATCTACGCTTTCGTAATTTGTTTGAAAAAGAAGTGATGGAAAATGGATTCCATCCAATTGAAATATAGCGTGAGTCTGGACTAAAATGAGAAGACAAAAACTACAGGAGTTATTGGATGAAATGCGATCAGATATATGGCAAAAATAGATTATCGCAACAATATACTTACATTATGTAGGTGCTGATATCCCCAAGGTATATATTCCCAAGGTATATATATATGTATATACCTGGACATCCAAAAACTGCACTTTTTATGGTCTGGACTGAAAGGTAGTGAACGACCAAAAATCGAACAAATGCTGATTTTGCCCTCTGTCAATCACATTTGGAAAGACCAAACATATGACGCAAAATGACGCAGAAAAGACGTGAAAGACCAGCTGTTTGACACTAAAACTGTGTCATTGAATCCATCACTCTTAGCCCGCACCGGAAAATCCACAAAGATCGAAAACTATGCGGTTCAAGGATATGTATATAATATATTCTCAAAACGAAGACCCCCCGGGAAAAAAAGATGGGGCTAAAAACCCTTGCTTTCATGTAGATTTTCTTTAAACCAATCCATTGAAATCCACTTGTTAATTCGTTTCTTGTTGAATCCCTATTTTTTGATGGTCAAAACCCATTACTTTGGTAATGTAACATAGCTATGGAAATGATGGACCCTGTGATTTTTGTTTTTTTTGCTGGTTTTGCAACCAAGTCCCAATATTTTGCTGGTGAAATTCCAGCTCCCACAGATCCGGTCAGGTGGCCCAAAGCTGTGGTGCCCCAGAGGAGGCACTGAGCTGCGCGACAGGACCGGCGGGCGATGCCGCTGTGGAGCAGATGGCGAAGGAAACGCCTCCACATCCAGGTCGGGGACTGATCCTTTTGGTCGATTTTTTCAATGGATTTCACAGGATTCCACCATTGATATGCGAAGCATCAGAAGCGAAGCATCAGAAGCGAAGCATCAACATATCTATAGGAATTTCAGGATGAAAATGATTGAAGCATATAGGATTGAACGAACTTGAATTATTCTAATTGTTGGAATAGGTGTTTGAAGCTCAACTGTACGGCCAGCAACTTCGCCCGGGGTATGGAACATCACCATTTGGAAGATGTACTGTACCATTTGTAAGACGTAAATGGTTGAACTAAATGGGCCATTGTCCATGGTCCATAGCTATAAAAAAATCCCAGAGGGTATCCCGAAAAAAAGAAACGTACTGTACGAATATGTGCTCGTGGTATCTCGTGATCAATTTACGTGGGTATTTTCAAGAAAATTGCCCAGTTCTAAATCCCAACATTGGTTGAAGGGAAAATCTTCAGCAAATAATAAATAGCTATGAGATAAAACGATCAGTTTCCAATAAATAAACGCATGCCAACTGGAGATATATCCACCATTTTTCTCCAATCCTTAGACTACTTGTAAACCAGCTTACCCAACGTTTGAGCCTATTCTTCTATGTAGACGAGGCCCGACACCCAGGTATTTCTTGCCTAAGTTATGTAAAAATCTGGTGAACATTCACTGGGAAAGTGGCCTGGTCGGGTGTATCATACAATGAGGGATGGGTATGGGATTTATATACATATATATATAATTATATATAACATGATTTAGCCACCCAATGGTCATTAAACGATGGGATGATTGACTTTGGATTTGGGGTTTCTCCACCTGTCATCAACCCCTGGGGATGTTGAGGATTCCCATGGATTCCCTCCATGTTTCCTGGTTCATCGGGATGACCATTCCCAGGTGTTCCCTACATCTTGGTGAATGGTGTTGTCCTTGAAAATGAGAAGCAGCTCCTCCAAGCCGTGTGCAAGGCCTACCAAGGCACAAAGTGGGTTGGTCTCGAGGGATGGGGACACCTCGCGACTTGGTGAAGCCGACTGCAAAGTGACTAAGGAATACTAAGGATGGATGATATATGGATGATTATCAGTGACAATGCCTATCCTGGCCTTCAGGGGATTCTTATGATTTATCCAGATCAGAAGTTTGAATGGAATTTCACGGAGATGCCATGAGCGACATCAGAATAGATCAGCCACATGTGTTGATGGTTTATACCACCCATTTATGGTAATTTTGGGGATGGTTTACTATTGCTTTATCAACACTATACCCCATGAGATTTTAATACCATATTCTTGCGCAAAGCCATGTATCTTCATATATCTTCATATGTATAATCACAACTTGATCCACTTCTTGTAGAGTTGTTTCCAGATTGGGAACCCCACAATCCCACTGTCTATCATATTTTCCCTGTCAAATTTCCCATTTGGGGGGTGTATCTCATTTTCAGAAACAACCCCGATCATCTTGTTGGTGAATTCCATTCCATCAATAATCATAAGATCTCCAAAGAACAATGATATCCCATTCTAATATTCCCATAAGATATCCCAATATTTTTCTGATTTCATAAGATATCTCATGTTTTTCCGTTGCTGACATGAATTCCCCATGATAGTTTTATTTTTTTCGGGTGGGTGAAAAATCAGTAGCTGAGTTGGTCGGTCGGTGATCCACCAAGCCGTGGGTCTGGACTTGACCCTTTTTGTTTTAACACGTTGATTTTTGGTTGCTGATGTTCCCTCAGATTACCCTCTGGTAAACTAACATAACTATGGAAAAGCACCATTGTTAATGGGTAAATCCACTATAAATGGCCATTTTCAATAGCTATGTTAAATTACCAGAGGGTAACATCAAACATCAAGCATAGAACCACCAGATGTTGGGATAAATCATGATGTTCATCACTGGTGGAATCAGAGTGACCCCCATGATACCATGATTACATGTTGATTCTGGCACAGCTGACTGTTTTTCAAAAACGCTGATATCGACCACAAAACGCTTGAGGAAATACATGTGATTCGTCAGATGCAATGAACATGTAGCGTGGTCTGTCGTAGGTGATATCCTTGTGAACAACATCTAACCTGTGAAAATCCAACAGCTGAGATGTCCTGAAGGAGATGGTCTATTGTTTGGTTGAACCTTTCGGTATGATATACTGTATCAATACTGCTTGGTGGTTTCAAACATAAATTTTATTTGTCCATTTCATAATATGGGATGTCATCCTTCCCATTGACGAACTCATATTTTTCAGGATGGTTATTGCACCACCAACCAGGTATCAATACTACGCCCAATCCGTGCCGCACGATTCACTGGTCCCAATCCACTGAGTCTCACCAGGCCCAAAACCCGCGGGCTGCTCTGGGACACCTTTGGCGTCTCTGGCGTCTGTGCGCACAGCCGTTCGGGCATGAGGCAAGACTCAGCCTGGCCTCAGCCAAGATGGCAGAGAATGAGCTTGAATGGGTGTTAGTGACCTCTGGTAGCATGAATGATCACAAATCGAGATGGGTCAAAATGTGTCAAAATCTATTCTTACCTTTAGGATTACACATCCATTAAAGGGCTAGTTTAGGGTATCTAGGGTACCAGGATCAGAAATGCTGGAAGTCTGCTTCTATTTATGGCATTTGATGAATGAGGGTGGATTCTAAGCTGTTGATGTTACAACTCTCTTGAGCTAGAGCCGACTTGTCTTGATGCGAACCCTTTTGTGCAGAGGGTTGCAACATTTATATAATTAGACTATGAACTTGAGGAATGACACGTTTGATCAGTGCTGTGACTGATTGTAGTACAACCCAAGAATCTGACGAGGCTTGCTTTGTGGCCTCAGGCCTTAGTCAAGACTGACTGTCAGCATTTCCTCCAATGTTTCACCTGCCTTGAAAGGTTCGACGAGAGAGTGACATGGATGGACGTTCAAAAAGTGGCTGATGCTGGTTCATGTTTTTTCTTGTGGACATCCCATTAATATAATCCTATCATATCCTATCCATATGTTTGATATGTGTGTCATTAAGATCATCAGAAGATCTGCCATTTCTGATCAAATTCCATTCGTATGGGGACCATCGTCCAATCAGGAATGTCATGAGTCCAATGCCTGGATGCACATCGTGTCGGTAACGAGCGGTGATTTTTTCTGCGTAGTTTAAAGAACTTGAGATATTCCAAAGGGAAAACTATGGAAAACTGGGTTACATATGGTTACATATGGTTACATATGGTTACATATGGTTACATATCATCTGGTTGTTTCCCACTTTCTGACCGGGACACACATCCAAGTGTGATGGTTGGGAGTGATTGAGTTATGATTGCCATTCCCATCACTTGCCATTAGTGATAGTGTTCAAAGGGTTTACCCATTCTATGGACATTTGCTTATTAAGTTTCATAATTTACCCTCTGGTTATTTAGCATAGCCATGGAAAGATCCACCATTTTTAGGTTTGGTAAACCATCTATTTCGATTAGGGCCATCTATTTTCCATGGCGAACTGTTAGTCATAACCAAACGCTACCTATGAACATTTAAAATTGTGATGTTCCAGTTCCCATAGGATCCATGTATGGTATATATACTAACATTTGGGGTATATTGATGGTAAATGATACCATATATAGCATACATGGATCCTATGGGGTTTGCAGAGGGTCCAAAAAGATCAGGTCCGGCAGTTTTGAAAAAGACTGATCCTACCTGGCTGGATTGCCATGGATTACCCATGTTTTTTACCCAGAGGTTTAGGGAAGTTGGATCCCAGTTCTTGTAATATGTTGTAATATGTTGTAATATGTTGTAATATGTTGTAATATGTTGTAATATGTTGTAATATGTTGTAATATGTTGTAATATGTTGTAATATGTTGTAATATGTTGTAATATGTTG
>Ga0126342_10001302_pt1 | contig 34401 bp, 31 predicted proteins | sample Cyp1metagenome_FD_92528 | JGI IMG/M metagenome (GOLD analysis project Ga0126342, IMG submission 92528) | Coral microbial communities from Lord Howe Island, Old Settlement Bay, Australia - Cyphastrea 1 metagenome | ecosystem: Host-associated > Invertebrates > Cnidaria > Coral ...
CCTCTTCTTAATCAATCTTACTTTTCACAACTTACCCCTCCATAGCTCATATAAAATTCACCAACCTATCACCGACTATTTTTTACGACTACCATACTCAGAGCTGCTTGAAAAACGGTTTTTCCGCTCTCGGGCCAACCGTCGTCTAGTTTTGTTTTGAACATGTTGTAAGTATGATGTGATTTGCCAGTCGAAATGGCACAGGCCCTTTTGCATTGTATTTCAAATTTACAGTGTTTTGTAACTTGGCCAGCCGACATGTTTTTTGATAGTATTTTGTGTGTTTTCTACTATCAACGTTCTTACTTAGGAGGGTAGCATCAAGTTCGTGTTAGACGTTGCAGGATATAGTTTAGAGCGTAGCATCAAGTGCGTGTTTGAAGTTACAGCAGCAAGGGAAATATGTTATTTGAACGCAAGGGACAAACACATTATTGCATCCCCCCACCTCACCCCACCCTACCTCACGTTAAAGCAAGGATCTTTCGAAACAAGCAAGGGACAAGAACGGTATTAGACCCCCTGCACCCCAGCCCATCCCACCCACCTTCCCCCATCGGAGAAGTTTCTTGCCCCTTCGGGTATGAATCATATATATCATGAACACGGGATAAGCATATTACTAATATCACAGTAAACATGCTTATAAAACATCATAAAACATCCCATAGTGAGACTATCTATCCCAATTCATGTATTTATACATTCCTATATTAGCATCCATCCATACATACATATCCCATCTGGGTAAATTATAACGACCTCACTGTTCTCCCTCACTGGAATCATGGTTAATAAGGGAAATCATCCCCAAATGGCCCAACAATTCAGCTTAGTGAAATATTTCAATTTACCCAGATATATATATATATACCCCACCAACATCGTCAAAATTGGGACTCCCAAAGAAACCAATCGCTATTTGTTCATGGCAGGTGAGGAGCTGCGCAGCTGCTTGGGTCTCAGCGTCCAAGGTGGGGAGCTACGTCGAGAGTCGCGTCGAGAGATGTCGAGTGATGTCGTTGCGTTGCGTGGGGATGAAATGTGTGTTTTTTGGCTTGCAAAACAGGGATTTACCCTCTGGTAAACATACAAAAAACTATGGAAAATCACCATAAATCACCATGTTTAATGGGTAAACTCACTATTTCTATGGCCATTGTCAATAGCTATGTAAACGTTTACCAGGCCGGGTATATGGATTTATTGGGAATCGAATCATTTGACCACCGGCAGCGAAAAAGGAGTGTAACCATCGGAGATGAGGATTGCAACAGCGTCTGAGTATTTTTTGCAATCTGATCATGTCAAGGAATGAATTTCTACCATTTATAGATCATGATTTTCCAGATGATTTTCCATTTATACTGCTTGGTGGTTTCAAACATTTATTTGAATTATTTTCCATGTCATATATGGGATGTCATCCTTCCCATTGACTTTCACTCCATCATTTTTCAGAGGGGTAGGGCTCAACCACCAACCAGTGTAGATCCACCATTTATAGATTGATCCGAGGAGTTGGCCGCCAGGAATCCAATGGATGACCTCGTTAGTTATAGTAACCATAGTGATTCATAAGTCTAAGAAAACAGTGGTTAGCTATAACAACAATAGTAATCAACAAAAACAACAACTAGTGATGAATTAAATTACTATTGTTGTTCTCGATTTTTTTCATGAAGCATCCATGTCAACACATCAACGGAATATGTTTTTCTGCTGATCAAACCTGCTGTTTTCCTCACGGATCAGATGGGTCAGGTTTGGTGCCGCAGCAGATTCAACAGCTGGGCCAAGTCCTGACGTTGCTGCTGCTGCCTCCTGGGTGGCACTGGCATGGGACTGGCCGATTGGCAGCGAAAAACCATGGGTTTTTCATGGGAAAATGATCTGCACATGGTTGTTTTATGGTGTTTTTCATGCATTTTCTATGTATAACTGGTTTGCGGTTTGGAACATTTGGATGAGTTTTCCATATATTGGGAATAATAACCCCAACTGACTAATGTTTTTCAGAGGGGTTGAAACCATCAACCAGATAATGTATCTGTACTATATGATGTTGAATTTGATTGAACAGTCACGTTTTTTTTACTGAGATTTCGCCAGAAAAGAACGACAATTATTATATATGAGTTAACCGTATCGATGCAGCAGATGGTGTCGTGACTGCCTGCTGGAGTCGGGGGATAACCATGGTTTTCACATGTGAAAACACCCATTTATAGCGTTCTACTCGCCCATGTTTTTTGGTGAAAAGATGGATTTTTATATCATATAAGCCACAAACAGGACATCTTAATTTGCCGATATGCCTTGCCTGTATCCCAGTTGAAGTGAAATTCCATGAACTTTGTCGGAGGGACGACCTTCGCACGAGGTTCGTGGTGAGTTTCTTCTCAGCTCGGGCATTGAATCTCGCTTTGGGTACCCCGGTCACCTGGCCTTGACCTGGTCCGGTACATCTGGCAACCGTGGCAAGCTGGAAGATCTCGATCAATTGGGGTTTACCCTCTGGTTATGTCAAAATAGCTATTGAACATGGCCATAGAAATTGTGAATTTTCCCATGAACAATGGTAATTTTCATTGATTTTCCCATCAGTTATGTAAACGTTTACCAGGCCAGGTAAATATGTTTAAATAAGAACATCATTTAATCATCTATAAATTCGTGGGGATTTTCCAGCTTGACCACGTTAGTGCATCCCTAGTGGCCTACTGCCTTGGCAATGTGCTCATAGCGGCAGATTCGCTTCATTGCGCGAGGGTCTTTGTTATACACTGTGACACTGTGGGATCATGTGTTGGTCAAATTTGGGTGGTCTTTTGCTTGGTGAAGTTTGTGTTTCATAGACAGCTTTTTCTAAAGATAGGCTAAGCATCGAGAAACAACAAGAACATCTTCTGAATTGGGAGGGTATCGAGTTGGCCATTCTATGGGCAAACTATGTCAAACTGAGGGCATGTCAACTTCGCATTGTTGTGCATCACAGTTCAATCCCCCATGTTTTGATGGTTTGATGAGGACATTTGTTCATCACCATGGTTCAGGTTTGCTCCAACCTAGGCAAACTATCGCTACAACTTGATTGATGGGTCGGTATATCATCATTTTGGTTTGGAAATCGGAATTTGTGTGATGTCTTGCTGGTTCACCCCAATTAGGAAGTGCATGGTTCAAAATCCCCGATATAACTGGACCCTCTGGTAAACTAACATAGCTATTGAACATGGCCATTACAAATGGTGATGTTCCATCGTTTTTTGGGTATGTTTACCAGAGGGTATAACATGGTATAACCACCATTTTCCTATGGTTTTCCTATAATTTTCCCATTAAAATCACCAGTTTCCCATGGTATAACCACCCTGCCCAGTTACAAACCCTGCTGACCAGGCTGATGCTGTGACCTGGTCATTCTTTGCGGCCTGCTATGCGGTGACGTTGCTGCATGGTATCATGCACGTCTTGACCATACATGGAGGGTTCCATACATACGGAATCCCCAATAGCTGGAGGGTTTTTTTTGTGGGAAATCCCACTAAAATCTATGATTTTGGGGTACATCCATAGGAAAGCTCCACACCGGAAGTACATCCCAGGGTGATCCATGAGGCAAACATGGGGCTCTCCGCTGAATTCGTCCTGACCATGGTAAAGCCAAGAATTAAAACCATCCCAAATGAACCAACCATTTGGGGGTCATAGACATCCCATTTCTATGGGATTCTATGGATATACCGGTATACCCAATGCCACAAACCGCTTAATTGAGGGTGGTGTATGGCATTAGCTTTGCCACATCGAGCCCGGCGCGGCCCAAGGTGGTTGTGGATGTGGTGCTCCCCAGCCGGAAAGGTGGGCGGGACTTCGTGAAGGGATTTACCTATTAAAAATGGTGATTTACCCAACAAAAATGATGATTTCACGGGATTTTATGGTGATTTTATGGGATTTTATGGGATTTCAATGGAACCTTCTGGCTATTTAACATAGCCATGGAAAATGGCCCATAGAAATAGAGGTTTACCTATTAATAGCATGGTGATTTTCCATGGCGAACCGTTAAATAACCAGATGGTATGCCGAAATTTTCTCCTGTGCTTCTTTGTTGGGTTGACCCAGCAAAATATATCAAAATATGGTGGTGCGGTATTCAGAGTCCCCTTCCAACCCGATGACGACTGAAGCAGTGTCCTGGAGAAGTCCTGCAAAAGTCGTGAGGGATTGCCATACCCCCAGGATCCCCCAGGGCTGACACTGGTTGATGATCACCTGTACATAGAGGATATGATACAATGATATATCAAAGCTGTGAAATCCCGAAACTGTCGTTAGTCAAATAATGTGTTTTAAGTGAAACCATTCTTTGGAGATTTCGATCATGGCTAACAACAAAAAAAAGGTGGTTTTGTTAAAATTCTTCCTGTCCACCATTCAAGCCAGGCTTCCCTGGTTTCGCAGAAGATCTCGAAACTCGACGAAAATTTCTCCAGCAACTCCAACGTTGGGAGGCACTGTGAGGGTTGGGGGCCGGCATACGGCGGACAGGCGCAGCTTCACATGACACATCAAGTGCATTTTGTATGCCTTTACTATTGGGAAAACGAAGCACCTTTTTTGGGATTTTTCTGATATTATATATATATATACTGTATACTCTCTGATTGTGGGCAATAATCCCAACTGACTTTCATATTTTTCAGAGGGGTGGCTCAACCACCAACCAGATTAATTCACCATTAACCACATATAACCACCATTAATCACATATAACCACCAACCAGATTAATTCACCATTAGTGACATTTTATAGTAGAACATGTATGTCCTCCAAATGTTTCAACGATTTACCCCAAGAAGCTTGCAACACACGTCACCAATGATTGTCCCATCTCATCCTTTCAGATCCAAAATGGCTACCCGGCTGAGTGCAAAACAGTAACGACTCGACCCCCCAAGTCATCTCAAATCAATGTTAGCTGAGTTGGTTAAACTTTGGACGTAGCTTTAGCTCTCCATTCCTTTGTTTCAGCTGACTTTGGAATTTCTATTCAACTTTTACCAGATAATTTGTGTGTATGAGTCCTGAACTTGGTGTACCCAGAAATTTAAATACCAAAATGCGACCAACATGTGTGGCCTCCTTGGTTTTAAGTTTTGCTCCATATCCCATTAATTTCATTGTCAGAAGACCCGTTTTTCAAGATCATGTCTTCATCAAAAGGGAATTGCAGTTGCCAAAATAAGGTTTTCTATTGTGGGAATTGACCAGTATAAGTACAACTATGATTATTGACATTATTGGCTAATTAACATATTACTCAATTCCTAATATTTCGGTCTTATAATATGTCATGACTAACATCAAACTTGAAGTCGTCTCTCATTGAATCAGCCTGAAATCAGCATTCCATCCCATTAAAATCATTTCATGATATAAATATATATAAATCCCATCAACTTCCATGAAATCACCATAAAATCCCATGAAATCATCATTTTTCTTGGGTAAATCACCATTTTTAAGTCCGGTAAGTCCCAGTTTGTCTTGGTGAAATCACCTTTTTTCATCACCTTTTTGTCGGTTGCCTTCCCCATCCATGGCCCCAGCCAAACCCGCCATCAGGAGAGCGGCGGCTTGCAGCGCTATGGCTCGATTCCCCGCGATGAGTTGTTAGGGGCCGCCAGGCGAATGCTGAAGCGTAGCAATGGTGGATTAATGGTGGTTGAAACATGGTTCATAATGGTCGCAATAATGGTTAATAATGGTTAGTAATGGTTAATAATGGTTAATAATGGTTAATACTGAATAATGATGGTTATTGGTTCATAAATGAATGAGTCGGTGGCGAATGGCAATAATATTTGTTTGAATCATGGTTGTTAAAAATGGTGGTTTAAAACATGGTTAAATATGCTTTAATGCATGATTAACGAATGATCAATGATATGATTAGTGATATGAATCGTGACCCCCCAAATCATCACAAGTCATCTAAGTTAGAAAATGATATTTAAGGGCTACTCCTAACAGGGCCACTCCTAAAAGTTGCTATCGTGTCAAAAAGAATCAACAAAAAAACACAAAATTCTCAAAAAATCAAAAACAAACCTTCCAAAAAATCAATCCAACAATTCAAAGAGAAACTTGACACCTCAAAAAAACATTGTTTGAGCAAACAAAAAAACAAACAACAAATTTGAAAAGACACATATTTAAAAAATAGAACAAGAAAAACAAACACATAAAAAAGAAACACCAAAGGAAAATACCAAAAAACAAAACAAATGCAAAACAAATGCAAAACAAAACAACAAAAACAAATATTTTTTTAAAAAAAAAACAACAACAAAGTCAAACAAAAAACAATCCAGAAAACCATTTTGACAGAAATTATCAAAATGTCTGTATGTGCTTCTTAAAAATAACCTAAAAAATATGAATGAAAAATAACTATTTGGATTTTTTGGGGGGAATGAAATGGAATTATTTGGAACGAAATTGAATTATTTGGAATTGAAATGAATGAAAAGGAATGTTCTAGGAGTGTCCCTATAAGGTATGTCCCTCTCCATAGAAAAGACGGTTATTGACACAACCATCCAGAACGTGGGGATTTACACTGAGAATTTCGAAAAGCCCAGGATATCCCAGGATCCTTAATTTATGTAAGTGATGCCAGCTTGAATGTTGAACAGCCACAAAATGAACGTAAACTGAATGATTGTACTATTGTGAGTTACTGTTACAATAAACAGCCACAATCATCTCCAGTTATTGTTACAATCATTGTACTACAATGGGAGTTGATGATTGTAACATTGTAGTAGCCTCTGGTAATTTAACATAGCTATTGAAAATGGCCATAGAAATAGTGGATTTACCCATTAACAATAGTGATTTTCCATAGTTTTTTGTATGTTTACCAGAGGGTACAGTAACTGAAGCTGAACAAAAAAAACATGGTGCACCGTCAAAGCGAAGCAGAAGCAAGCCATGAAAGATGCTTGAGGTGACTGACTTTGATTTGCATATCATATCAAATATATTATATATGTAGATACATATATATATATATATATTACATACATATATGTATCATATGTATATATTATACATATGTATCATATCTATATATATATATATATATATATCATATATTCATATTACATATTACATATTAGATTTTTCATGATTTGTAGAGCTTTCCAGCACAAGATAAACTGGTATCTTGACCTACCATGGGCAGCACTGATGACCTCGGTTCCTCAAGATGTCTCGTATTGAACATCTTTGAAATCTGTGGATCATATCGCAATAACATTTATTTATTTATGTCAGATCATGTTAAACAATGTTGCAGTATTTTTTCGCTTGTCATTTTTGTAGTCAGTATCATCAAATCACGTACTGCAACTTGTTTACTATGAATCATGCAGTCCACAAGTTAGTCTATCATCATTATTATGTTTTATTGTGTTCACATAATATATATATATAATCATTCTCATCAGAATGATAACAGGTATTTCAATAATCATTATATACAATGTTCATTATCATACGGATAATCAGCATCATAATAATAATGATAACTACAATAACCCATGGTAATTACCATCATCATTTGGAGCTGTCCAATCCATGGGCGTACCCCAAAATCATGTATTTTTTGGGTTGATTTTCCAGCAAATAAACATCCAGCTATTGGGGTACCGCCATGATTTAGGAACCTCCAAATGATGAAGGTAATTCCCATGATTGTTGTTGTTATATAATCATTATTTTCAATTATCGTCACTGTTATTATCATGATGCATTGTTGGTAATTCCCATGATTGTTGTTTTTATTATATCATTGTCTCTAATTCTCATCATCATCTTTATTATCATGATATTGTTATCGCAGCTACCATTGGTACTATCAATGTTCCCCTGCTTCTGTTGTGGTTGTTGTTGTTGTTGTTGTTGTCGTCCCTCGTGAGCCATACCACGAAAGGCGTGTCCTGGCACCTGCGTCGCAAATGTCGACGTTGCTTCTTAGCTGCGGACCATTGGGGCAGGGGACAAGTAAAAAGGGGGCCGGACTCTATGGAAAATCAATTTACATTCATATAAAATCGGATCTCAAGACTTGTAAACAGATCTCATTTTATATACATACTTAGAAGGGGTTCAAAACTTAGCGATGCATATATATATATATTATATAATAAGTCGACATTTGGATACTAATGTCAGAAAATGTTGAGCTGTGTTCTATAATTAGTGTATATTTTAAGTATCCGTCGTTTTTGTTCATCACCTGCAATTCTCAGTTCTGGACGTCACTTCCCGGTGAACATTGAGGTTTCAAAGTTTAGCACCACGTGTTTTTTCCCCATGAACTATGAGGCTATTGGGTAAACAACAAGGGATTTATGAGATTCAGAGTTCGGCCATGGGATTTTCATGAATTTAGGTGAAAAATACTGCTAGGATCATTTATAACCATTGGGGAATTGATTGGTTCATTGAATTGTTTAAACATGTAACGCCGGCCAGGTCTTTTGAACATGGGGCCCCTGAAAGTCATCCCAAGGCGTAATAGTGAGATTGAGGAACTGTTGAAGGCACTGCTGCGGGACAGGGCTGCGACCTGATGGATTGCGGAGGGTTTGTCATGTCTACAAGTCGCAAAGCATGTGGATAAATTTTAAGGACCTGATGTCGCGACGTCATGGGAAAGATGGTTAGGATTGGGGTACTCGTAGCTATTCCAAGGTGTCCGTATTTCAGGTTAGTAACTAGTACAATTTATCCAGAGCCATCACATTTTTGGTTTGCCCAAGTTCCTTTTTATGCATACCCAGATGTACGCAAATGTTTCTGAGTTGGTTGGAGTTTGTTCACTGCTACCACTGAAGTGGTGCTTCAATGATGAAACACGGAACTCACCATTCTATTGGGTGGATGGGTACTTCATATGTTCTTTCTATAATAAGAGCACCTATAGTTTCATCACAATGATTTATATAGGGGAAAATCTTCAAAAAAAAAACATTAGTTTTTTCATGTTTTTTCCCATTAGAAAAATAGGTGTCCTGTAAATTGTTCTTTAAACCATCTTAAACCATCTTAAACCAATCTAACGATAATGTCCAACACCAAAACTCTGCCAATAAAAACGATCGTATGTCTAAGCTTGACCATGAATGGCCGGCCATTGAAGACGCCCATCAGGTATGGAACCCGGATCTTAAACGACAAGTTCTTCGGAGTTCCCGGCTCTCCAAGGGTGCGACGCTTGCCGTGGCATGAGAAGGGCTGAAGGGGGGCATCTACTGAAAATAGTGTCTCAAAGTCCCATCAGCAACCGGTAAACCTTAAATAGGCTAGCAAGGACATTTGTGGTTTAGGTTCCAAAATTCATTGGGATGAAACCCTCAAGTGTCATTAAAATCCCGTGGAAATTTTCTACCATAACCATGAAACATTGGGATTTTAGCTGGTACTGAAGGTCTAAGAGTACCCCTAGTCAGATAACCCCCTTTTCCATAGAAGTTCAACAAGGGGTAATGATGAGGCAAAACATTTAACCTGATTTCTCTGAGTTGGTTTGAGGGACAATGCTCAGGAAACCCCAAGCAAGTGAAAAATTGTTGTTTGATGTTATAAAATGTTATAACATGGTATAACCTATTTCATTCTACTTCTTACGTTCCTGGCATATTTAATTACCCCGTGGCTCATGTCGCATATGCTGTTGAACTTACTAATCTTGCTTGGCTGGTTGATTTCGTTCTTTTCTGGTTGCATCTTTTGTATCTTTTCTGGGGATTGGCAGCTACGACAGTCTGCGTTTTCGAGGGTGAGGTATGTCCACTCACTGATGAACTCGGAATCACCTGGGCATCTCTCATCATCCAGCTCTGGGACTTTGTATGACTTCGTGGCGCGTAAAGATTGGATGGATTTGGGAGGCGTGCACCTGCGGTGCGGCCATATGATCTTTGCAGTTCACCAGAGGTTCAATTGCCAAGTTCAGTCCCACATGATTCGTTTAATAGAAATGGCACCCCTAGTTGCTTGGGCCAAATCTGCTTAGACAGCGGCACAACATTAAAGTTAAGCACATGACCCCTTCTGAACATGTTTTGAGCTAACTCAAAAACGAGGAAGATTGTGGATTGCTACATTCAAAAATAGTAAGTTCGATGATGTGTTTGTAACTTTAGAAGGGTTTGTAGTAGTTAACTACAATTCATGCCATAAACACTTCCTTTATATCCGGATTGAATCATGGATGCACAGCGCTAACAGCAATCCCATATCCCCATCAAAATTGTATCTGCGACTCATAATGCCAGTCAGGTCCTCCAGCCCCATGATATTGACAACCAGCACTGTCAAACCCCATATCATTATACATGTCATGATGTGTCGATGTGTATATATATATACATATACATACATATACATATACATATACATATACATATACATATACATATACATAAATATATAGATATATATATATATATACACGTATATATATATATATACATAAATATCATATATACATATTAGGTCGCCATAAAAAGACAATATGATGATCCCCAAAAAGTTTCTGACAAGTTTCCAACCCTTTTCCAACTTCCTGATGTCTATTGATGGTGGCCTCCAATTTCCAAGTTAATTTTGTGGTAATTTAACAGTTGCTATTGAGCAAAATAGTCAGTTTATAGATGATTCATCTCTAATTAGATGCGAAACATCTGCTTAAATTGTTACATTGGACATAAACATATATAATCAATTATAATCATATATATATATGTATATAATACAATTTCAGCTTATATATATATATCCATTATGTCACCATATTTTGTGCTTCAAAGCACTAAATCACCATGAATAATCAGCATAGCTTATCATCCATCACCTTTAGAAATCACCATGATTTGCAGCCAGACAGCAACCCCAGGATGATCACCTATGAGAACATCTCCATGGTCAAGGGCAAGGAACCACGCAGCATTTGGTGACGACCAGACCCAGGCGCGTTGCGCGATGCGAGGCCACTGAGATTTGGCCTGCAAAAATGTGGATTTAACCAGCAACCGGGGGATGTAAGTACCTTCGAGTTTGTACGAGAACAACTGATTTCCGTCCACGTTGGTACCGCTCTGCGTATCCTAAGCCAGAACATTCACTTTCACGCGCGCCATGTTCACAACTCAGACTACTGTAATCTACTGTAGATACATCATTTCCGAGATCGTCATTAACTCAGAGGACTTTATGCAGTTGTCACAAGGATGAGCGGTAGGATGACGGGCGCCAAGAAAAACAAATTTTGACCATGGCACCATGTGTGTCTGTCAAAAAAAATAGGGATGCCCCAATTGGATCCAATTGGCACATTTTCAATGGGAAAAGCAATTACTTTCTTCGAGTGATCCCCACCGACTGACATTCTATCTGGCATATATTCTGACTTTTTTTTCTGACATTCTTTCTGGCATTCTATTTTGCATATATTCTGACATTTTATCTTCAGGTCCAGGCATGGCCCACAGCATCTGCAGCTGCTGATATGGGGGTCTAGAATCTAGAGACCTTCACCTGGCAGGTGGCCAATAAAGCATGAATTTGGGTGAATTATGGTGAATTTGTTGAATTTTTAAATGAGTCTTGAGACATATCCATTTGGGTATGGTTCCATACGTACTCATACAACTCATTTGATGCATGATAGTACCATAGTAATTAACCTTGGTTATACAAAGGGATTGTTATTGACATTGAAATATACTTTACAAGAAACCTTTCTATTTGGAGAAAAAAACACGGAACCCCCCTCTACAATGGGTAAGTATTATCCCCACCTGGCTGAAGGCTTACTATAAACCCCCATGATATCAGGATTACATACCGTTATTTATATTAATTTTCTCATATTGTGGTGATATATCCCGTATATTATACATAAACATGTATATAATATATATATATATAAGTTCATCGGTTCACCACGATTTCAGGGCCCCGTGGCTCAATGCATATAATTTATATATATATATGGGGATGGGTCAAAACCTGGTACCCCTGGTGAACATCAAAATAGCTGGTAAATGGATGTTCATCCCACTAAAAATGGTATCTATAGGTATTGACCCATACCCATACATATATATCCCAGATTGTGAGTTTTTTCTATCCCCAGTTGCCACAACATGGTTCGTTGAATCCCCCCTTTTTTGGGGACGGACCCCGCTCGAGGTGCTCGACCTGCCAGCCAGTGGTGTAACGTTGTGAACACCGGGAGCAGCACTCGTGATGGGAAGATAAGGTACTCATAATTTGTACATTATATATGTATATATATGACATATATATGACATGTATAAGACATATATATACATATATATATGTGGCATATATATATACATATATACAATATATATATATATATATATACATGTATTTGTATGCATATATATATCATATATATATACACATATTGCCTCCCATACCTTATCTGAGAACTGGGCTTTTCTGAGCTCGTGAGACTCAAATTGCAAAGCAATTGACATAGTTTTGGCAAAGAGATGACAACCTCAAGGGGTGTATCAACGGAGAATGTTTCAATAGTTACTCACACAGACCTGGCAACATCAAAATGCGGCCGCTGTGCGCCCGGCAACATCATTCTGCCTCAGCCTGATCTTAGAAGACTTGCCGTAAACCCTGGATGGGTATACCATGGTAAACCTATTGGGGGTGAACTCCATCAGTTTAAGATGCAAACCCCAAGAATAAAAAACAAAAGGCAACCATTACACCGCATGAAACTATCCTGTGGGGCTGCGCGGGTGAAACGATAGAACAGTCGTGGAGTCAAGAAATGAGTTCAGTGATGTTATTTCAACATATCCCTCCAGAGAAACAGAATGTTCACAGCACATGTTTCGTGCCTTGGCTCGGTCAAATCTAAACTGGTTATCAGTTTGAGTGTTTTTGTGGATGAACACATGGAACGTTTGCATGCACGCCCTTCACCCAAAAAACATATGTGCACTCCGGTAATTTGACATACTATGGAAAATAATGTTTAGTAGGTAAATTATCGAACTAAACACACCATTTTCCATAGTTTGTTTTGTTCCCATTAAGGGTTCAAGGTTGACTTAACAGTAATTGTTGCAATTCTGCTGGAATCCAGGTTGGGCGGGTTCGGTCCATGTTCCATGTTTATGCTGACGGACAGTGTGCAGTCCCACATTTTGGTACAGTCATTCTCACGTTTGGTAGAAGTTACCCTCTGGTAATTTAACAGTTTGCTATTGAAAATGACCATAGAAATAGTGGATTTACCCATTGAAAATGGTGATCTTCCATAGTTTTTTGTATGTTTACCAGAGGGTATTGAAATTTGGTAGAAATTGCCGGAAAGTGTCGCCCTTGTGATCGAACGATTATATAATGTTGGAGCGGAGGATACCAAAAGAATTTGCCCAGCTGCCTGTCAGATACAGGATGGGCCCCCCCCAGTAATATGTTGGTTCAAAGACAGAAAATAAACACCATGGATACTAGAGTTATTTGCGTCTCATAAACCATAGTTTTTTTGGAGTTATGAACGCACCAACTGAACGCGATTTCGTACACGGGGGCCCCGTTCGATCACTAGGTACGGTACCCCGTGATCGTCGGTAAAATCAGCCCGGGTGTCGCAGGCATGGGCTGGCTACAAAGCTTTGCCACCTTTGCAACTTGGGACGAGGGATGGGACGATGGGATGGGATATTGATCTGGGTAAATTCATCACGACCGAAGCCTGTTCTCCCGAGCCCTGGAATCATAGTAAGGGGAATCATCCCCTGGGCCGCAAGATTCAGGTTAGTGAAATATGATAATTTACCCAGATTGATGGATATTGGTTGTTCCTTTTAGAATGTTTCTATATATTGATATCCATCAAAGAACATGAGATGGTTCTATATTACTGTATAGTAATGGGATATAATGTTCTTTGTGGATATCATGGGATGTTTCTATATTACATTATTACACTACTATACTTTTCATTGTGTCCTCAACAACTTTCGCAGTAAATACACTATCATTTGCCGCTCACTATTGTCCTCCAGCGTCTAATCCCCATTTGCGTGTGGCCATGTTGTTTTCATGGTTCTTGCAAAATTAAGGGAGACTATGGAAATGGATCAAATGCCGGCCTCACTGTAGTGCACATCTCACACGTGTTTTATACCAGAGCAGCCGATGAGAAAAACAAATCCATTTTGGGTTTATTTGATGTAGAAACATAAATAAAGGAACTAAGCTGGGATTCAGATTACCAGATGTACTCGAAAACTGCTAGGAAATCAATACATCAATAGCCTCATTGCAGGATTGGCAGTTACTGTGACTTCCCCCTCTTGCTATGGCGATCCTTCAGTTTTCCATAGACAATTCTGGAATTCCTGTGCTAGTCAATAAGTTTTCTGTAACACTGACAATTCTTTTTCCAACAGCATCTAGCTCTGGGATGATATCCATGGGCTTCCAATCCATGCGGGTACCCCTCAAATCATCCAGTCATTAGAATAGATTTTAGTAGTGCTTCTCATTTTAAGGACCCCCCCATATCCCATAGGATCCATGTATGCTATATATGGTAACATGGATCCCATCAATATACCCCAAATGTTAGCATATATATCAGCACCATGGATCCTATGGGTATATTGCTGTGGCATATTCCATTAAAATATCCGGAACTAATAGGTCCACTAGTAGGTCCCCATTTTAAGTGGGGTTATCCCATATGTAACTGGGTAACGTGAAAACGTGATGATACGACGTATCCAACAACAACTATAGCCATTAATTATGATTCATATAATTCATAACTGTCTCTCATAACATCCCAAAAAAAAACATTTAAGTGATATATATATATATATACGATTAGTTGCAGGAGCTATAGTCTCACTTATAACTGTTAAGGGCCACAAGATGAAGAAATCCCCTTGCCAGTGGCCAAGCCTTGTCGCCTTGCCTTGTCCAAGGCTTGGTCGCGGCATCGGTGGTATCGTGCTGCTGGCGGTGAGGCGGTGGCGGTGGGGTAAAACTGGGCAAAGTCTTGGTGAATGGTTAGTGAATGGCTAGTAAATGGTAAGTGAATGGTTAGTAAATTGATATAACTTGATACATCATGAACACTTTCTGTTTAATGTTAGAATGTGATGTCCTGCATTAAATATTGCCGGTCATCAAACATGGGAAATCTCCAATCAACGGAGCTTGTTTCGGTCTTATTGGGGGGGTCCATCAATGGAGCTACCCCAATAGCTGGATGGTTTGTAATGGAAAATGCTACAAAAAAACGGATGGTTGAGGGGTACCCCCAATTTAGGAACCTCCAAATATGTTTGTTATTTGAAGTAATTCAACGGAGATTTCGTTTATTACTGTTAAAGCATCCAAGACATTCGCTCAAAATTGACAGATTTAAAGCTACAGTCGACCCACTTTTTCTCATAAGCCAAGAAAAAGGGGCGGGCTGAAGGATTCTCAAAACTTGTGGTGTCTGACGCAATGGCCGCAAAGTTTGTCTAAGGAGGCTACCCCTATATGCCACAGTTGATCGCGGTTTTCGCATTGAAAGTGCCATAAATGTTGGTTTTCATGTTGGTATCACCATTTTCTGACAAAACACATACCCTCTGGTAATTTAACATAGCTATTGAAAATGACCATAGAAATAGTGGATTTTCCCATTCATAGCATGGTGATTTTCCATAGTTATGTAAACGTTTACCAGAGGGTATCAGTATATATCAGTATGACAATTGTGAGAAGTGAATTCAGAGGGTCCATGGATGGTACAAAACCCCACTTCTCCCGACATGTTGAACAAAGACTTGGTTGAAGATTACGAAAGGAAGGCCCGAGATCGTGGACGGGGAAAAACACTTCAATTCATGCGTAAAACATTCCTTAAACGTTGCACAATCATGTTACCCTCTGGTAATTTGTTACAGTTTGCTATTGAAAATGGCAATTTATATATAGTGAGTTTTCCCATTAATAGCATGGTGATTTTCCATAGTTATCTGGATGTTTACCAGAGGGTATTTTGTTATGCTATCCAATATACTTTATACTTTGGGGTTCTGGGTGTCGCTGAATTCACCCCAGGGGACATGTCCAGTTGTTTTTTTGATGTAAATTGGGATTCCAGTTTATGGTTGGTTTAAAGAATTTCATAAACCATCCCCCAGTCATCACCATTTTTATAGGTGGTATAAAGTGGTATTTATAAACCATTATAAACCTTTCCCAGACATAGGTGGTTTATGGCATTGTTTTACCCACATTCATCACCATGAATCCACCATGAAAATCCCAGTTTCCATCTCCATTCGTATGATACATTTATGACAAACGGTTGGTTTATGACATTGTTTCACCATCTTTTTTCACCCCTTGTAACCACCAAATAAAACCACCATGGAAAAGTTTATGGTTGGTTTATGTTGGTTTAAACCATTCCTTTTTCTACCGCGAGGACAGTTTCCCTTGTGTCCTTAGCTCCAGCTTGATCCGCCAGGCAAGATGTGAAGCGACCTGCGGAGTCCGGTGAGGCGGATTGTGGCGAAGCCAGTGGAGATATGAATCAACGAGCACGTGGCGATTCAATAAAACAAATGGATTTAACATGATTTGACCAGCCATTTTGAAAAGAGTCTTAAACAAAAACACCATATGAATTCCATATGATGTTTTTTCCAGCAATACATTGGGATTTACGAGCAATAAATGGTGATTTAAGTTACTCGTATGAATAAATGATTTGCCTTATTAAAGTCTCATATCATTTGCACAAAGGGCCTGATGTAAGGGTTTGATACATTTTCTTGCTAAAAGTGACCCTTTTTCACTCACCCTCGGAGTTTGACAAAACATAGTTTCTCACAAACCAAAACGTGATGTTGATACAGGAAAATATCAGATACCATGTTCCCTGACAAAACAAAATGCCTGCAAAGCAAAGTAGCAGTTGAATGCAGATATGAAAAGTTTTACTTTTCCTTCAACCAAGATACCCTCTGGAAAATTTAACATAACTATGGACAATCACTATTTTTTCATAGGTCGTGTTCATCTCTAAATCACCTTTTTGAATGGGTCGTTTTCCAGTTCGCCCAGACCTGCAAGACCTGCAAGACCTGCTGGGTGAAAAGATGTGAAAAGTCTCATTTATGGCCAAATGAAAACTATGTTTGCTGATTAAGTTGCATTCTTGATTTCTAGATCCTGACAATGTATATACCGAGAAAAACTCTATGTAATCATGGCCACTTTGGTAGGGAAAGTTATGAGAAACCATCATTTTTGGGGGGGGGCACCCTATTTTCAAAGAAACCCAACTATCACGTGCTTTCTGTTCTACCCTTCAAAGGCTGATTATCCCTGACTATTGATGGCCAATTAGGCGGCTAAGGTAAACACCCCAAAATCGATTGTCCCAGTTACGTGTGGAAGATCATCCCCCATATGGAACATATCAAAGATATATGGAGGTTTCCTAAGGTACCATGGGGTACCCCTAGTTATCATCCATTTGATTTTCGGATTGTCCAATTTAAACCATCCAGCTATTGGGGATCCCCTTTGATGGAAACCCGATTTTTTGTCAAACTCGCTTCGCCAGGCTTCACTGGCGATGGTCGTCCAAGGAGAGCCTTCGGAGGCTCGACGGTGGGGGGGTTCCTGAAGTGAGAACAGGCCAGCTGAAGACTGGTGGAGGTTATATGATGTTATATATGGATATATATATATATATAATATATGGTTAAAGATCTCAAGAAATTGGATGATAAGATCACAATTGAAATTATGACGCTTGAATCATATTGGTGGATCCTTAGGATCATAATTGACTTGGTGTCACTTGAAATGATAAGATCTAAAAGATCGCAAAGCCTTCATTGTTGCTGGATCCTTAGGACTTGGATCATATTGACCTAAAATGGGAATGATGAAGCCTGAGCCGGTACAAGCGGGAAGGGCCTATGGGATGAGTAGCAGCTAGCAATTTCAAGCAACATGGACCTCACTTTGGGCGAGCCTCATTGCCCAAATTGGGACTTTGGGAAATCAAATTTGATTTGACCCTTTTGGTTGGGATGGGTTGACAAGCAGGTAGGTTTTTTGGCTGGGTTTTTAGCTGTGGATTGTCTCAACAATAAACGACACTCGGACAAGCATGTGAGACATTTGATATCTAGGTTTTGGAGGCATGCAACATTCTGACCCAAGACAGAAAGTGCAAGCAAACAAAGAAAAAACAATAGAAGTCATTTGCAGCAAGTTTGATCCATTTCGAAGATGGCTATGGTTTGAGATTATCACAGTCCCGAAGTTGGGTCGCCATAGCAATCATCCCCGCTATCTATCTATCTATCGATCGATCTATCTATCGATCGATCTATCTATCTATCAATCTATAAGTGCATATGGGTTGGCCCCACATGCACAGTTCAACCATCATATTCATCATCAAAACATATGTTATTTAGGAACGCCCATGTTCAGAGACATCCGTTTGTACAATATACAATGTATATATTTATTTATATGTAGACGTGACGTACATATATATATAATTTACATACATACATGACATACATACATATATATATAATAATTAATATATATATATACACACATATGTACACACATCCACATGTACCCTCATGGATATGTGACTTTTTCTACATACCTTTAAACGTACGTATACTAGTATAACGTACGGAGGTTTATTTTGTGTATTTGGTCCGGTGATTCGCCAGGAGGAGTTGAGGAAAGCAGAACAAGGAGATGGGAGGGGTGTTTCAAGGTGAGTTTGAAGGATTTCGCAAGAAAAACATGGATGAGTCAACTGTCAACCATCAAGAATCCTGAATTTCAGGGTTTTTGGCCCATCAAACCTGGTGAGTGGACCATCAAAAACGGTCAGTTGAAACCAGTTAAAAGGTGAACCAACTCTGCGTATAAGTTAGTTTGGTTTCACCCCATCAAACTATAGTTGTATCTATCATGAACCATACTTATCCACGATAAATCCACTTATTGTTCTTTCTTAAACCATGTTAAACCATTACCCTCTGGTTATTTAACATAGCCATGGAAAATCCCTTATAAATGGAGGTTTTAATGGGAAAATCATCTATAAATGGGCCATTTTCCATGGCTATGTTAAATAACCAGAGTGTATACATCGAGATAAACCCAGCAGTTCCCCACCTCCCACGGGGCCCCACGGGGCCCCGCGGGGCCCATGGGAGGACCCCTGCGGAGCCTTCGGGTGTTGGACGCCTCTGAGGGGTTGCACCTGGGCAGGCTGAGCCTCTTGGAGGCGAAAGCGTTAGCGAAGAAGATTGCTGGAATCCAAAGGTTTAAGGTTAAAAAGTATTTGTATATATACATACATCTATATATATATGTATATATATGTACATATATATATACATATATGTATACATATATATATATAAAGATATATAGACATATCTTTATATATATATACATATACATAAAGATATACAGACATATATATATATATATAATTATATAAACATATACATAGACACATATATATATATATTGTATATATATATATATGTACATATAAGAACCCAAATGGCGTTGATGGGTCATGTGTTTGTTAAATTAGATAAATAAATATTTTTTTTGCCAATTGCTTGAGGACAGGATGCAATCAGCAACGGTGTACAACAATTCTTGACTCTTGACCCATCCCCAATGGGGGTATGAATCAATGATGATGGCACAACAAAAAGATACAAAAAGGAGGTAAGGCGGGATAATTGGTTGCCTATCGTTGAATTTCAGTGGTTTCCTATTTGCGACCTGGTCTAGTTAACACGAACCTATGCAATGGCAATGTGTATGGGTGAAACTTGCACGCCTCAAAAGAGGATGCTAAGTATTAGAGATTTCAAGGCCAGTGGGTTGCCAGTTCAGTTTTGACCCATGGCACGACGTAGGTCTGTTTTGGCGTTTCTCCCCAAGACTATGGAATCACCATGAGTTGCCATGAGCTGCAATCTCTTGGTGTCTAAAAATCCATGCTTTACCCCATGTGGGTTTGTCTGAAAATAGGGTATATTCCCAATTATAGCCATTTAATAGGGATAATGATCATTAACCATTGGGTTTAGGGGTACACTATTTTCAGACACACCCATGTGTTTGTTGCTTATACATTCTTGCAGCTTGGTTACCCACATTTTTCAAACTGGGCTGCCCCGAGTTTGCAGGGTGAGTTGCCTGCTGGGGTGAGTGAGAAGGAGGCCAGTCCGGGCAGTGTAGATGTTCATCATCTCCCAACGATGTTATGGTAGTGTTGGCAACCCGATGCCATAAACAACTATATACAATGACTGGGGATGGATGAAATCCAACCCATAAAGGTGGTGATGACTTGGGTATTGTTTGTGACATTGGGTTTACCACATTACTGTAAGTTTTGACCATAATTGACTCCTTCCAATTTATTCCAATGTATACGTATGGGTTTTGAACATGGGTAGCTGATCCAGCAAAGCCGGGTTTGTAAGTCCATGTGTTTCCGTTTTCGGGTTACTAGTGGTTGAGCATATATAAGTTTTTTCATATGTGTGATGACTGCAGGCTCGACTTCATTGCTCAACATCAGTCGCAAGTATCCCTTGAACAACGCAGCGGCACCCCGAAAACAAAATCCCAGAATTGATCATCATGGTCCTTGTCAGAGCATATATTAAAGCAACATATATATATATATATATATATTGTATGTGTATATGTAAGGTAATGTTGCCACTATTTCCGTGGGGACTTTCCTAAATTCTTGTGAGGTTGGTATAAAATTGCAACGTATTCCACAACTTCAGCCTGGACGTCAGAGGTCCGGCGCTTCCTGGCGGAGGAAGTTGGACATCGCATCGACACTCGCGATGAATGTCATGAGGGAGGATGGATTCCAGCATTATATATATATATATATATTGTTTTTTGTATATATATATATATATATATTTGTATATATATATATATATCTGGGTAAATTATAACGACCTCACTGCGACCTCACTGGAATCATGGTTAGTAAGGGGAATCATCCCCAAATGGCCTTAATTCAGGTTAGTGAAATATTATAATTTACCCATATATATATATATATTTGTTTTTTTGCAACCCCATGCAACCCCCAAAAAAGATAGAAAAGTTGGAAATGAAACAGATAGTGGAAACATCATCTATACCATTTTGGAGACACTTTTCTATCTTTTCGGGGGGTTGGTGTCTATATATACTAATTATATATAGTTATATATATATATACATGTATATGTAGCTTTGTATGTAGCAATATATATGGGGATTTCTGGAAGTAAGAATATGGTAGCCATAAATATATCTTGGTCATCAAATATGACAAAGCTAAGTTCTGGCGCAGGGCCGGCCATAGACATATAATTCTACATATGTGTATATATATATACATACGTTACACGATATTATGTAAACACACATGGGAATGCAATTGTAGAAGCGTTCCATTTCTGTACGTATATATATATATACATCTATTGAATGTATCATATTTTTATAATAGTAAATATCTAGCATATATGTATATGTATATATGTATATATGTATATAGTGTATGTATATACATATATATATATATATGTCTATTGAATGTATGACATCTTTATCATAGTATATATCCAACATATGTATATATATATATAATTATATATATATATATTCAATGATAAATCGACGCAATTAATATAGATAGATGCAACCCTTTGGAACCCCCTGGCCCGGACACCGAGATTGGCAACGGACAGCTCTGCGCCCGAGCCGCTGGCGTGCGACGCACGTTCCTCGCGCGCGTGGGGCTAAGGCCCGCGATGACGTGGGGGGTGTTCACCGTGAAACGTGTGGATTTAACCATGTTTTAACCATGAAAAAATGGGGTTTCACCATGAAACATGGGGGATTTATAGTTGATATAGCTGATTTATGAGATTGATGTGAGGGAGATTGATATGAGGGACATTGGTCTAGAGTCTAGTCCACTTGTTTACTCAGGCTTTATGAGAGAGAATACAGTTGATGGGGTTTATACAGTTTTTACGAACGAATGGAACTGGGGGGCACCACCGAAAAAAATCTTGGTCAACTTTCGATGAGATATTTTTTTGAGGAGGATTGAAACATCATGAATATTGATGGAATGTAAACACTGGTGAACCGCTCACGATAATCATGAAAATCCATGAATATCTATAAGCATAATTGGACTATCATTAATGGGTTAATATGTTTTTTTTGGATGCTTTTGGGAGATTAATGATGGATAGCTTAGTGCTTGGGATAAATTAACTACTGTGAGGTTATTTCATGGGATGTAAACAAACAAATTCATGGTGATTTAACCAATAGGGAATGGATCTCAACGGGATATTATATAAGTGTGAAAACCGAATGAATTGGCATGGAACTTTGCCTACTGTTGCCACCAGCGTTCATATGTTTGCAGCTAGTCCCTCAGCAAAAATGCAATGAAAGTACTAGGGATCGTCCGGGAGAGACCTGGGATTTCTCCAAGTTGCCGGGGCATTTCTCGGATTGCAATTGCTTGAGGATGTAAGGCGATAAGTAAGTTATACCTCAGTTGCACAGAAACTAGTTACTAACGTTTGGGACCATGACAGTAAACAAATATTAAAACAAAACATAAGTTACATGCCAAGTGCTGATGTTTGGGTATCAATCGCGCATCGCCGAAGCTTTGTAGCATGTGTAGGCAACATGTGTAGCATGGTGAAGATTCGAACACACGACAGCCGAGTGAAGCAATGAGGCCGGCATCACAGTAATCCCATCCCCTACATATCACCCATGATAAACCCCCGAAAATGATGGAAGATCCAGTACTAAACGTTGAAAAAACCAGGGTTTCTAAGGAGGTATTCAGTATTAGGATTAATTATAGTATTATTCGTGGGGAAGGGACTATATTCCAGGTGTACGCAACATGGTACCACCAGAACGCCATAGAGCTTGATCACCTGGCTACGCCATGGACGCCCGGCCCTCCCGGAACGCATTTCCGCGGCGATGTTTTGCAGTGGCTGCCCTGTGGGGAGCCCAAGGATGTGGGTCACACCAGAGGTACCTTGTCAATCCGGTTCAATCCGTTTCCGGGCTACGATTGTTGAATTCTAGTTGTTGGCATCTATGGGTTTCGAGTTTCGAGCAAGGCAGGAGACATCCGCAGTTGTTTCTCAAAGATTGGAACCCCAAATCCATCCTGATCTCGGTTATCATCATGTTTTTTTTCCCCACAAGAAACGACCATTTGTTTTGTGCTGGCTATCTCCACTTCTTGTGTGCCAAACCCGGCCCGTCCTTCATTTCATCAGTGAAACAGTTCCAGTTGCAAACCAGAATAGGAGTGATTGAAGGATTATATATAGAAACTGGTTGGTGGTTTGGAACATTTTGTTTCCATATATTGGGAATTTCATCATCCCAACCAACCAGGAAACATCATTCCAAAATAAGTTTACTGGATCCATCGGACTGGCAAGGTTCTCAATGATTGGGTAAGATGGAATACCTGAAGAGGAACTAAGATTAACACCCCAGCTTTGGGAATGGTCCCAGTGTGTTCTTGGGGATGGTGACGTTGGCAGGAGCGATGGGGTCTTCTTGGATGGATCTGGTTGGTGACTGGAACCATGGAATTTTACCCTCTGGTTATGACTAACATAGCCATGGTATAGATGGCCCATAGAAATAGATGGTTTACCTATTAAAACTGGATTATTTTCCCATCATATTGGGAATTTCATCATCCCAACTGACGAAGTCCATCATTTTTCAGAGGGGTAGGGTTCAAACCACCAACCAGTCATCACCTTTTCTGGTGGTTATTTAAAAAAGACTTTTGCTTGTTTGCTTAAAGATCCCTGCTGTTATGTTGTAGTCACAGGGCCCATCACCAACTAGTTACCAGTCACCGGAAGGTCGCTTCGTCGCCATGTGAGCGTTGGCAGTCACTTCAGTTGGTATAAAAACCCACCATGTTTCCTATACTCACACTCGCATAGCTGGGCAAAAATCACATGTTTTTGTGTTGGCTTACTAGTTGTTTGGTCATTGTTTGTTACTTTTCAAAGCTATGTAAATCCCAACTTTGCAGATCTTTGCAGTCTAATTAGTTGTGTTGGTCAAACAGCTTCTGTACCTTAAGTGGCATCGTGCCGAGGCTCGTCTGTCTTGGGAGTCTCAATGCCTTCGTGGGACGTCAAGTGCCTTGGTGATGTCGCAGAAGTCATTGGTGGGTCAATCTTCGATGGGTTTTAAATGATTTCTTCAATACAGCATTGATACGTCAATCTTAGTCGTGTCTTACATGGGTTGATACTGTGTAATCTGTTGTTTTATACGAACCATCTCATGATTTGCTGTCTAAGAATGGCAAAAAAAAATATTACCAACTTCTGAACCCCACCCAGTGAAGCCATTCGGGTGTGTCTGAACATTGTGTTTTACCATAAATTTATGGCCTTTTCATGTTTGCACAGGGTCCATTCCTCGATTTCAGAATGAGAACCCCCAAATAGTAGCCATCTCAAAGGGAAATGATGATCAATCAACGAAAATTCTGGGATTCGGGGTTTTGCTACCAACTGTCAGGTACCAATGCTCTATTTCATGTTCAAACCACCCACCAGCGATCGATCACCAGTTTTATTGGTCAACAGAGCCATGATATCGCGTGAATTGTTGGTTCGTCCATCAAATTCCCATGAAATTGTGGGTTAGATCCCGTTAAATCCAATAAAATGACATGTTTTCAAAAAACCCCATGGGTTTATCACCAAAACCCCAATGGGTTTATAACCGCGTCGCGCTGTCGGAGATTTTTCTCCAGCAGGTGACGCCGCGCTCCTTGCAGCGTCTCGTTCGTCGGCGGTCCGAGAGTTTGCGCGACTGGCGCGACTTCCGCGCGAGACTGGTGCAAGGTGTGGAGCTGAAGCCAGGCTTTTAGCAATAACCTATGGTAATTTGTATTAATTTGTTTAATGGGATTTAAAGTGGTTTAATGGGATTTTATAGTGATTCAATGGGATATTAATGGGATATAGCCTCTGGTAAACATACAAAAAGCTATTGAAAATGGCCATGGAAATGGTAGATTTACCATATCATCCCTAATATCACTCATTTTTATAGATGTACCCTCCAGTAAACTAACATAGCTATGGAACATGGTCATAGAAATGGTTGATTTACCTATTAAAAGTTTTGATTTTCCATAGTTATGTTATAACATGTTATAACCAATTAATGGTATAATGATATGGTTAACCAATTACTATTGGTTGTTGGATAACCAATTAATGGCAACCAATTTCTATTAACCATGAATGGAATATATATGGATAGCCATTTAAAAAAAAGGGTATAAGAATGGTATACCCAGTTACCATTGGATGATTAATAATTTTCATGGAATGTGTATGGGATAATCGAATGATATCACATGGAAATTGAAATGGAATAAATATTAAGGGAAAATCAATGGATAAACTGAATATTAGATTTATTATATATGGATAAACTGAATATTTATAATCAATGGAAATAAACTATATACGTTTTAAATATATTTTGGATTTACTGAAGATGATGATTAGTTTTAGGTGTTCATGGAATGCATAAAAAAAATACTTTTGGAGGTTCCTCAAGCAAATCCGAACTCTCCTAATCCATGGGTTTTCTTTGAATCACACATGATTTTTTGCACAGACTTAAAACTCATCGTTGAGTTCCACCAGAGTTTTTTTTTTACGGGGTTTCAATGGAGAATCATGAAAGGAGCAATGACTATGTTTGTGACGGATTGAACCCACCTTCATCATCCGAGAATGGGACGATGGAAACCGATAGATTTAGCCTCTGGTCATTCAATGTGTAATGGAAAATCACCATGTTATTTTAGGTATAAATCATCAAAAATAGTCTATAAGCTTAAGCAGGCCATGTTCTACAGCTATATATTAAATAAGCAGATGGTAGGCCATTTTAGGCCCAAAAACATGGTTTCCTGCACATGTTCCTTTTTGCACCGATTAAGTTTAAGATGGAAGCCAGCAATCTGGTGAAAAAAAGGTTGGATCTGAGTATAACCATCGATATGGCGTTCCCTTTGATTGAAATCCTAGAAATAAGTATCTGCAAGAAACTCTAACGTTGAAAACCCTTGGTTTAATGTGGGTAAAACAATAAACCACCCATTTGAGAATTGTTTATACCAGCTATTTCTGGTGATTTGGGGCATGGTTTATTATGGTTTTGATCCATTTGAGCTGCCAGCCCACCTTCCAAGTCTCCCGCAGGTTCTCGAAGCACCACCAGCAGTGATGGCAGTGCTCCGGAGGGCCCGAAAACGGACGGCTGGGCCTATTCCACCGATGCTCCGTTCACGGTGGAGGGGAGAGGGTGGGTCCGGAAGTTGGGATCTACGAGGCAAGCTCACTTGGAAAAAATCATAACTGGTTGGTGGTTTGGAACATGTTTTTTTCCATATATTGGGAATAATAATCCCAACCAACTAATATTTTTCAGTGGGGTTGAAACCACCAACCAGATAAAGAAACGTTTACCTGGCAAAATGATCTACAAATGAAAGGTTTTCCATATCCGTTTGAGTCTTCTGTGCCAGGTGCTTGACTGAATTACAATACTTGTTTGAGGCTTCAGCTCTGATATCAAATTATTTTTTGCAAAGCATAGAATTGTTGTGTTTTTTTGTCCAATCATTATGTGTTATATTCTTGGGCATTAATAGCAGCACTGAACACGATCAACACTTGATTTTGCAATATGTTGGATGGGTTGATCCTTGAGAGGGAGCTTCCACTCTCGAAATGAGGATTGCAAATGGCTTCCAGTTGTATAGCTATACCCTCTGGTTATCTATGTTATATAGCAGTTTGCTACGAACATCTCCATTTTTGTATAGGTAAATCATCTGCAAAGTGGGCCATGTTCATCCATGTTCCATAGCACACTGTTACATAAATAGCCGACATACCCACAGGACACCACAGGACATCTTAGCTCTAAGTGACCCAGACACATTTGGACCAGGCCCAACACACCCACAGGTTTCTTTTCAATCCGGTGAGCCAGAAAGATCATCAATGATACATATCCATATCCATATCTATATATATATATCTATATATCCATATATCTATATATCTATATATCTATATCTGGTTGGTGGTTTCAAACATGAATTTTATTTTTCCATTTCAGATATCGGATCATCCTTCCCATTGACGAACTCATATTTTTCAAGATGGTTATTGCACCACCAACCAGATATCCATATCTATATCTCTATCTATATCTCTATCTATATCCCCTCTGGTAAACGTTTACAAAAAAAAAAACGGAAAATCCCCATTGTTCATGGGTGAATCAGAGGGTGTATATATATATATATATACGTAACATATATAAAATGTATATGTCAGTTTTCTGCATGTGCCGTGCGCATTTTGGTACGTCCATCGGTTGTTTGAGACTTCACTCTGCAAATGGCTGAGGATTTGCTGGAACAAGGCTCAGTTCTTCTTTCAGTGCCAGGACATCAAGCTCCGTTCAGAATATGTGCGTTGCCCTGTGGTGTGAACAAAAAAGAATAGATACAGATAATCTATACAAATAAAAATGTGTATATACACATGCAATATAGACATATCTCACAGATATATATATATGCACAAGGAGCCGGAAAACGTATAATAGTTTTCACATAATTTCATCAGGGCATGAAAGCGTCGACGAATCATGAGACTGTAATGGGATCAATGATCTTAATCGTAAAAAAAATGATGGAATCTAATGATAATCAATGTTGAACCTTGAATCATCAACAAGAATGATGGTTGATGAATTGATAATTCATGGATAGTTCATAGATCCTTGAACTCATGCGGTAAATCCAATGCCATAAACCGTAAATCATCCTGTGAGGCCCATCTAACAGATATAGGTCACCTTTTTCAAAACGCCTAGTGAAATGGTGATTTTGAGTCATAAAATGACCAGAAAATCCAGTTTGAAATCCAGTTGGTTGGTGGTTTAAATGGTTTAAATCCCTATGTTCCTTCCTGTTTTTCCATGGTTTTTGCATCACTGGCCTTACCTGTTTTGGCATCGTCGAATCGTGGCATCCATCGCTGCTTGCAGGAGACTACTGGGCACTGCGGCGTCAGTACTTTGCCAAGGTGCCGAGAGCCCCCCAGTTCTAAGTTGGTTTATAACCCCGTCTAAATATAATTATAAGTATCATACACTAACTGTTATTATAGTTACCAACTGAACGCTAACTATGGGGCCCCATTCTGTGGGGATACCAATGGTTACGAATGCATACTAAACTCTCCATAAACCTGGTTGTGAACGGACATAGATGGGGAGGTTACCACTTCTTAGTTGAACTGCACCCAGTTCCAGCCAGATTCATGGGGATGTTTAACATGATATAACCAGCAAAAAGGGGCATGGTTTGCCAAAGAGAATGAGAAAAAAAGTCCTTGAAAAAACTGGGTTCAATAAGTATTGAAATACTCCCAGAAATCATCCAGAAATCATCCCCAAATCAGCATTGATCTCAAGCCAATATCCAAACACTCCACTTGTGAAGCATGTCACTTGTGTGACTTCTCCCAATCTGAGCCGGAAAAATGGACCTGGTACTAGATTCCTCTAGGAAATCGGGTGGATTAATGCCCCCTGTAGAAGAGCATTTTCTACCGCATTGTTAGATTTTTTGTCATTGATTCAATTTTGTTACCTTAGCAACTAGATGCAATTAGCGTCAAGCTGTTTCGGAATATTAGCTTCTGCTAATTTCTTATAACTACCGAAAATCACCATTGTTAATATCAAAACTTGGAACACCTTCCCTCAGGAGCGTTATTCCTACATAGTGAGATGCTCAGAGATCATCGAGCTGGGCGCTTCGACAGTGTGGCGAAACTCTTCGACGCCTCGTTCGATGTGTTCGGGCGGTTTGCGCTCGAGGATCACAATTCCTTTTCACCCAATTCTGGAAACCAGTACATTAGGTGTAGTTGCAATGCACACCATGGAGGGATTTGTCAGGCCAGTATCCAGCTTTCAAAGCCTTGAAACGTGTTTGCGTGCCCGACCTAGATTTCCTTTTTTTCGAGGTTATATTGATTTAGTATTGGCATATTCTCAAATGCAGATGGAATTGAAATGAACAGTTGTTGGGGTATATATACATGGCTATACAATAAGCTTGAATAAACGTGTGTCATACTCTGGTGCCTCAAGTAAGCTTTCCGAAGATAGGGAGCCAGTATTTTTACTTGATGTTTCTCGAGTTACACCACCTTACCGAAGAAATGGAATTGTCTGGACCTGTTCAATCATGTTTCCATGACTGGTTGGTGGTTTGGAACATGGCTTTTATTTTTCCATTCAGTTGGGAATGTCATCATCCCAACTGACTTTAACTCCATCATTTTTCAGATGGGTAGGTGGCGAAAAACCACCAACCAGATGAGAATTTCCACAGGGCTTATCCTTATCTTAACTGACTCGATTTCTACAGACATGTCCCAGGAGGCACGTGAAGACTTTCCTTTGATGCGTGTGGTAAATCTAATGGTAAATGATCTATTTCTATGGGCCATGGCTTCCACACCATTATGAGAAGGTAAATTATGGTAAATTATCTATTTCTATGTTGCATTATCAGAAGGTAATTCATATTCATCCCATTATCTACCATAATTAATGGATATTAACTTAACGATTATCAGAAAGTACTACAAATGGCGAGAATGACTCGTTTGCTGGCTCCCTGGAACACACAGAATTGTGGCTTGCACCAGCAGATGCAAGTTCTGAACCACAAACATGGGGACATAATGGTGAATTCAGAAATTCATATGGGAACTGACATGGACTGACTGAGGTGTGTTCACTTGTGTTTTCCACAGCCAATCTGTGCTGATTAAAAACGGCCCCTTCGAACCATTTTGGTTAACATGATGAAGTTTGTTCACATGTCAGATCCTCCAGCCACTTGTTTGCAGGATCTGAATGGAAAAATTTCGAATTTCGAATGGTTATATAAAACTAGGGCAATCTTAGATGGATACTTTAATCCTTTAGTCTTTTGGTATCAATGGGAATATCTATATACTAACCAGCAAAGAACTTAATTTTGGTGGTTTGGAACATTTGGATTATTTTCCATTTCATATATGGGATGTCATCCTTCCCCTTGACTAATATGTTTCAAGATGGTTAAAACCACCAACCAGTAATTATGACATCATACTATATCCAGTTAATCCAAATAATCCACCATTTAACCACCATTAATCCACCATTGATCCATTCCTTTATGGATGTTTATGGTTGGTTTCCATATAATAACCATACATTAACCATATATTAACCATCATTAATCATATAATAACCATATATAAACCATTCTTAACCACCCCAGGTTTGATTGTCAATCGATGCTGTCTTGACATAAAATTGATGCTGTCTGAATCCGCATTGTTGATGCCTGTAGTTGTCCGTGGTGAAATCGGTCACTATATCCACCGAGTACCCTCTGGTAAACGTTTACATAGCTATGGAAAATCACCATTTTTAATGGGAAAATCAACTATAAATGGAAAATCACCATGTTTAATGGGAAAATCAACTATAAATGGAAAATCACCATTTTTAATGGGAAAATCAACTATAAATGGAAAATCACCATGTTTAATGGGAAAATCAACTATAAATGGAAAATCACCATGTTTAATGGGAAAATCAACTATAAATGGAAAATCACCATTTTTAATGAGAAAATCAACTATAAATGGAAAATCACCATGTTTAATGGGAAAATCAACTATTTCTATGGCCATTTTCCATAGCTATGTTTACCAGAGGGTAATCCTTGTTAGATCACTATTCCATTTGATAATTTGTTCAATCACTATTTGTGCTGGTGTAAGCCACTGATATGTCATATTCTTATAGTTTGTATTCATATAATAGTATATATATATACATATGATCATAGATTTCTCCAATATACATATTTATATGCGGCATATATATATATGATATATATAATATAATATAATTTGATATGATATAATTTGATATGATATGATATAATATGATATGATTGAATATAATATAGTATAATATAATAAACTATGATATAATATGATATAACTGAATATAATATGATGTAATATAATATGATATAATATATGATATAATATGATATAATATGATATAATATGATATAATATGATATAATTGAATATGATATAGTATGATATATTAAAATATAATATAGTATAATATAATATGATATAATTGAATATAACATAGTATAATATAACATAATATTTTATTTTATATTATTTTACATCATAATATGTTTTATATTGTAATATTTTGTATTATAATAGTTTATACTATAATAGGTTATATATTTTAATATAGTGTATTATATTATATTACATTATAATATTTTATATTATACTCATATATGGTATATCATGTAAAGTAGTGTATATATATACACGTATATTATATATTATATTTTATATTATATAGTATATGCTATATATCATATATTACATATTATATGTATACATCCTAGATTACATTTGTTTTATTTTTTACATGATATATCATATTATATATATACATATATATATATTATCCCATGTATCCCCATGATATCCTCCTTTTCAGACACTGCCAGTGCAGGTGGTCATGCTCATTGTGGATCATGATGACCAGGGCACCGTGGGTGTGGTCTTAAATCGGCCCACGGAACTCACGGCCGCTGATGTGGACCGGATTGGGGGAATGGGGGTACCCCAATAGCTGGATTGTTTGCAATGGAAAATCCTATTGAAATGGATGATTTGGGGGCATCCCTATTTCAGGAAACCCCCATTTCTGTGATTATATATATATACATACTATCATACATGATATAACCGTACCTAGATTTTGACCAGCTTAGAAAGCGGAGGCTACTTCAGATTGACAATGGCAGGATTCAATTAAGCCGTTTGCGTTCCAGTTTTGGGCTGCACTTAGTTCCAAGAGCGCCTAACCATACGTAGGTTATTTTGGTGTAGGGGTGACATGAGGGATCGGTGGCTGAATCCCTGGACCATATTGATTGGCCGATGTAAAATTTGTGTGACCGGCTCACATATCTATCAGGGTAAATTATAACGACCTCACTGCGACCTCACTGGAAATCATAGTTAGTAAGGGGAATCATCCCAAAATGGCCTTAATTCATGTTAGTGAAATATTATAATTTACCCAATGTATGGAATACCAAGACTTACCCAAACAAGACTCCAATGTAGGTAGATAGACTATACACAGAGCATATGGACATGAAAACCAAACATCCAACTTGGGTTTGTTGTACTATTTAGCTTCTATAGTAGATTCCAATATATAGAAACATCTTGAATCGCACAACTCATCAGGCCCAAGATTATACACCTTTTGCATAGCCGAGCTTAGTATTGGATAAATAATGATAAACAACCCTCTCTCTCTCTCTATACATATATATATATATATTGGACACGTATTGGGTTTGGTAGGCCATCACCGTTTAGTAAAAAGAACCCAAATTGGTTCCTATTGCTTTATGGATTTCATGGATCGATCTATGGCTGGCCGATTCTCTCGTGGATTCTCCGGCAGGATCTCAGTGATTCAGAACTTTTTACCGATTCGTTGTTCCAATTCTTGGGCTTGACCCAAGGCCGCCCAATAGCGGGGGGAATTTGCTGGACTTCCTGGTAGCTGTGGATGATGATCTACTGGAAGTTTGTTTAAGCGCGTTTAATGTGAGGAAAGATTCATTGGATATCTAGATAATACTAGATATGTCTTAATTCTTCATGATGATAATCTGGCATATGTGAGATAGATCTTTGAATTTATTTGAGTATGGTCTGACATTATGATCGAGGAATCCTCCAGCACCACCTGCTGCACTTTAGCAATCGGGATGACAATCTCGCTATCCCATTCGACTGGTGGAGTCCTGTCATGTCCTCTCTATCAATGGTTCTGATGAATTTTATGATGTCCCTCCCTGGTAACTTCTATCATGACTTGCTTCTATGACTACAGTACTCTTCAGAAAAAAAAAATCCAAACATCTTTTCATGGCGGTTCCCAGCCATTCCCTTAGATGTTTTCCGTGGTGTTGTTCTTTTTGTTTGACTCATTCTGGTGATTAATACATAAGCACCAATGCGGAAAACCCAATCAAAAACCTACCATGTGGGGATAGTTTATAGCATCCATTTACCGTGATTTTGGGGATGGTTTATTGTTGGGTTTCACCACTTGTTTTCATTCATCATCTGTAGTCATCATTCATTTCATATCATTCATCACCATTATGATCCATTACTAATCACAATTCACCAATATAAACCATGTATTGGGTTTACACCACTAGAAATCCATGATTCACTAACTATGATTGTTGGGTTAATTGACCATTAACCATTGAAAATGATAAACACAATTAACTAATCATATATCATGGATTAACAATAATGGAGTATTCATAATTAACTTCCATTATTACTATGTTCATTCTTGGGTTAATAATTAACCATTAACCATTATATCATTAATTACCCATTATTTATCAGTAATTCCATTAATTACCATTATTATATCATTTAATTACCCATTAATTACCATTATTGTTAATTACCACTAACCATTATATCATTAATTACCCATTATTGAATTAATGATGATTCTGAATTTTGTTAATCATTAATTATTATATCGTTAATTACCCATTAAGTTATATCATTAACCATTAATCATGATTCTGAATTCCAAGTTTTCACGAACTTCGCACGAACGCGCCAGGCTTAAAGGACTGGAAAGTCTGGTTCGGCGGAGATTGCGAGGGTCTGGAATGCGCAGGTGCCGTCGGAACCACCACGGTTGGAGATTTGGATTGGCTGCGTAAAAAAAGCGAACAATCTTAGTTGGCATGTGGTTTTTTAAAGATGGGACTTCCACCAGTAAATCACCAGTTTGGTTGGTTAAATCACCAGTAAATCACCATTTTGGTTGGTTAAATCATCAGTAAATCACCATTTTGGTTGGTTAAATCACCAGTAAATCACCATTTTGGTTGGTTAAATCACCAGTAAATC
>Ga0126342_10001303_pt1 | contig 34399 bp, 27 predicted proteins | sample Cyp1metagenome_FD_92528 | JGI IMG/M metagenome (GOLD analysis project Ga0126342, IMG submission 92528) | Coral microbial communities from Lord Howe Island, Old Settlement Bay, Australia - Cyphastrea 1 metagenome | ecosystem: Host-associated > Invertebrates > Cnidaria > Coral ...
CCAAACATGCCATACCAGACCGACCATACACACCATACATACCCAACATACCATACCACACCCCCACCACACCACAGGGGGGGAGGGGGACAGTACCACACCCCCACCACACCACAGGGGGGGAGGGGGAAGATCTCAATATGGGACCCATCCCATGCGGGGGGGGGGGAGCGGGGGGGTGGCAGGGCCTGGTGATATGTATGCATGTAGTTCTCTTTGATGCATCAGACATTACTTTTGACACCTTTGACCTAGTAAAGCACAGCAGCTCTTGTAGCCGCAGGACTCCCCAAGGGCATCTTCTGAAAGTGCCTGGGTTAACCGTGGGAGAATTTTCGCGCAGTTGATTGTTGGCCCTGTGCGTGTGGGTTTTCACTGCTCGGATGTTTGCAGCAAGTGGGCTTCTCTAGTCTGTTTAACACTTGGATTTCAACTTCAACCCCGGAAACATGATGAATGTCTCCCTTGAAACCATGAAAAGCCGTGGATTTTCGATGATTTCAGGTGATGTAATTCAACTGTTAAAGATGGATACGTTGCAGATTCCGCCTAAGGCACTCATACGCTCTCCTCGTCCCCTGGAATGAGGCTGGGATTGGCTTTACCTTGGGATTATAGTGGGTTAATAATCATTCATAATGGGATCATAATCGTGGGTTAATCATGATATATCCGATAATACAGGGATTTAATGGTGATTTGATGGGATTTCATGGTGATCTAAAGCTGATTTGATGGTGATGGATCATGGGATATACCCTCCGGTGTCAGAAAGAACATGGCTAGCTGGGAAATCCCCGAAGTAAATGCAAGTTTATAGCTGGGAACATCCTCAATAAATGGATGTTCCAGCACGCCATGTTTGATTACTAGAGGGTACTGCAGTACACCATTGTTTGTCTCCATTTTTAGGAGGGACGAACTGGACGACCGACCCCCTATAATTCCGAGCTTTTTTGGGTGTGAACAGCAGGGGCTTCCATGTGTACAGTATGATGTGTACGCGATGCACAGAACCAAGGTAATTCCCATATAAAATACAGGTGGATCATGGGGGGTGACCACACATATAGTAACAGCAGGTTGAGTCACTACACCCAACGGTCAGGGTCCTCAGGAATCTCAGAAGCTTCTTTTTCTTTTTGGAATGGAACTTAAGACTGCAATGGAACTTAAGACTTAAGACTTAAGATGACTTAAGATAAGACATCATTGCCATATAGGAATCAATATTATTATGCATTTGAAACTATGAAATTATTGGATATGTATCATATATTATATATATATATAATATGATAAAGAATCCAGACGCAAATCAAAGTCAAATCCTGTTGATACCTGGCTCACACCGCTGACCACTCCAATATGTCTATCGCAGCCAGCTTTACCAGTTTCGCACCCCAACTCCGCAGATCTGGGTAACCACTGGCGGAAACGCAACTTCACTGCACAACCGCATAAATGATGGATGGGGAACCAGTGAAAAAAGGCCCAAAATTGGCGGAAACTGTCAGTTGAACAAGTTTTACCCAGTGATCAAACACACATTGATGGATATGATAGATAATTGTCGTATGAAAAACACATCCATTTATGATGGATGTCTCATCGCCGTGATAGATTGTGTGTTTTTTTTCCAAATGCTCTCCACTTCATTGACAGATATGGAAAACCAACCAAACATGTAGAAGCTTTTCCTTACAGGAAATCATTGGTTGTCCATATCCATGTTAAATAGTCCAGGGGAAATATCATGAAATATTCAATTAACATCCATGAATCAAGCAGTACTAGACGCCATTATATATATAATATGGTATTACTTTTCATTCTCACACCATTCGCACCATAAATGCAATAAACCATTGAATAAGATACGAATACACCATACATTTTTCTGGGATCTTATACACCGTTCATCCAATCTACTTCAGTAATCAAGCATGGTTAGACGCCGCGGCATGCAGTTCGGGGATTTCCCAGCGACGTTTGATTGATTGCTGGAGGTTGGCTTTCCCATTAAAATCCATTACCCTCTGGTAAACATACAAAAAACTATGGAAAGATCCACCATTTTTAATGGGAAAATCCACTAGAAATGGTAATTTTCAATAGCTATGTTAGTTTACCAGAGGGTAAATCACCATTGAATTCCCATTAAATGACCATTATATAAATCACCATCAAGTCCCATTAAATGACCATTAAATCATCCTTAAATTCCCATGAAACCACCATTAAATCACCATTCATTTCATCCCCGTCCACCAGTATTTGTCCACCAGTATTTGGCCGCAGGACTCCGCAATTTCCGACGTCCACCAACCATTCTCCCAGCATTGAGTGCAGGTCAGAGGGCGGGAGAGGTGCGAAGCGGATGGATATATTGGTTCACTATAATGGAATATACACTCTGGTAACCAACATAACTATTGAAAATCAATTTGTTTAACAGGTAAATCATCTATCAATGAGCCATTTTCGCAAACTGTTAAATTAATTCCCGGAGAGTAATGGGGGTATCATGGGGTGTAATGGGATATATAACTTGACAACTTATGGGGATATAAGCACCAATATGGGAATATAATGGGATATATAACCAATAGTTGGGATACCAAGATGGGAGGTTTCCCAAGTCATGGGGGTACCCCCAGTTCTCATCCAAGTCATTGAAAGCCATGGTGACTTGGGCATCCCCCATCTTAACCCAATATGACCATTATGTACCGAAAATCAAACCCCAATAGTCGTTTTTGGGCGTTGATTCAGGGCACAGCTTCAGAATCCGTGGAACCAAAGTGCCAAAGTGGAGAAAATCCCACCTAAAGGTCATGATGCGAAAGATAGCCACGCCGTCACACGCATTAGCCTCCCAGATAATGGACCTGTCCCTAAACAAACGCGTCATGTTGTGGTCGTTATACATATTTGTTTTTTCATTTCCAACACAGTTCCACATATCCCAGAGAAAGAAAAGTAGACATGCATATCGGATTTACTTATAGTTTGCTTCAGCTACGTGACCAGTCTTCAGGCTTCAGCTTCACTTTGCTAGTATCCGTATCCCCCAGTCATGCCCCTCGGTTGGAAATTTAGTCTTTGGTCAACACAGATGCGTGCTGCCGGCATCAAATCCATATGATGGTCCGTTCAAGTTGCTTTGGGTATCGCATTCTTAACAAGACTTTTGGATAGAATATGATATATATATATATTGCATATATATAATATTAGATATTATGTATATATATATATATATATATTATATATATATTTATTATATACACATATACATCTACATATATGAATCAAAATACCGGCGGAACAATGAACATCCTACTAATGGCAAATTTACGGCAACGTCTGCGACCTGATTCTCACTGCAGGGCTCTGTTGAAAACGGCTGAGCACTTCGAGGACGGTGGTGTCACAGGGGAGAGCTGGTACCTTTCTCCCAGACTCGGACGAGGAGATAATGTAACCGGGAAACCTTAGGAAACCTTAGGAAACCTTAGGAAACCCTAACATGAGTAAGAAACATGTATATACTATGTTTTCCTGCTGATTTGCCTCAAACCAATCTGTGATTTGTTTAAATGGCCTTTGATTCTTCATGGGTAAATTGAGGGTTTAGGTACTCGCCGATCTGGAGCCGAACCGGATACACATCATGCAAGATCGAACGAGTTGAAACTCAGGATTCTCAACTTGTAGACGGGCTTTTTTGGGTCAAAACCTCGACCAAACCCGCGGGTTTCCTCGCTGAAATCATGAACATGGGGAGTCCCTACCATCCCGCATGGGTGTTTCTCCCACAGGAGCTGTTTGCCCTTCAGAATGCCACAAGTTGGGCGGCCCAAGAAGTCAAGGGGGCCCGAGGGGTTCAATGTGGGACAGAAAAGTTGGACACCTGACAACTCTGGGGAACATATGTTTCTATTCTTGTTTTAAGGGTTTACTGTAGATGTGGTTTTCTTGTTTCAAGCCGCGGTGAAACGGAGTTCCATGTTTTTGTTTGTGTTTTGTGCACCTGTTCAAGTCCTTTTCTAAGCTCGTGGGATCAAACGAACTTAGATTTATCTACAATGATTTTCAAGAAAGATCCAAGATCAATGCTCTTACAATACAGCAAAGGAACATGACCATGGAAAATCATGGAATATGCGTCATTTCGTTCAATATGATTCAAATTTGATTTCCATGTTGAACATGTGTATTTCCCAGCCATGTTTGCCACAGGAAACATGATCGGCTTAGCTGGGTCATATCAATGACTTCAACCACTGGACCAGACATATTTTCAATTTGTCACGGATTCATCTGGATAGTCAGAGTCAACCATCACTTAAATGGATTATGTATATATACATATGATCATATTGATTATTATACAACAATATAAGTATATCTCTAACTATGACTATGACTATAACATACTATAACTATATATTATTAATATGTGCTACCAAACATCACCAAATGAGTGGCTTGTTGGGTAGCCCAGACAGCGATATGAACAAACAAACGCCGTTAGGTCACGTCTATACCGAGGTCATGAAACGGAAGCGAACGAACGCATCAATGGGGAGAAAGGTGAAGAGAAACCAAGAGAAGAGGTGGAAATCAATGGGAGGATTCGTGGGTTAATAATCATTAATGGCTTAAAAATCATTTTCATGGGATCATTATAGGATATTACATGATGATTCTGGATTACCCTCTGGTAAACTAACATAGCTATGGAAAATCACCATGTTTCATAGGTAAATCAACGAAAAATGGGCCATTTTCAATAGCTATGTAACAAATTACCGGAGGGTATATATTTCTGGAAAAAAAACCCTCCGGTGTCCTGAACCATGGGCCGCTGGGAAATCCACAGATTCAATGGAGGGTGCCCGTGGAGGTTTCCCCAAATCAGCGTGAAGATGTTTGGAACAGTGCTGACTGAGGTATCCAATTGACATGGAAACCACATGAAACCACCATCTGGACCCGATGTTTGCAGCTGAGCACGGTATGATCACACGATATGATGAAGAGTGCATTGGCAAGTGATGATGCAATTGATATAGTTGAATATATCAATTGATGATTGATGATGTGGTATTTATAGTTGTAACATGTTGTAACTATATTCAATTGATATCATTATATGGTATTATTCACAATAACTCATGATGATTGAACTGAGATACGATTGAAAACTACGACTGAAAAGCACATTTAAGTGAAAGAACACCGTAACCTCACTGGGACTGGCCACAATCGCGTTTTAGGGATTTGCCAAGCAGAGTCCGCGGGTTGGATGTTCTCCACTGCCATTGGAACAATTGCCATTTGCGAAGCCAAAGGGAAAAGGTCTTCCTATAAGCTGAATCTATTGCAGTGAATCCCATTTTGTCAACATCATGGTGCCAGGGGCCTCAAAATGCATGTGCACAATTATATACACTACAAAATAACCAGGAAACAACTGTATATTTGTATGGGGTAGGGTGCTATTGAATATTGGGGAGAAGGGACTACTATCCACTTCGTTCAAATCAGAGAACATCTAAGTTGATCATCAAAGTATATCATTGCGTATTATTTTTGAAGTGGTAGTATTTTGAAGGTGACTTTGAAGGGGAGCTGAAGGAACTACCCAGGAGTTTGGTGACTTTGAAACAGCGGCGATAAAAATCACCGTTTGGGCGCCAGGATAGCTACCTTCATCTGGCAGGATCCCTTCAGACCTGGTCTACATGTCTACCATACTTTACCATATTTTACCATATTTCAATGGTGGACCTCCTACCAGAAAACTTTAACCTTGGCTCCTATTGTGTTCTTTGCCCGACTTTGGCTCTTGACCGCTGCTTTAGTATTGCATCAGCTATATAAAGATTTCACCTAAGATTAACATCAGCGGATACTTGTTCAAATTGGTATTTGAGGTTGGCCATCTCCAAAAAAGAGTCCGTTTTGACTATTCATTTGCCGGAGGTTCTCGAATCGGAGCCACCCACACAAAAAGCTGTGGTCGAAAGGCAGTGGCACGGCAGCAGTTGAGTTGGTGACGTTACATTGACAATCTGTTTGGGGGGTTGCTATATACAGAGGTTCTGATCTTTGCACAATCGTTCCATTTGCTTGTCACATTATGGTGGGTTAAACATCTGGTTTGTATATTGATGCGCCATTCGGGGGTGTTACAGTAAACATCAGGTGAAATGGTGGTTGAAGACTGATTGCAAGTGGCATTGCTACATGAAAGATAAGGAACCCAGATTTACGAAATGAACATTTCTGGAACCCAACCACCCCTGATTAAACATATCAGTCATTGAGGATACAGGGTGTGTTGTAAAACAAAAATCTCATGGAACATCCCCAGCATCCTTACCTCTCATCATTGATTTACCCTCTGGTTATTTGTTACATAGCCATGGAAAGATCCACCCATTTTTAATAGGTGAACCGTCTATAAATGGGCCATCTATACCATGGCTATGTCTATGTAACAAATAACCCAGATGGTACATGTTCAGGGCTCATAAACCCGTTGCCAGAAGTAGCTTAGATTCTATTTCTTTCAAGACTTGAGATGCATAGCGCGCCATGGTAATGAATGCCTTAATGGATGATACGTTCCCCAAGAAAAAGATGGAACACGGTGCAATGTGACCCTTTTTTGAATGGGATATTAACTGCTATGCCGTCTTTTTTTAATTTGTTTAGTGTACTGTTTTTTCAATATTGGAATACTATCTACATGTTGATACGTATTATATATATATATATATATTCCAGTATGGATATTATATGATATTATCCAACCATCAGTAATTATTGAAACATGAATAATCTGGATGATAATGCCATGTTGAAACATGATCTAATATCGGTACCTGGATATTGTCCATCTAGTATTGAATGTTCAGATAATATACTAATGATACCTTATACTGATATTACAATATTATATAATAAGCATAAGCGGTATACAGTCCATCTATCAGATCATTCAATTATATTATCTAGATATAATATTAGACCAGATTAGACAGTTATATTAGACTTTGATATTTGATTACTATCTGGTTATTTAACATAGCCATGGAAAATCACCATTTTTAATAGGTAAACCATCTATTTCAATGGGCCATCTATACCATGGCTGTGTTAAATAACCAGAGGGTATCAATATTAGATAGTTTCAATTGAGGTCATTCATCTCTCGTCCACGTGCCCAGGTGCGACGAGTTCCGCCGGGCACGCTTGGCGGTGGCGCACACGGTGGCACAGGCCGGTAGCGGAGCCGGGTGGTACCCCAAGTGCAGTGGTTTAAGCCAAACATTTTGGTGGGGGGAGAATAGCCTTCTACTGATTTAATGTAGCTAGAGCACTGGTTATTTGTTACATAGCCATGGAAAATCACCATGTTTAATGGGAAAATCCACTATAAATGGCCATTTTCAATGGCTATGTTAAATTACCAGAGGGTATAGCACTGGTTAGAAAGTCCCTGATTTGCGGTATAACTGCAATAAGTACTGCCAGGCAAAATCAGTGGGACAATCCTCCAAGTACGAGTGGTGTGCAGTCAGACACACCCGGCTGATCACTATAGGGTTTAGATCAGTCGGGTGTTGTTTTAATAGGAAGAAACCTAGCACAGATTTTGTATTGACCTTCTGGCAATTTCACATCGCTGTGGAAAATTACCATGTAAAAAATTGGTAAATGATCTGCTTACTGGTGCAAAACACAGGGAATTTTCGGGAATGATCCATAATAACTATTCATAATCATCCCAGCAACCCCCAGCAACCCCCAGCAACCCATCCATTCCCTACGTAAAACGCACCAGTAAGTCTGGAAACGGATAAATTTCCATGGCTATCTTCAATTGAAAGAGAATCAATTGGGACCTCACTGGATGGGAGATCTAAACACATCCTTTGCCGTGTCTGAAAAATGGGGAATACCCACAAATAGCCATGTTTAATGTGGGTAAATGATGATAATCCATTGGAATATGAGGTACACGATTTTCAGTCAAACCCAAAGGGGGATACATGATTCAACATATATTTCCTAACACGCCCAAAACAATGGTATGTACACGTGGCCATGTGTTTTTTGAAGCTTGTGTGCCATATCCGAAAAGATGACCTATCCCATATTGACCATGGCACATATGCTTACTCCAGAAATTGGCTATACTCCACAATGGCATTTTGCATCATGTTTCATAGGAAAAGTCAAAATGATTAGATGACAATCGGTTTTGGGGTGTTCCATGGACAAACAACCCATACAAATAATGTTTGGCGGAACATACCCAGATCTTTTTTTATGTTTTCAAGTTTATCTCGATGATGGTGAAACAAACGACTACTTTCAGGTGAAACCATAAACCAGGTGTTTTCAAAGACATGTTGCTGTAAACTTAAACATGAGAACTCTACTCCCAGAACTCGTCCTGGATAGGATATTGGTACGTGACACCACAGAAATGTAATGGATTGGGTAAATGGGGTGTCTTTTTAATTGGCTTTTACAATGTTTTACCACATTCACTACATGGATGATCTGTGAAATCAGGAACTCCGCCAAGGGTTGACCCAGCAAGGCTACACAGCATGATGGGATTTTCCCTGACATAAACCATCAAGCTATTGGGTATCCCCCATGGCTATGGAAACCCCCATCTTCATCAACTTCTGGATATCTATGAAATTATGAACATCTATCAATCTTATGGATATGATTCACTATTTATTCTGGTTGGTGGTTTGGAACATTTTTTATTTTCCCCAATAGTTGGGATGATGATCCAATCTGACTATATTTTTTAGGGGGGTTGAAACCACCAACTAGTATTACTTTCACTATGAATATATGGATATGAATGGGGCTTAAAATGTGGGATCCCCAGTGCCATGTGAAGGCACTCCACTCTGCGGATCGCAGGGCAGGCTACAGAGGCAGGGAAAAGATCGCTGTACAAGGGGATACCACTGATGGGTCATGTATGATGGGGATATCATGGGAACAAACTGGGATAAATGTGCAATATGGGAATATAGTAGGATATGATGGGATATATATATATAAGTTGATGTGATACTTGGGTTTCTCAAACAGTGGTTTGGATACCCCCAAACGAAAACTTTGATAAGACGGTGATAATCTATTTGAATTGGGGATACCTTATTTTCAGACAAACCCATATGTTTTATTTGCCATCCATTTTGGTGGGCGAAGAATTTTGAACCATTTGGAACGTAAGAGACGTCTTCCTGCAAAAATGGCACTGAGAAAATATTCATGCCATTTGCAGAACTGTCAGATGTTTCTTCATTGGACAAATCATTTCTCATGTTAGTCGACAAAAAAAAGACCCATAACACCCGCCATCCGCAGTTTTTCCATTCCTTTCTGGGTGGTTTTTTGCCATCAATCCATGGTGAACAAAACATACGCCGACGGTCGCACCTAATGACCGCACCAATGGAGTCCTCAGCATGGAGAAAAGCCAAGAGATTGGGGCACAAGATTCGTTTATCCAAGAAAATAGAGGTTTACACAAAAAAGTAATATTGGTTTACAACTATGGGGGGGTTGGATGGGTTTGGTTTATAGACCTTTATAGTAATTTATACGCCAAGACTTGTGATCATTTTCACGATTTTCACATCCATGTTTTCCCGATCTAGCTTTCATGATCCAAGAAAAACTGTTCACATTTGTTCATCCTGCTTTGGGTAGATTTCATGTTCCAGATTTTGACTTGCACCATAGCCATAGCCGTCTACCCGTCCATATCTCCATCCGAAAGGCGCGGGCCATTTGAACCAAAGCCCCTCAGTGCCCACCCTTCGAGGGAAACCCATGTGCGGAACCTTAGTTGGGTGAAACATGACCATTTCAGGTGCGCTGGACATGCAATTTGTGTGGGTCAAACTACAAAAGCCGCCAGTTTATCTATCTATCTTGTCTTGTCTTGTCTTGTCTTGTCTCGTCTCGTCTCGTCTCGTCTCGTCTCGTCTCGTCTCGTCTCGTCTCGTCTCGTCTCGTCTCGTCTCGTCTCGTCTCGTCTTGTCTTATCTTATCTTATCTTATCTTATCTATCTATCTAATCTATCTAATCTAATCTAATCTATATAATCTAATCTATCTAATCTAATCTATATATCTATCTATCTAATCTATCTATCTAATCTGTCTATCTGATCTATCTATCTAATCTATCTATCTATCAATCTATCGATCAATCTATCGATCAATCTATCAATTTATCAATCAATCTATCTATCTTTATTATCTATCTTATCTATCTTATCTGTCTTATCTATTTTATCTATCCTATCTATCTTATCTATCTTATCTATCCTATCTATCCTATCTATCCTATCTATCCTATCTATCCTATCTATCCTACATATCCTATCTATCCTACCTATCTATCTACCTATCCTACCTATCTATCTATCCTACCTATCTATCTATCCTACCTACCTATCTATCTATCCTACCTATCTATCTATCCTGCCTATCTATCCTACCTATCTACCTATCTACCTATCTACGTATCTATCTATCTATCTATCCATCTATCTAGCTATCTATCTTGCTATCTATCTATTGTATTTGATTTATTATATTGTCTATGTGTACATATATATATATGTATATATATATACATATGCATCCCTGCATGACGACGCACTTGGAACTCTCTTGTTGTCTTCCATATTTAGACCGCACAAGTTAGATATACTACTGTAAACACAATTTAACTTGGCCATTTGATCCCCATGTCAAAAACATCATTTTCTGGTCGATAATTTCTGTTATGAATATGTTTGGCTGTCACTGCACATGTTTATTGGACTGTTTCGTGATTTTCCCTGATTTGTTGTTGACGATTGATGGTTTCAATTTACTCTTTTCATATGTTCTCATGATTTTTTAAACTTGTTTCATCTGTTTGATGTTTTCTTAAGATCACTTCTTGTGATCTTCACTGATCTTCAAACAAATATATATATATACATAAAACATATTTATCCCATTCTTAACATACATTTATTCACCCATCTTGGATGATCGATCCTTGATGACGAGGCTCCCTGTGGCCGCCTGCCGCGGGCGCGCAACGCACGGCCTTCCGCACGGCGTTCCGCACGGAACGCAGGGAACGCCGCGGCCGCGGTCCGCTGGGAAGACACCACCGCGGAAGGCGAACGATGTTGGTTGGTGAATGGGGAAAAAAAACTATAAATGGTAATGGTAATGGTTACTAATTGATGGTTAATGATGGTAAATGATGGCAATAACTAGTGGTTAATGATTACTAATGTGGATAAAACAAGGTCATAAACCACCCATTTTGGGAATGGTAAACACACCATTTATTTATGGTGATGACTGGGGGATGGTTTAACCATGAAACATATGGAGATGTAATTGATAAATGATGGTCGGTTAATGTTTAATTTAATAGTGATTTTTCACAAGATTTTAAACATCAAACTATGGAGATGTAAGTGGATATAACTGATACATGATGGTTGGTTGATGAAGTTGATGATTATCTAATTCAGCAAGTGCCTTATTATGTTTTTTTATATGGTTGGGTTCGCACGCCCGGGGGCCCCCATTCTATACCCCAAAAATGGTGCGTGAACCCAAATAGAAACTTGTTTTTTTTTGCAACGACACCCATTAAGTAAGTTATTGTATGGGATCACCCTGTATGTATTGAGATTATCATAATCCATTGTCGGAAATCTCTGCAAACCAGGCATTACAGAGGTACGACACAGGGTGTTGAACACTGCTCAGGTAAAAATGCATTGGACATACCATCAAGCTGGTGGAAGCCAATCATTTGCCAAGAATGAGATCGGAAATTTGGGGCCATAGTGTTACCAAAAAGTTGGATCATTAGCTGATGATTTCCTGGCTACGAGAGCCAAGGGTGTCCATATTCTCTGTAAGCCATGGGGAGAAAGTTGAACATGATAATTTTGGGGTCAGCAACTGACTGTGATAGGGCCCAAACGAAGTGAAAAGGCCAGTTGGATGCATTTTGAGGAGAATACCATTTTTTTTAGAGAAACCCATTTGAGCAGCTTCAAAAATGCCATTTGCTATTTTGGTTGGTGAACAGTTGGGGGTTATGTCATAATATTGATAATGATCATAAATATAATGATCATGTTATACTGCCCCCAATTAATATAATATATTAATATAATGATCATATAACCATATATAATGATAATATGTTATATTTCCAGCTCCCAAGAAAAATGTGGGTTATATGTTTATCCAACATGGTGAATCTCCATCACATTACGGATTTGATGACGGGATATTGGGGGATAACCTGCAGGTGTCGAGTCCCAGATCTCCGTGGGGTGACTGAGAGTTCCAAGTGGGTGTAGCTGGGTGGAGTAGCTGGGTGTACTGGAAAAACTGAGTTACTGAAACCATGGATAACTATGGTTCAGAATCAACAAAATTGCCAAGAAGTTCCTGAAAATTGGGGTTATCATGCTCATTAGTGGGTCTTGAAAGTTGTAATACCTTATCAACTAGTGCAATCATTCAAAACTGATGAGTCTTTAAGTGGGGTATTTACTAGCTTGAATGTTAGCGACGCTGACAAACCATGAAGTGAGAGTTTCTATTGACCAGCGAGCAAACTATAGTGTCAATTCCTTCAAATTATGTAAGCATAATTAATCCCTTGTGTTGTACCCTGCCGATTGCGAGGGAAAACCTACCCGAAACCCTACGTATATATATAATATATGTGACATGGAATATACATTATTTATGTATATATATATATATGTTTTGTTTTTCAAATATCTAGAGAGTAGAGACCGTTGCTTATAACATATAATTACAACTAAAAATATACACATTAGGAAACTCATGGAGTTGTACTTGAATAATTAGATGTCCTTTTCTATGGAATTTGATGGTTGCCCCAGTAAATTAGGTACTGTCTCCTAATAAATTTGTATTGTTGCCCCAAGTTGTTAACTGCTATTTGTGATTTCCATGACTGGTTGTATAATGGAATGGAAAGTCAGACGAAACCCTGGCAATAGAATTTTGGCACTGCCGTTGGTGAAACAAAAGCGTTGATTCCGCTCATTCTTCCTTCAGACCAATTCATTGCTTCAATATAACTTAACGGTTGCGACCTATGTTGGCAAAGTAAGCAACTATGTACGGTCGTTAGATTGTATTAATTTCCATGCTCCAAATTGACATAGACTCTGCTAAATAAAGGCTTGGAGGACTTTCCGAAATTGGATGGCTGGTCTCAGTCAAACACTTTGTTCCATCCAAATCCCCATGGTTTTCATCATGATGTCATGACCTTCGGTTGTACCCCGGATGATGTTTTTTTCCCCCAAACTCTGTTTCGAATAAACGATTCAAATCCACTATAAGCTCCCATTAACTGGTTGGTGGTTTCAAACATTTTTTATTTTCCATTTCATATATGGGATACTCCTTCCCATTGACTAATATTTTTCAAGAGGGTTAAAACATGTTAAAACCACCAACCAGAAATCCACTATAAGCATCTATAAGCTCCCATTAAAAACCACCATTTTGGTGATGACTTCAGCATGGGTCATCAGCGCCCCAGGTCACATCCCATCGAAAGCTCCCGGACGCCCAGCGCATCGGAGGTCCCCATTGAGCCAGTTGTTTCAGGTGGATTTCTGTGGTTTTCTCTAGGGACAAAATGGGACACATTGGGAAAATCTTGGAACACCTCAGGTTCCAATGGTGAATCCCCTCCATGGTAATGGAGATATTGCAGGATCATTTATATAGACCCAAATCAATCACATATCCAATACCCTCTGGGAATTTAACAACTATATTGAAATTATTGAAGCCATGGCCATTTTCTTCGTTGATTTACCTATTACAAACGGTGTCTTTTTTTGTCCATGGCTAAACGTTTACAAACGGTTGGGTGTCGGGGATATCATGGGATAATGGTGCGACCACGCGTGCCTTGGTTAGTCGTTTAGTAAATAAACCATCGACAAAAATGGGTACCCAATGACTTGATGCATAGATGTCGATAGGTTTTTTTTTGGTATAGATAGTTTACTAATGTTTACTACATGTTTTCTTCATGCACATTGTATTGTATACGTATTTCTGTTTGTATAAGTAGACTAATACATCTTTGCCGTTGTCAAAGGTTGACATATACGTTTACATACATATCTCATATCCATATCTATAATATTTATATATATGTATATACATATCCACAGAGGATGACGATTGTACTTGAGGATTATGGTTCCCCAAGAATATCCCATGCATTATGTCCAACAAAATCTTAGGATTCATGATCATCCCCAATGTTGATGATTCTGCTGGAGGATTACCCTCTGGTAATTTAACATAGCTATTGAAAGATCCACCATTTTTAATGGTAAAATCCACTATAAATGGCCATTTTCAATAGCTACGTTAATGAAAATGGCCATTTATAGTGGATTTACCCATAAAAAATGGTGATTTTCCATGGTTATGTTAGTTTACCAGAGGGTATCGTTACTTTTAAGCGTGGAATCCCATTCCTGCGCTGGCAGGCGCGCTTGCGCGCGCGCATGCAACGCGTTGATCAGTTGACCCCCCGGAGTCAGGTGGGGTGAATGGAGCTGTCTGGGGGGTTCCAACCGACAAAATTTTACCCTCTAAGATAGCTATGGAAAATCACCATCTTTAATAGGTAAATCAACTAATTATATAAAAATGATAATTTTCAAGATGGTATCAATTGTTATCATCATTTTCCTATCTTTTCCTCAATTCAAGTCATTAAAACCATCATGTTCCCCCATTGTGTAGGGGCGTTTGATATCTTTTTTTGGTTCGTAATTTAAGGCGCGCAGACTGCAATAGTTGGTGAAGATGTTCTCACAGTTGTTTGCTTTGTGTTTTATTGTCTCAAACCACACCCAAATGGTTGCTTAGCTGCAAATGTACCAGTCGAATCCAAATGGTATACATCAATGACTCAGTGAGGTTGGGGTTACAGCATGTCATATAGCCGGTAGTTGCACAGTGTCCGCCACCTTTAGGACTTGATCTCATTAATTAAAGATGTTTAACGACTCATTTGGGTATGGGTCAATACCATTCAATACCTATAGATACATTTTTAGTGGGATGAACATCCATTTACCAGCTATTTTGGGGTTCACTAGGTACCAGGGTTTTGACCCATCCCCATTTGATGTAAGTAGATCAAGTAGGACATCCCAGCAGAATTGTGACAAACCTCTTCTGGAGGCTGAGGGCCGTTCATTGACACCCCAGCGTTCGAGACAGGCCACGCAAGTTGCGCATAGGAAGGGTGGGCAGAATGAAGATCCAACAATAGCTGTGTAACATAGCTGGAAAGTCTTTTTTGGTACGGAAATCATCTGGAAATGGATCCGGAAGAAGGGAAAAATGTGGGAAATTCCCGCCCTGCCAGCTTAGATTGCAATAGAACTCAACGTTCATGGATATATGAACAGCCAGGGAGCGATTTCATTGCAGCCATCAAATTTGATGATAAGAAACCTATAAAATATATTAAAATCTAATGTCCTATTTGTTTGTTGTGCATGTGGCATCTTTTGACTCGTTCTTCAAAGCAATTAGAAGCTTTGTCCTTTGCGTGGCGGCGGCGCCAAGCGTATCGTTCTGAAATCTATTTGCGTGTTCAAGTGTTTGTTTTCGATGGTAACCCGCGGTTTTCTCTTGATGGATCGTTTTCTTGCTCTACTGAATTGAGTAGATGATTCATTTATTTGAATATACTGTAAAAATCCCTCCAACTATAGATCATCGATCCCTCTAAATAGGGCGTTGGAACATCACTTGCATTTGCCGCAGATGATTGTTTATCTTCCCAATGTAAAATCCATGACTTGGGGACACTTGGGGAACGTATAGGGAACATGTTTTTGTAGGTGGTCCTTGGCATGGAATGGCTCATGTCAGGACTCGGATCTCAGTCTCAGTCCACGCGAGGCGGGAAACGAGTCGTGCAGGATTAGTTTTGGTTGGTGGTTTTTGTTCATCTCTTTTCATGTACAATGTCTGATTTTATAGACATAGATAATCATAGATAATGGGGTATTGATTTTAACCATCATTGGATTGATCTAAGGGATTTTTTTTACAGGAAACCATAGGATTTTCTCAGTAAATATGGGGTTTTCCATGGTTTTCCTGTAGATTGTCCCTTAAACCAATCCATTGAAACCAGGAGGATTCACCGGCCATCCCAGGTGCCACCAGTGCAGGTGCGGGTTCCGGGTTTCCCTTTTGTGTTGGTGCGGTCGTCATGATGATTTAACACATGACGGATGGATGTACATCCCAGGTAAGTGGTGAATAACAATAGCGATACTACATCCCAATGATATATATATATATATATGTATGTATATAGTATGAAATATATATATATATACAGGCTATATATGGCTCTATATCCCAATTGTATGTGGGTTGTAAGCCACTTCCTGGGTCCTGCACCCCCACCCGCACCCCCAAGTACACGGACTTCCAGATGTGAGCAGTGACAACTGTGAAGGCCGGAGCGGGGTTATTAAAATGGGCGATCCCCAAGTCACCATAGGTTTCCATGCCCAAAAAGGTCTAGTTTGGATGATTTTGGGGTACCCTTTTTTTTAGGAAACCTCCATATACCCTCTGGTAATCTGACAGTTTGCTATCACAAACCAATATTTTTTATGGGATTTGTTGGATGTAGAGTTATATTGTATACTGTGTATACATATATATATATATATATAACATCTACAAACAGACCATTTTCCATAGCTATGTTAGAATGCCAGAGGGTATGCCCTGCAAAATTGGACACATAGTCAAGACATGTCAATAAAGAGATTGGTCAGTCCATTGACTCTCCTAGGTTTAAGGTTTGACCAAACAGGGCATGTCCTTGATATGTGGACAGGAGAGAAGCAAAGCAGCTGGAAAGCAGGCAGGGTCTACCCATGGCCCAGGGTCTGGTTGGAGGATCCTTCGAATGTAAATGGATGAGCGGCAGAGAATGGGAAATTCGCGAAGGGTGTGTCAATGGATGCTGTTCTTTTACCCAGCTGAAGATTAACACATTGAAGGGGACCATCCAAGACTAATTATTGCTGTTGTTGCTGAAAAATCCCATGTTTTTTGAAGTATTTTTCAAGAGTTGGTCCAGGGGATTTTAACTGTAGATTTAGTTATTGTGTAATGTTCATGTATTCTGTTTTGTTTTTTTTTTTTTTATCTTGCAGCCCTCCAACTGGGTAATGTGCAGCGACTTATATATATATATATACATAACTGGAAACAATGAAAGCACATTCATAACCATGATTATATAATATAATATGTACATAATATATTATATATAGGACAACTCTAACGATAGTCATGAACAATAAAATCAACACATATTTATTAGTGATAATGCCACGACTTATGATGATGAATGATAAACGTAATGATAATGATAACAATTCGTAACATTGATGCTAATTGATGCTAATATATCATATGCATGGACTACCACGCCAAAGTGGACACATATTTCTGATTGAATTCGAGTCAACATTGTCAACCCAAAAATAGAGACACCACTTTGGGATCCTTTTTTTTGTTTGCCATAGCAGTTTACAAAGTATGATAATCTGCTCAGATCGAAAAGGAACCGTGTTGTTTTATTTGGAAAAAGGGTGCAGCTGTAGGATACGGCAAGTACTGCACCTTCTGAATGTTTTCATGTAGCTTTGGAGAATCACGATTTCTATTATGTATGTAAATTGTGAATCATCTATAATTATTTTATACCCTCTGGTTATTTAACATGGAACATGGCCCATTTATGGATGGTTTACCTATTAAAAATGGTGATTTTCCATAGCTATGTCAAATAACCAGAGGGGGAACCTGATCGACTTCACGAGATTTCGGCCACCAGGTCTTCCTAAAGACCATGGGTTTGGAGCCAGAGGACGCGGTTGCCGTGCAGAGACTGCGGGAAATCGAAAAGCCCTTCGGAATGGGATTGAATGATATTATCATGACGGTGAATGCAGATATGGATTCCAGCTTGCTGTTGATTTACATACAGATTTATTCATGTGTATGTGCAGAAAAAGATATGTCTAGCAGGCGTACAAATGGTTATTTGAAACTGCATTATATACATTAATAACATGTATGTATATATATACATATATACATACATGTGTTTATGAATATATACATGTACAAACAATGTGCGGTTCTGTTCTACCGGGTGATTCATCAGGAAGTAGGTAGTGACAACAACTATCAGGAGTAATTTGGGATACACCATTCAGTGGGGTTTATAACCCACTTACTACAAGGTGGTGCCCCTCTCCCAATTCTCAGTTGGTATATAAGCCCCATTAAGGATAGATATATCATATATATATATATATATACATTTACATGATGTATTATGTATATATTCATATATCCCCTATGGTTACCATAACTTATTGGAGTTGTGTTTACCAACTCATTGGTTCGTGACCGGTTACCGTTCAGTTTCCAGGAGTTCCAGCGATGTCAAGGCAGCTTGGCTGCGCAAGCAACCATCCTACTACAGCGGCAGCGGGAGGTGTGCGGCGAGCTGCGAGGGGATGGGTCGTAGTAGTGGGATGAGTTGTAAGACTTTTTCAATGAGTTGGTTTAAGGGAAAATTTACAGGAAAACCCCATATTTACTGGGAAAATCTATGGTTTCCTGTAGATTTTCTTTTAAACCAATCCATTGACTTTTGGGATGATTTACTGAAAAAATGGGATGGTTTACTTGGGATTTATGTTGCAAAACGGGGATGAAATGGGTAACTCCGGACCCCCAAATCATTCAAGTTAGTTCTTACCCTCTGGGACTCAAACGTGGCTGATTTTCCCAGCTAGAAAACTCCATGTACAGAGGATTTTCCATGGTCACGTTTGCTTACTTGAGGGTAATGTGTGTTCTTGGAAGCAAATGAATTCGGGGTCTGATTAGTGTTCGAAACACCAGATAACACCAGTACAGTTTCTTGATTGATGATTTTTGTGAGTAGTCCATAGTAGTCCCCAATTGACAAAGATGTTTGTCATATTTTGGCATTAGATCAACGACAGAAACACTTAGACTTGGGCTCCCATGAGGTAAGAAAATCCCAGATTCTGTAGATGAAACACTGCGTTGTTCATGATCAGAAAAAAAAATGCATCCCGATCATCATTATTTTCCCAGTGGTTTTCTCAAATGTATGAACTGTTCTTCTTTCAAAAAACAACATATATTCCACTATATCATCATGATCGTGGGTTATATCCCATTTGATCCATCAATGTTATATTAACCATATGTTTAATTGTTATACGTATATATATATATAATTGTATAATCCCACCATACAGTTGTGGAGACATTACTGGATTATATATAAACCCAAATCAATCACGCATCCATCATGTTTTGCTTATTTAGCATAGCCGTAGCCATGGAAAACGGCCCCTCTATGGATGATTTATGATGATTCACTGTACCTATTAAAAATGGTGATTTTCCATATAGCTATGTTAAATAACTAGAGGGTAAGCCATCAAAAATCCATGACATTCTTTGTTGGATGCTTAGGGTGCCCCTGTTCGCATCCTGCATAAGTTGGTTATTTACATTCACATTCATGTACTCATATCCCGATAGACAGATGTGTTTTTCCCAATGTTTTCCCATATGTTGGTTGATGAGTTATGATAGTTATGATATGTTATGAGAATATAGAAGCCATATACAACGACGTAAGATTCCAACAATCACTATTCATGATTCCAAACAATTCTAACATAGTAAATCTTTTACACCCTCTCTATATATATATAACTTGAGGAGTTATAGCTTTTTAATGTTTCATCATACATATATACAGCATATATATATATATATGTATGTATATATATATATATATATTATAAATATTACTTATTACTTATTGGTTTTGGTATACTAGTGATATTTCCCGACTGTGTCATAGTCATAGTTCGCCTGGTTCCGCCAGGCCCGACAGGTTGCCCAGCTGGCTCATTTGGGATCGCGGCGAGAGCCGCGGCGCGTGAGCCACAGCCTGCCAAGGCCAGTTGAGGGATTTTGATATGGGGATGGATCAATACCTATTAATAATACCATTTTTAGGGGGATGAACATTCATTTACCAGCTATTTTGATGTTCACCAGGGGTACAAGGTTTTGACACACTGCCATATGAATGTGAATGTAAATAACCAACTTATGCAGGATGCTCTGAGCTCTGGGGTGCCCTAAGCATCCAACAAAGAATGTCATGGATTTTTGATGGCTTACCCTTTTGTTCTGACTAACATAGCTATATGGAAAATCACCATTTTTAATAGGTAAACCATCCATAAATGGGCCATTTTCCATGTTAAATAACCAGAGGGTATAAAGAACGCGGAAATCTATGGGGAAATGGAGTTTTGTTGTCAAATGTTTGTGTTTTGGGAGGAAATTTCTGGGTGAACACCCAAAGATCCGAGAATTGTTGGGGATTATGGGATATGGAAACCCAATAAACCACCCCAAACAAAAATAGGAGAATCACAAACCAATGGGGTAGAACTAGCCAACAAATTAACAATAGGTTAAATAATATGTCATTTGTTTTTGTTGGGAAATATTTTTTGGGTGACATATAGGATGATAGGATATTAATGTTGGCAACCTAATGCCATCAACAACTACCATTTGGGGATGGTTGGAATCCCACCAATTTTAGAATGGTGATGACTTGGGGACGGTTGAGGGTCTATTGGGCTCACCACATTACCATTTTTTCCTTTCCATTTTACATGAATGGTAATATATCTTCAACAACTATGCAGATGTACTAATCATGCACAATCTTTGAATGATTATGGGGTATTTATACGAATTTAAATGTGTTTTGATTTGGTGGTTTCCTAAAAGTTTCTGGATCCCCGAAACCGGGATTTCAATAGGAATTGTGTGATGATCCAGTGAATCCAGTGACTTGGAAAGGCTGCCCTCCGGTAAACGTTTACATAACTATCGAAAATCACCATGTTTCATGGGAAAACTCACCATTTCTATGGCCTTTTTCAATAGCATTCAATAGCTATATGGCAGTGTGTCAAAACCTTGTAGCCCTGTAGTTCACATCAAAATGGCTGGGATTTATGGATGTTCATATCCCACTAAAAATGGTATTAATAGGTATTGATCCATAGCCGGGCTACCAGGGCTCCCCCCCCCATGACTTTGGCTCCCATGGCTCCAGGAACCCTTCAGTGCCGAGGTGACCGACGTCTTTCCCTGGTTTCCATCAATGGGGTACCCCAATAGCTGGATGGTTTATCTATGTTTATATGGGAAATTCCGATGTTTTAATGGATCATTGTTTTATGGAGCTATTCTCATTTTAGGAAACCTTCAGATAGAATATACATGAATATCATATCCCATTTTATCCACTGAAGATTGAGTGTTGAAAAGTATTTAAGGATGTTTAAGGTGTATCTTAAGGCCGATGCTTTTAGTTTCGTGCCTGGTTTAGGCGCCGGGTTGAAGTTCAGTCCAACTGCGGTTCTTGTGATCCGATACCGTGTTTTTGTTGGTGGACGAACTGCTCGTACCATGTTCTTTTCTGGGATTCCTATAAAGTATAATATTTTATGGGAATATATGATATCATTATAATATTGATTATATACATATATATATATATATATAAATACATATACATATTATAATATATGATATCCATTCATATCTCTATATATGTATAAAGATCATTCTGCCATAACAGGTCGGCAGCTCCGGCAGCTCGTCAGCGACTTGTCGCCCAGGCCATTGGGGCCCGATAAATTTTATAGTTACCCGGCCTGGTAAACATACAAAAAGCTATTAAAAATGGCCCAGTCGAAATAGTGGATTTACCCATTAATAGTATGGTGATTTTCCATAGTTATGTTAGGATAAGATGATTTACCATGATTTACCATGGTGATTAATGATGGTTAATGATGGTTAATCATGGATGATAATGGTTTTCATGATGTTGGTTAATGGTGATTAGTTATATCTGGTTGGCGGTTTGGAACATGGCTTTTATGACTTGCCATATATTAGGAATAATGATCCCAACTGACTAATATGTTTCAGAGGGGTTGAAACCATCAACCATATATATATATATAGTTTTACCATAAACATCTAGAAAGAATAATAGTTAAATTAGTTTTCTAACATGTTATAAGATGTTATAGTTATAATAAACCAGAGTTATTGGAATTATAAATCAACTTAGCCCCCCTCAGGTATAACATGTTATACATTGGCATTATAAACCCTATGAATAATTACTATAGTTATATGATATTATAAGATGTTATCAGTACCATAAACCATAGTGAAATTGGAAGTATGTAAACCCCAACTTAGCGATTTCGTAAACAGGGGCCCCACATTGGATTTAATAGTTTTGGGTGGAGGTGAAATTTGGAAAATATGTTTGGATCTGGCTCAATGAACTCAGTGACATTGAAGTCCCCAAAAGTTGGGTGGGTTAAGACAGTTAAGACCCTTTAAATTTCAGCCATGAGTGAAATTTGCTGGGTCCGTCGGCACCCCGCTGTTCGATTTGGGGTTACCCAAGGTGGCATTGGGGCAGCCGGTGCATCTTTTGCAGGATGGGACCCAACTGTAGATCTATCCGCTCCAAATACGACTTAGAGTCTAGTTATGTTTCCCACCTTTTACCTAGATTTTCATACATTTTCCCATCACTTATAGATATGGAGGCAATTTAAGTTGCACAGCAACTTTCAAAAACCTACTGGAAAACAATGATGACACCTATAGTTTTACGCTGTATGCGATAGTGGCTTCGGTCATGGTGCAAGGGCTGCAGCAATGATTGAACTATGGAAACCTATTGTTTTCCTATCATTTGGGGGCCCCCCAAACTTTCTGAACTGCTGCACTCTCAGGAGCCGAGCAGCCAGAGCTCCCAGAGCGCGAGCCAACCTGAGGTCGACGACCACTTTCGGTGTTTGATGGTGACTTCCGATGGAAAAACACAGTGAAACACATAATTATAGTTGAAATATAATTAATACTATTATTATATATATACGAGGGTTTTAATGGGAATTTAATGGGGTTTGAATGAGGTTTTCATGTGGATTTAATGGGTTTTTTCAATGGTTTTTCAATGGGGTTTTAATGGGATTTAGTAACATATGGAGGTTTCCTAAGTCATGGGGTAATTACATGTAGCCCTGGCATCATCCCGTTGTCATGGAGGTTTCCTGAGTGACTTGAGTGACTTTTTTAACCACGGGGATCCCTCATGACGAAACCCATGGTGATATGGTGAAATGATGTGACATGGTGTCCCTGATTGTAATCGACATGCTGACTTTTTGATGTCTGGAAGTTTTGGGGCGGTTGATATTACTGGGTGAAAAACTCCTGACTTTCAGAAGATATTAGACTTAGAATGACTTAGATGATCTTAGACGTTAATTGCAGGGCTATCTACGAGGGAATAGTTGTTTGGTACCCCAAACTATACAGGCATAAAGTATTAACAGATCAAAGCGGATCCTAACACTTGAAGAGCAAGTCATCAATCCTTGTGTCTTAATTTCAGTTTCAAACCTTTGCAACGTTGGTTCCATCATAATTTTCGGGTCTTTCATGGACATAAAGCTGGAAACCCCAGAATCGGTAATCATTGGCACGTTATATGGTTCTCCGAACTAAAGTGGACCCCATATTTCTACATACACACCACTGAAATGGTGGTTATTTGTGGTGAAGCCGGAGTGAACTCCAGAAAAGGCAATATTTGTAGAGGAACTATGCAGTTGGTGGAGTGCCACCAGACTTGGCGGATGTACAGTTAGGGTAAAGACTATCACTGAGGAGACAGGCTACTTCTTGAAAGGGCCACCATGCATGGGGTAGATTCAATCCCACTGTTTGACTTGTGGATTCCAATTTGTTCATTGTTGCTTGATGTTGATGTCAGCCACAAGCATTTTAGCAAATGGATGCTGACATGAGCTGCCATAAATCCTGCATTCTTTGGTGAAACCAGCAATTCTTTACCAGGTTAAACATAGTTGAACCATGTTAAACTATGTTAAACCATATTAAACCATGGTAATCCCCCCATTTTTTGATGCTTACAGCCACATTTTTTGATGGTTAAGCCGGTTAAGCCTCCGCCAGCGCGCAACTTTGCGCCAGGCCTTGAGCGAGCGATGCGAGCGGTATATCGTCCACGAAAAGGCGGGAGATCTCTGGGAGGTTTCGATGGGTGTACAACGAAGAAATGTGAGGGGAAAGACTATTATATATATATATATGTTAATGATATGTATAATTATGTATATAGTAGTATTTTGATTCATGAATTATGATTTATATACATCAAGCATATTTCTCATGATTTCTCATGATTTCTCCATATGGGGATAGGTCAAGTTACCTATGACGTTACTGGGGGAATGAACATCAACCAGCTGTGACTTTGGGTACCTGGGGTACGAGGGTTTTGACTCATAGCCATGTATATATATATAATATGTGGGGATAATTCAGGCCTAGCGGAGCACAGATGGTAGTCTATGTTTGGTATGAATCATCTAATTAAATTATTTGGGCACCCAATTTTGACCTATTCGCATGTATTATAATATATAGTGTGATTATGATTGTATATGATGGTGTTTTGTTTCGGGATATGTTTCTTGGATAAGATTCGAAGTTATTGGAGAAGATGGAGTAATATGATATCATGTATATAGATACATACATACATACCTACCTACCTACCTACCTACATACATACATACATACTTAATTATGATTATGTTTATTAATTATTTCAATACATACATGTGGTGGCTGGTTGTTCAGCGGTGTGTTTTAGTCGACGATCGGATTGGGATGGGCTCAAAGCACCAGAAACGCAGCTGACATCGTTTTCTTAGGCCTCCAATTTGATGTTTCTTCGTGTTATGGAAACTATGGAAAACTTGTTTTTTTTTAAGGTTGTGCAAGTAAGGAGTAATGTTAACTCCTTGTTTCTAACCATCGCAGGTCTTTGTAGCTCAGATTGTTGTATTGTATTCTGGGTTTAACTGCGAGGCACACTATATAAACATATTGCATGTCAAACATGTGGTTTCTTCTATTCGCAACCATGAGCTGGTACTACTGGATGTTCTTCCCCTATCATACTGGAAGGATGTTTCGGTGTCGATCGAATTTGCATCTATTTGCCATAGCTGCTGTGGACAGTGGCAGTAAGTAAATAAACTTGGCCTTGGATCACTCCTAATTTTCTTTGACCCTTGGGAACCAGAGTCAGGTTGAGGTATGTTGATGTACAGCGTGGTGCCACATAGTTAGCTAAGTTGGTTTGCACTATCTCGGGTTTAGTTTATGATGATTATCACTATGGTTCGATGAGCTTTTAAAGCAACTTACAAGTAGGGGGACCGCCCTTGTTGCAATCTCTGACACTGCCTGATTTATATTGATTCTTTATTATCACGCCATTCTCCACATAGCTCTTGTGGCCATCACATCAGTCCGAAACCTGCAGGTAGCCCTGGAAAGACGAAACTGCCATCGTAGCCATTGTTCATGCCATTTCCAGTACCCTCTGGCAAACAAACATAGCTATTGAAAATGGCCATAGAAATAGTTGATTTACCCATCAAAAATTGTGATTTTCCATAATTAGTTATGTAAACGTTTACCAGAGGGTCCATTGCTAACCAGACTACGGTTTAGAATGGTTTAGGCCATTATTTACTCAGACACCTCTGAACTTCACCCTATTAGATCAGCGACTACGCCTGGAAATTCCAAATGTAACTGACAGGAACATCGTTTTTTTGTATTTCCAGTATGATATTGTCATAATTTGGCATGGTTGGGAGCGTCATTCCAGTCATTCCCCAAACTTCGGAGGCACAGCTGTCATCCGCTGTCGTTTGCCCTCAGGCCCCAGCCAACACTGGAGGCGCTGCGATGAATTCAGTGCGTGCGAAACGTACATTGGGAGATCCGCATGATATTTACACAATATATACGATCCAAGTTGAAGGACCTCCAGAGCAGATTGTGGTTGTGGCTGTGGTTGTTGTGGTGGTTGTTGTGGTGGCTGTTGTTGTTGTTGTTGTTGTTGTCGTTGTTGTTGTTGTGGTGGTGGTGGCTGTTGTTGTTGTTGTTGTGGTGGTGGCTGTTGTTGTTGTTGTGGTGGTGGCTGTTGTTGTTGTTGTTGTTGTTGGGCTTTCTGTACAAGGACTGATGTTAGCTTCAGATGATTTTAGATGGGTTTTGAAACAATTGGCACCCAAAAAAATGACTTTAGGACGAAACTGAGGAGTACCACCAAAAAACATGACCTTAGGATACTTTAGGAGTGCTCCATTCTTCAAGAAGCAAATTTGGAATCAGATCACATATCTTCAATCTTCGCGGGTCTGGCTGCCCAGCGGTTTGTTTCCTTGCAGAGATGGGATGCATGGTTCAAACTAATGGTTTAATGGTTGAATGGTTGGTGGTCATCCCACCAGAAATTCCGCTATTTATATTGTGTTATATGTGTTCGCTATGGATTGACCACCATCCCCCAAGCGTTTTTTTTCTTATCCAACTCTTGACTATGGTACATTTGTTGCTGGTGCCGCAGGTAGTGGCAAGTTGATGGCTGTGGACGATGTCTTATTGGGCCTCGGCAACTCGGTGAAGCTGTTGGGGGTTTTGAGCCATAACATGATGGGCAAGGGGGCAAGGGGTGGGCCCCTGAACATCAACCATACGATTGGCATTGTTTGAACCAGATAATTGTGCAATCTCGATTATATGATGTGATTCTGTCGTGTCCATTTCACCATCCAAGGTATTTACTGTATCACCTGTCAGGTAGTTTGAAGCGATGACCCACCCCCACCCTTGGGTCACCATAGCCCCTGCTGCGCATCACTCGTCAGTTTGAGGCCTCACAACACTTAACTAGCAGAAACTCATATCTTGATTTCTCCAGAAACAGGCTTCGGGCTCCAATATCCCATGTTTTTTCAATTCTTTGGCCATGAAAATAATCTGGCCAAACCAATTTGAGGTGATTGATATCCCAGTAAAACACATGATAAAAGTCACTGATTTAAATTATATGTGTGTCATGGTTGGCAATCACTCATATACCCCATATTTGTGATAATATATGTCCATTACTGTACATATCCAACTATCATCCATTACAGTTGCATGTATATAGTCAATATTCCCAAATTCACTGGTTTATCATCATGCTTTCCACAGAAATCTAGTTTTGGCATTGCACCTCCTTTCTATCCACATAATCCAATTTTTCCTCACTTTGGATATGTTATCGTTACGGTATCAAAACATGGCGATTCATATCGCCAATTTTAATCTCCCAAACTTCAATATTTTCTCCGACTCATTCCAAAATGAAGGAGTAAGACATCCATGAAATTATCCAGCTAAAGTTACCATCTGGTTATTTAACATAGCCATGGAACATCACCATTTTTAATAGGTAAACCATCTATAAATGGGCCATTTTCCATGGCTATGTTAAATAACCAGAGGGTACATACAGTATACGTATAGTTAAATGACAAGATATAAGAATTTCTCACAGTTTGCTTACGTATTAAATAGTACTAATATGGCAAACTGATCAAATTTGATTAGAATTTGACATCCCAAAGTTATCCATTGTTATTATTGTCTCAACACATTAGCTATGTGGATTGGTTATTGAAATCCAGCCAGAATTTGTTGAAATATTAGGACCCCCATGACATTACTTTATGTATAGCAGAAACACATATCCCGAAACATCTATATAAGTAGAAGTTATTTAAGAGCTTAATAAACTTCACATCTCAAAAATATATCAGTTACCCTCTGGTAATTTAACATAGCTATTGAAATGACCCATTCATAGTGGATTTTCCCATTAAAACCTCCATTTATAAGGGATTTTCCATGGCTATGTTAAATAACCAGAGGGTATCCCCCAAAAAATGAAAATGACGAGTGGATTTTGTTTTGGTCTAAGCGAGGCCGGCGTCACAAACCGGAGACGACGGAGGAGGTCAACTTGGCAGGCGGGAGCGGGGCCCCCCAGTCATAGCCCCTACGAAATCGCAAAGTTGGGGGCCACATACCTCCAATAATTCACTATGGTTTATGATACTTATAACATCTTACAACATCTTATAACATCTTATAACATCTTATAACATCTTATAACTGGGGGTCCCACATTGTAGGACACTTAGAAATTGGTCATTATGAGTCATAAATTGGTTCGGAAACACCGACTCTCCTCTGGTAAATGATCCAAGAATCTTGGGAAGTGAGAATTTAGGAACAAATGTCATTCCTAAAACTGGATATTTTTACCATTTTGTCCATTAAATTGGTAAATGAGTGTCCCTAAAACTGGATAAAATTGGTCAATGATGGGATGATATGATCTTTCACTGTGTTATGAATAGTCGCCAACAATCAATGAGGTGCAACTTGATATACATATATCACATATATATATAAATGTTATATATATAGTGTTTTATTTAGATTATTTATATTTGTTATTTGTTATTATGTATTATATATATATATATATTATATTATATTATATATACAACCTCCAAATGTCATCTAATTTCAGACAACCAACACGAACAAAATATAAAACCATATAAAACCATATATCATGTGTGCCATAATTTAATATAAATTAAATATCACTGACATCTTCAACCGGCCGCCAAAAAAGTGTGGAACCTGATTCCAGATGTTCGATGCCGTTGTAGCCAGGTGACGATGCCAAGGAGACACGCCGATTGTGTTTTGGGGTTGAATGACCACAACAGATGAGGTGGGTGTTTTTTACTTGGCTACATGTAAACTATAAATGGTGTGTGTGTATATATATACATAAATATAGATATATACATGTGTATACAAAAGAAAGTATAACTATACTGTACTTGAGATAATTTACTGTAGTTTCTTTAGAAAAGCAAGCATCAATCGGAGCACGGATGCCCTTGAATTGAGCCATCAGTGATAATTAGCCAGTACTGGGTAAAGCCATCAATGTTTGTTGCCAAACAGCTTTCAAGTTGCTGTAGGTTGGGGATGATGATACACTGGTTGGTTTGGAACATGAATGGATTATTTGTCCCATCATATTGGGTTCATGTCATCATCCCAACTGACGAACTCCATCATTTTTCAGAGGGGTAGGTCAACCATCGACCAGTACATCATCAGGCCTCAGGCTGTGGCTTGAATTTCCAACATCGCTGCCGGGCTTCACCGTGGGAAATCGGGAGTTTAATCACTCTAAATCCTAAAGTCCTAATGGACCATTGAAACCAAACATATGGAAAATACATAGACTTTTCCATATATGTGTGTTATTATGTTTGGATTGTGTACTTAAAAACCATCAGTTTGTTTGCGATATCCTCGCGGTTTTTGATGATCATACTTTATATTGACCACTCATTTGGCAAGTCAGGATTTGCATAATTTTGATTAGATTCATTTTAGCATTTACAGTAGCAGCCATTGTGCACACTTGGATTCCAGAGGGCTGGGTCAAAACCCATGAATTTCCACAAGTCTCTAGATTTTGTCCGGATACACATTAGAAGACATGCTAGCAACTTTGCAATGGCATTTTAGAGTACACATCCATTTATCAACGTATCCCTTCCCCCGGAATATGAACTCCCAAAAAAAGAAGCACTGGTTCTGGTTTAGTACCCTCTGGTAAACTAACATAGCTATGGAAAATCTCCATTTTCAATGGGAAAATCCACTATAAATCTCCATTTTCAATAGCTATTTTGACATAACCAGAGGGTATTGGATTCGGATGTGAAAACCATGGTACCGTACCGCCTGTTGGCGAACAGCGTTGCCAGGAGAAGGATGAAGACACCGACACCGTTCCGATGCCCGGCTTCACGTTGAACATCTCCAGGACTGGAAGAAATGGGTGAATGGTCCATAATTTTCCCTCATTTTCCATGGCTTTTGATGGTTAAATCATGGTGAAATAGTGAAATCCATGGAAAATAAGGGAAACATCCCCCATTTTCCCATGAAATCCATGGTGTACCCTCTGGTAATGACTAACATAGCTATTGAAGCCATGAGCATTGAAATAGTGGATTTACCCATTGAAAATGGTGGATCTTTCCATCGTTTTTTGTATGTTTACCAGAGGGTAACGGTGAAATCCCCCCAGAACTTCCTCCATCTTTCTTCCTGACGGATCGACCGATGGCCTGCAGGCTCCCCTCCGAGGCGACGGACGCGTCGCTGCGAAAGATGTGTCACTGCTTCGGGCTGCAGGCGTCTAGCCATTTTTTGAGGGGAAAATGATGGAGGAAGCATGGCAAATTTTTGGGATTGGGAATCCACAAACAAAGTGATTTTAGGCCATTTTTGGGATGTGTTTTTTTTTAGCGATTTTTTTTTGTTGAAAGCGATGGACATTTAAGGCTTAAAGTTTTGGTGATGTTGGTGGGAAAAGGAAATGAGCACCAGATTTGGGGAGACATTTATTGGATCAGGAAGGCAATGGTGAAAGATTGGCCCGAGAACATTGGTGGGGAAACAGGTGGGGGAAGGGGTGGAAGTGACTAAAATGGAAGATTCATCAACCGCTGAAACAAACACAACTGATGAGGAGATAGCTGGAACAAACAATATCTAGTCAAGAACTGGACAATGACCAGTATTCATCAGGAAGTGATGCTTTGATGACATATTGATTTGTAGGAGTGTGAAACATATTTGGGGTGGTTTTTGAAATAGGGGATCCCCAAGTCACCATAGGTTTCAATACTCATTCATGGCCCAATGACGACTGGATGACTGGGGCTACCCCCATGACTTAGGACACCTCCATATGGGGATATTAAACCATATTATTCCATATTATCGGAACATGTTTGACTGTTAGAACCTTTACACCATATTTGGGGCAGGTGAACATCCATTATCCTCTGGTAAACAGCCACATAACATCACATAACTATGGAAAGATCCACCATTTTCAATGGGAAAATCCACTATTTCAATGGTCATTTTCAATAGCTATGTTAGTCATTACCAGAGGGTATCTTTCCCATGAACATGGTGACATTCTGTGCCTGGCCATCTCACCATGAGTGCGCTGCGGCCAGGTGGTTCGAGTGCGCCGGCCCAGCTGCTATGAAGCGGAAGTGCTTCTGGGTCCGTGCGGGCCCTCGATTTGGAAAATACCTCTGGGTTATCAATGGTTATTAATGGTTATTAATGGTTATTAATGGTTCCTCAGATCTGCGCGCTTTGGGGGGGTACAATAAGTTATCTTCATTCAATCCACCCTTCACAGGACATCTAGCAACCCCTGTAGAATAACATATGAAAGCCAATAACCATTAATAACATATAAGAACCGTTAATAACCATGAAAATAACATTTAATACAATCTGGGGCCGACGAAATCGCGACAAGTTGGTCAACATAACTCCAATGACTATGGTTCCAGGGCCCACATTGGGATGGGACATAGGCTTCCAGTTAGCCTTTCTGTAAACGTTTACATAGAGGAAAAGCCATAAAATGAATGTAGATCATTCATTCCAACTATGGTTGTTTTCCAGATCTTTTTCTATGATTTTCTATGCGTACCCTAGGGGGCAATGTAACATTACCGCTAAAGCCAATGATTAACCTCCAATTTCTCCATGACTAGGAGAATTGGATATGGTTTATCATCGGTTTCAAACGATTTTAGTCACGGTGTTTAATGCTTGACCGAATTTGGGATGACGATCCCCAATGACTAATATATTTGGTATGGTTTGAAACGATCAGCAGTTAGCACCGGTAAGTCTTAGTAAGTATGACTGATTATACATTCTTCTGATGCGCTCATAGGATATCCCAAGTGAGGGAGCTCATTGATGAGGGTCACTAAGCCGTCACACACACACACATTACTGTACCTTCTGGTAATTTGACATAGCCATTGAAACTGGACCATTTATAGATGAATTATGATGATTTATCTATTAAACATGCACCATTTTCCAGTTCGCAACCTGTTAGTCATTACCAGAGGGTATCTTTCAAATACTGATGGGTAACATTGTTGCCACGACATGGGATGTATTTGGGTGCAACTTCCCCCACTTTAGCACAAACACTGGTCGGAAAGGGGGATCACCCCAAAGTCTGAACTATGTTATCGTTCAGACAAATGTAGTAATTTGTGGAATGGATTTGTTTGAAAATGGCATATATATATATATATACCCTATTCCAATGGATTATCAAAGATGCTCATCATTGTCTACTTAAAATAGCCATTTGGGGGGCGCACATCATTGAAAGTGCGGGTGAGAACCAGTTGCAGTCATGTGCTGGAGATAATGTAATCTCCTGCATGAGCAATGGGGTACCAACCTACCGCTATAATACCCATGAAAATCCTACATAAACGGCCGTTTACTTGAGTCAATCATCTATAAATAAATGATTGATTGTTCTGATTTTCCATTGCCATATTCGACTACCAGAGGGGATAACATATATATATATGATTATATATATGATTATATACACATGCGCGAAATAGGTGTCATGTGGTAAACCCGGCCCAAGTATTTCATCCCCAATCCCCGTCCCCAAAATAGTTGGTGATCCCGAATCCCAATTGGCCCAATCCCCACAACTCAGGTCTGTTGAGCCTGAGAGAAGCAGGTTAGTGTCGGGGCTGGAAGGATCACCACTCCCGAAATATCTGGGATCGAATTGAAATGTCATGGGGATTTTATGGTTATTTTATGGAATTTGATGTGATCTCCAGTGTTTTTCAAAGCTCGGTTGATGATTCGCGCGGGAATTATAGTAACGGAATGGAATTTTGAAGTATTTCAATTTCCAGAAGAATTTTTCGTGGTTTCACATGGCGACCAGAACATCCAGGTAACGTGGTTTTGAAAGCTGAAATTTGGACAACCGGGTCTCTCGGGACTTAGACTTCTACCCCAAGCTCTCACCATTTTCAATGCTACTAACTTACTAACTGTTACTAACTGCTACTAGGTCAGGGATCATCTAAGTAATTACCATTTGCGTACAGCATTTGTCATTCATGTTCCATAGCATCCTCACTCTGATCATCTCTGATCACATCCTCAGGGATAAATCCAGGGAATTGACACAGAATCCAGGCGGACCAGACTCTTTGCGGGCTTTCTTGAGAGTCGTGCAGGTTGTCAAGTTAACGTACCTTGGTCTCAGCTTTGGTGTTTTGTTGAGGAATGTTGAGGAATGCAAAGGTCAACATCATGTAAATTTTCCGAAGTGAGAAGTCGTCTTGGGAGGCTCTTGTAAATCAGAAATTGAGCTGATGCTCAGAAAACCACAACATGATGTAACATTCACCAAAAACGGATCACCCATAGTAGCATTTTGTTCTGTGAATGTTACAAAAAGGATTCTAGAAAGGATTCTAGATGATGTAACATTCAAAACCTGGGAAAAGACATAGCATGCTCATATTGAATGAATCCCTTTTGCTCATTCAATATCCCTTTTTCCTTGGCATTCATTGATGCTTCATGTCCCTTTGACTACGGTCTGCCTCTGAGGTCTGTGGTGGTTTGCCTTTGGGAGCCTTCGCGTAGCCTCAATACCCATGGATGAGAGTAGCTGCCATCACAAAAGACATGGGGGTTGTCCAAACCTGGAGCACACCCCATGTTGGGCGATTGCAATCCGAATGCAAAAAGATGATTAACCAATATATTTAGGGGTACGCTATGTTCTGGAGGATGGGTCCATGGTCAGGTCAGTCCCAAACCAAATTTGGATGAAGCCGTGGACTTCAAGATTTCGATTTGGATGCCTGCGAAGGAAGGCCTACGTATTACATAGTATGTAGAATTGTTATAAATGTAAACTATAGTTCTTGAAGGAGTGCTACATGTTATAGAATGGGCTAGCGCCCTGGTGCCGCCGACCCCCCCTATTTGGGGGGTGCTGTAGAGAGAGGGAGAGAGAGGGAGGGAGAGAGAGAGAGAGGGCTTGGTGGAAGCTGCCGCGAGGGATTTGGAGGGTTTTAGGGGTTTTAAGGGTTTGAATAACGGTTTGAAGGCTGGCAAACGGCAGGCTTGAACGCCATAACAACAG
>Ga0126342_10001304_pt1 | contig 34398 bp, 29 predicted proteins | sample Cyp1metagenome_FD_92528 | JGI IMG/M metagenome (GOLD analysis project Ga0126342, IMG submission 92528) | Coral microbial communities from Lord Howe Island, Old Settlement Bay, Australia - Cyphastrea 1 metagenome | ecosystem: Host-associated > Invertebrates > Cnidaria > Coral ...
GTAAAGTCTCACACCACCCTTCATCAAGGTCAAGTCTCAATCGCGCACCACCCTTCATCATTTCAAGTCTCAGAATTCTATTTGTCCGTAACACGGAAGTATTGCTTCCCAACTTCCTTTGACCATACCATACCATACCATACCATTGGATTACATTACATTACATTGCATTGCGTTACATTGCATACGTACATAACATACATACATAACATTACATTGCATTACATTGCATTGCATGGCATTACATTACATACATACATAACAAACATACATAACATAACATTACATTACATTGCATTGCAATGCACTACATTTCAATACATACATGCATAACATACATACATAACATAACATAATATAACATCACATAACATCACCAAATTAAAAACAAAACATAACATAACATAACATAACATAACAATACATACATACCTACATACCTACATACCTACATACCTACATACCTACCTACCTACCTACCTACCTGCCTACGTACATACCTACATACTATATCATACCATACCATACCATACCATACCATACCGTTACGTTACATTACATTACATACATACACACATACACACATACACACATACACACATACATACATACATACTTACATACTTACATAATTACATACTTACATACTTACATACATACATACTACGTACGTATGTACTAACGTACGTACGTACGTACATACCTACATATCTACATACTATATCATACCATACCATACCATACCGTTACGTTACATTACACTACATTACATACATACACACATACACACATACACACATACACACATACACACATACATACATACATGCATGCATACATACATACATACATACATATTTACATACACACATACAGACATACATACATACATACTACGTACGTATGTACATACATACGTACGTACGGACATACCTACACCTACATACCTACATACTATATCATACCATACCATACCATGCCATACCATACCGTTAGGTTACATTACATTACATTACACTACATTACATACATGCACACATACATACAGATCATATGGTGCCAAAAATGACTCTAGGTGGGTTTATGGGGATTGGAGTTTTTTCAGGGGTCCATAGTTGATACCTATGACCCAACCAGGAGAATGGGGATTGGATAATGGCTATTTGTCATGGCTCCTCGGTATCCTGAGTTGATGATGCCAGTGGGGAAGACAACCTGGGCTATGTTGGGGGAATGGCCCATGAATGGTTGCTGTTTCTTGAATTTCCAGGTATTGTCTAGTCGTGTCACTATGCAACTGTTAAGTAGCGCCTAGGGTACGTGGGATGATGATCCAAATTGAACCCAGTTGGGATGAAACCCCACCCCAATCAGAGAAATTCTGGGTAAATAAAAATGCGACCATAGATTGGGCAAAAAAACAACTATGGATGATGTTTAGCATTGAGAGAAAACATCCCAATTTTATTCAACTGTCCATCTCCCCCCCACCTTTGCCGCCACATGCCCTTCAGGATGACTGGCACTTTGTCTTTGGAGGCGATACCTGTGATAAAGGTCCAGGGTCGTTGAGGTGTTTGCAGGCCCTGGTATCTTTGAAAAGGCGATACCCTGACAGGGTTCACCTCTTGATTCTCAGCGGAGTTGGCTTGGAATTTCTGCCTACCTCGCAGAAACAGCTTAGCTAAATTCATTGTCTTCCAATTTTGTTTTGTCAATAGTTGATTTTTTTTTGGTACCGCCATCTTCAATCATTCAACACCCCGCTTCAAAGTTGCAAGTTTTGTTGCTCAGCACGACATGCAGATCCACTTCTGCATCATGGCCGATATACTTGGGGTATCCCTCAGGTTTGAAAGCACCACGTACCCCTAAAGACCAACTATGGTAACTCTCCCGGTTACCTTCAAGTATATTCGATAAGGTTCTTCTTGTCCCATATATTTTGCTCGGTATATTTTTTACGGCATCCCTCCATTCAGTGATCTAATCTTGATTCATATCTTTCATCAAACCTATAGTTACTCTAGTTTTCATCCCACATCATCCAACGGGCTCGGCCCTGGCCACGTGCCTTTTTCAAGGATGGGAAATCGGGACATCAACAAGATGCGCTTGACCTCCGAGTACACAGACCAGGAACTGGCCCTTCTGTCCCCGGAGAGTCCTGCGGCCTACTGGGTGCCCGAAGCACGGCTAGCTTACGAGGGTCATTACAGAAGGGTGGAGTTGTTAAGTCTATGTAATAAAGAGAGAGAGAGATATATATATATATATACATATTTATTTATTTATTTATATTATATTATAATATTATTATATATATATTATCGAAATAAGTCTGAACTAACTAAGAGTATAGTTGTTTCCCTTGGCTATAGTCGGAGTGTTTCACAAAAACGACCTAACCGAAATTAAGATTTGATTGTGTGTTGTCGGTAATAAGTTTTATTTTATCACAGGGAATTTGTTTGTTTTACCCACCAGAGTTAGGGTTATACCGATAAATTAAACAAAAACGCGCAGGGAACTTGTTCAAGTTGAATATAAACCTTTCTCCGCTACGAAACATATCAAGCCAGGCAATTTTCATTCAACTAGATCTTTTTTTTGCGCGCGTTTAATTTCTACATATTTCTCCCTGAAATTATTTTGTGGGTCTGGTCGCACGATGATATACTCGTTGCCCATGGACGAGCAGTTATGTACCGCCGTGTAATAATCCCAATGTTTACATCGATCGAGTCCAATTTGGTGTATTTTTAACATGCCATGCAGAAATGTTTTCATAAAAAAACAAATCCATCCTCAGAATCCCGATCACACATGCAACAAGTAATTATCAAATTTCAATATATTTCAAGTTATGTTGGATTAGTTTTTTGAACTCTTTTGGGTATATAGAGATTCCATTCTTCATGGATCTACTCGGCTGGAAATTGTGATGCGCGGTGCCAACTGCCATCCTTGGCGGTTCTAACCGGCTCCCACTTGGATAGTGGCATCATGTCCCACGTATTTGTTATATAACCAATATATCATATTGATTATATAATGAATACGTGGGACATCCCATAGAAAGTCATAGAAATATCTCCAATATGACAAGACATAGCCTGTCTACATCCATCCTTCCCGGCCATGATGGCCATGACGCTTAGGAAGACAAGCGAACCAAACCCTGGGACTATCTGTTCCACCTGGCCGAGTCCGCCGGAGCTCATCCCACAGAGGAAGAGATCCGGGGTTTCTGCACTGGAGCGAACCTGCTAAGATATCACCTCAAGTGCCCCAAGCGGTGAACCAAAACATACGAAAAACCCTCTGCAATTCGTGTTGGGCAAAATGTGAAAAATTTGGTGATGAGGTGCTGAACAGTGAGCATAGCCACCCCAGATTTTTGATTGAAACTGGCCTGGAAAAAGAGAGAGAGAGAGATAAACTTTAGATCTAGGAAGCAGCACAGGATACAGATACAGCCCGACATCAACGTGCACATCTGGTCTCATCTGCCACTACAAAATGGTCTCCCCATTATCTTTCCAACATTTGGTGATTTCATAGGGATTCATCAGGCATTTTCCCTGCCTTTCCCAGAATCGGATGATGGAAACAATTGAAATTGTACCGGAAATCTTCATATTTCACAGTAAAAAAAGCTGATGTTTTCACCCGAAATCTTCATATTTCATACTGGTTTAAAACCAAAAATCCATCGAAATCTGAAATTTCCATAATTTTTCCCAGGTCTTCCCATCTCAAATCCCATGTTCCCTGGTTTTTCATCCCATGGAGATCTTCCGCCGTAGGTACGACATGGGCTCGGACGGCGAGTTCGAGTTCCGGCGCCAAGAGCTGGCCCACATGGCTGGCTGCGAGGAGGAGGACATCGGGGATGAGGAGGTGATGCAGAGCTACAAGGAATGGCGGAAGGGCGGGGATGGGAGATTGGATGTTCACTGGTTGGTGGTTAATGATGGTTAATGGTGGTTAATAGTGGTTAATAGTGGCTAATAGTGATTCTATATCTGGTTGGTGGTTTCGAACATGAATGGATTATTTTCATTTATTCTCCATCATATATGTTGGATAATCCTTCCGGTTGACGAACTCCATCATTTTTCAAGATGGTTTAAACCACCAACCAGTTCAGCAACAATGGAAGAAAATGGTTGGTTTGTTTGGGGGGGATAAACCTCAGTATCCAAGAGCAAGAATTTGCAACAATCATATGTTTTTTTGTTAAGCCAACTGGTGAATGGTTGCTTTGCGTGGGCTTTGCGTGGATTATGGAGGGAGATAAACCTCAAAGATATCACCAAATTCTGTGCTGGGTAAACTCACTGGATGATGGTTGGATGATGGGTTTGAGTTTTTAATGATCAAAAACACAGCATCCTGTGACAAATGGACCTTTTGTGCGGTGAGGTACACCCTGCACCCCACGGCCTGGAAAATCCTCCAACAACCTAAGGATGCTAAGATTTTCAAACGGACAATTTCAATCTGCCAGGTGTCAGCAACCAACGGTCACACCAGTCGAAACTTGCAGGAGAGTGTGGCGGAAGGCGGCTTGATGCGCGAGTACCTGCGTTTGGCGGAACTCACGTGTTTGCTGGGCCAGACGCTCTTCGTACATGGTCAGCTGATTGGCAATCACTTCCATCATTGCGGCACCTTGGAAGGTGGAAATATGTGGAAATGCCAGAGTTTCCTGCATGTTTTTCCATGAATTCCATCCAATGTTTGATCCTCGACCTTGGGCTGTTGTATTGGTGGGACAGAGCTAGTGCGATTTTGGCAACATTGGTATGCTTGAACATGGTTGAACAAATATTTTCGTGGAGTCGACACCTTGGGATTGAATGAATTGCCACAAGAATACGGGCTCGCAATAATTTTGAAGATGGTGCTTGGGTCTCAACCTTTCACTGTACTGATGGGCCTCGACTAGTGAAATGCCCTATGCCTATGCACAACTGATAGTTCGCTCTATCACCGCATCTAATGCCCCCCACCCCACCCCGTACTGGGACGCATATGGGGTAAGTCCCAGTGTTACATATGCTATTGTAGGCATATATCTTTGAGTTAATGTCAACCTCGGACGAATAAGACCCCACTTCATAAGCACGGTGGGCATCCGCAAACCAGTGCCAATTTCCACTTTGAATACTTCCCCCCTTTGCCCCTCACTGTATGAATGAACATAAATGAACCACAGTATCCATGGATTTTCTGTGGTAGTGGTTTTCTACAACAATTTTCGATCCAACAGCCCAGGCACTGACGGGGTTGCCTGGTCCGTGAAATGCGTGCCCAACGACAAAGTCGATGGCGGCGTAGAGATTGAGGAGGACTTGAGGAGATGGGTCGAGAAGTTGAACACCTGGGTGCCTCGGAATTTTAAAGGACAAAAAACATTGTTTACAGCCACTAAAAAGGGAATGTCCACCGGCAAAAAAGTGGATTTATAGAAATGATTTATAGTGGATTATAGTGGATTGATATTATCAAGTTGGTGAACATAACTTCAATTTGGATTACGTTAAGCATATCATAGCATATCTATAGTTTCTTATGGGGACTAGCTGCGGGGCTCTGGGGCACCACCTTCCATGGGTGAACAAGAGCAACATCAGAAATGACATGTGGACTTTCAAGCGAGCGAAACATCCATAAATATGCACATAACAAATCCTCATATTTAATTACACATAGACATACATAAAGATGGGCATACTCCATTCAAGAGTTCATTACAGTATTTTAGAATGATGAGGCTTTAGGAATACAAGAGAGTTATTTGCAGTGTTTTATAGAGGTGCACTTTTCATAGAAGTTATGCACGTTTCGTAGGAGTATTGCACGTTTCATAGGAGTTGCGCATGTTTCAAAAGCCGCCTAATAACGTTCTTGTTCAACTGCGTCCCAACTTGGAACTCTTAAACCACAAGAAAAGACGAACTCTTAAACGAAGTATACCGATAAAGATATATACATGCCATGCGTATTCAGATGTGATATGCTACATATAATATGTACTGCAAATTCATATAATATCCCATCATTTTTATTCACCCTTACATGTATGTATATATACCATAGTATCATTATTATCCATTATTAAATAATGTATATATAAAATATGTAATAATAGCCATATCCATCATTACAGCATGGGAAATCCCATCATTATTATTATTACTATTTTTATTATTATTATTTTTTTAAATTACTATTTATTATTATATTTATATACAAACTATTAATAAATCCAGAAATTATACGATATCTATCATTATCCATCTATCCATCATTATACACTGTATTTATATATATATATATATCCATATTATTATTTATATATGGATGATAATGGGTATTTATCCATGGTATAATATATATTTATACATTTATATATTACATATCATAGTTATGGGATATTATTACATTACATTATGGGATTAATTATATATATACCATAGTATCATTACTACCCATCATATCATCCTTACATAATGTAAATACCATCTGCTTATTTAACATCGCCATGCAAAATCACCATTTTTAATAGGTAAACCATCTATTTCTACGGGCCATTTCCCATGGCTATGTTAAATAACCAAAGGGTATATCCCACTAACATTCCCATGATTTTCCCATATAAATCCAAACTTAAACCTCCATTGCTAGTGGATAAATGATATTTCCATAGATTTCCCACTAATATTACCATGTTTAAGAACGGTAAACCATCTATAAATGGGACATCTATACCATGGCTATGTTGAATCAACCTCCATTTTCCTATGATTTTCCATCGCCAAGGCGCACAATGACGTGGCTGCCTGGATGGCTGAGCCCACCTGGCGAGCGTCGCCCCGCGACGCCACCTACGAGGCCTGGGCGCGGCGCGCCGGCGCGGAGCTCATCGCGTATGGCACGCCGGCCAGCCATGTGCCATCCGTGGTGCACCTGGGGCGACAAAAATGGTGATTGAACTATTCGAAATGCTGATTTCACCATGATTTCACCATGATTTAACATGATTTAAGCAGTAGAACTCGTGATTTAACATGATTTACCATTATTTACCATAATTTAACAATGATTTATCATGATTTAACATGATTTGACTCTCAGAAATGGTGATCTCAGATGCTTTTACCATGATTTAACCATCAAAATATGGATGCCACATGATTTAAGATGATTTCACCATGACAAATGAGAGTTTGACAAGTAGAAATCGATACAGTAGAAATGGTGATTTAAGCACCAAAATGACTGATTTAGCCATGGAACATAGGCGTTTAAGAATTGGAAAAGGTGATTCATGACAATTCAATGGGATATCACGGGTATTTAATGGGATGATGCCTGCATGAATTCGCCATTTGAAGTTTTATCATTAAACACGGAGATTTAAACATTAGAAAAGGTGAGTTATGGTGATTTAGTTGGACATCTATGGCCGATACTGGTCAATTTATGGTAATTTATGGTTGTTTGAAAATGCTAGGGAAACAGCATTACATCCCCTGGTTAAGTTTATCATCATGTTCTCTATTTGAATTTTACGATTAAAACATGTGGTTTACGATGATTCAATGTCATGTCAGATCAATGGTGGTATTTTATAGGATGCATAATGACCAGCTGTTTCTAACCCTGCCACCATGAAAGATTATTGGCCGACCCCCAACCAAAAAACACAAAACTGAGCGTTGTACTTTTAGAGCGTATAAAGAGTGTTGTTTGTTTTTGGGATATGAACGGTTATGGGAGAATAAATTAAGCCCACGAATTGTCGTATGTGGAAATTCTTATTTTGTAATAGGATTGGAACAAACATGATATCAGCAATAGGGAATAATATATTGGCAGTGATGTATTTATGTAATCATGCAGTTGTTATTCTTGTGGGTTGTGGGAAATCAATTTGGTCAAGTATCGCAGAATCATTCGGTCATGGTCGCTATGTGATACTGTTCAAAGAACATTTCCCAAATGGATAGCACGGGTTGACTGCACAATCTGTTTAAACATTTCAGATTATTTTAGTAGGACTAAGTAGGATTTGGTGTTTTTTCTATGCTTTCCTATTTCATGCGTTTGTTTATTGCTGCCGCATCCTGTCATACAAAGGTATACTTGGGGTTGGGATCTGGGTATTAGTCATGAGTTTGTTCACTGATTTTTCCCGAGCTCTCTGCGGTGTCAAGGTGGCATGGAAGTGGAATACCAGAAACAGATCAACAGATGGCAGCACTTGAGAATTACCCTCTGGTAAACTGTCCCATAACTATGGAAAATCACCATGCTATTAATGGGTAAATCCACTATAAATGGCCATTTTCAATAGCTATGTTCGTTTACCAGAGGGTACATGTCCCAAATATGTCGACCGATGTCCTTGGGAGACCATTGGAAGGTCGACAAATCTGGAAACTTCAGGGTCTTCTTCTTGCCGTCCTGGCGTGGATCCCATTGATCCATCATGTTGTGAATGATTGTCATGGTATGCTGTCAGCACTATAGATTGTCAAATGTAAATTCGTTCTGAAAGAATAAATCAGAATAATTCATCTCTAAATTAATTTTCCATAGCTATGTTAAATAACCAGACAGTATATACAAGCATGGATGGTTTCATACTAAGCATGATCAGCCAACAGCCATTGTTGCCCTGGTGTTTCAGAACAGCAACCCCTAGTGACTAGTAAGGCATGTTCTTTCATAAAATCTTGGTGCAGTTCAAGGGAAATCTCATGTGGGGATGGGATTTGCTGATCTTGCTGATCTAAAAATGGAGAAAAATCGACCTGGTTGAGCTGAGGTATTGCAGGTGGTTGGAGGACAACTGCATGCCCAAGCAGTATCCGCCGGATCTCTTGGGTTTTCTCGTCTCCCAGGGCGTTTCACGTGTCATCGTGGGCCATACGCCCCATGGCAACTGCCCCACTGTGATCCCGCACGAGGGGCTGACTGTCATCATGGGCGATACCAGTCCCTTGCCGCATGGAAGATTGTTCAAGGTTATCCAAGGGTACCACGCCAAGGCTAGCCACCAAGCCGTGGTAGCTGGTTAACCCGGCCATAAAGTGAACCAAATGGGAAGCCACCCATTCACCCCCTTCAATGCAGGATTATGGATTTCTACTTGTGGGATCACCATTTACGAGATCCTCCAAGTGCCCAGGCTACAGTAACATGAAGTCGGACCTCGCTTACCCCGGGGACAATCGTGGCGACGCGGTCTGTGAAATCGCTATCTTTGACGACCAATGTGTAGTGCGGGGACGCACCGGAGCGACTGCTGAAGGCCGACCACGTCAGGCGTGACTGGCAGGGAAATGCTGCGATAAATGGAGGTTTGAATGGGGAACATCATCACATTATTTGTAGATGATGGATTTCCAATAGTTAATTTTTCACTTAGACCTTCCAATATAAAAACGGCATTTTGTCAGGGTCTATGTCAATTTAGTGGAGGGAAAATGATTTGCTTGGAAAATCTTGGTGCAGACGTGGTTGTTGAGTTTGTGCGAGAATGCCCCGCTAAGAACTTACTGTACCCGTTGGGCAAGTGAACAGGCATCCCCACTGTCCTTCGACTGTTGCATTATGTGCGTATCTGTGTGTTTCTCGGGATATGCGTACCCCCAGGCCATGTATTTCTCCATTCAAAACGGCTAAGTTTGGATGATTTGGGCGTCCCTATCTTCGGAAACCTGTTTTTTTATGTTTTTTTTTTGTGTTGAAAGCACTGGCTCAAGGGATGTGTTGTTCAACCGTTTTTTGTTCTCTCCGGCTTTGCTGATTCACATCCACCCTCTGGTAAACTGTCCCATAACTATGGAAAATCACCATGCTATCAATGGGTAAATCCACTATAAATGTGCCATTTTCAATAGCAAACTGTTAAATTACCAGAGGGTATTCCGTAGGTGTTCGGCACACCACTCGCTGCATGAACGGTGCTGCCAGGTGGTTCACTATGTGGTGACGGAGTCCAGTAGTGCGGGTGATCCCCATATCGGTGTCATTCAGCCGCCCAGTGCCAGTGTACCATTAGATGCTTGGGCTGAGTCAAAGCGTTTCTTTGTTGAATTGTGGTCATTTGTGGTCCATATGATTGGGGAAAATCCACCATGTTTATCAAATTTTGGGAGAATCCATGGGAAATAGATCGGTTTGTCTGAAATTAAACAGTACTCAATAAACCCGGCAACCATGTCAAATTCTTCGACCAACCTAGGAAAGCAGCACATCCAATAAAAAACATATAAAATCCATGTGCTGATTCCTGGATGATTTCCCTTTAAAACCTCCATGCCATTGATGGTGAATTTTCCAGCCGGGTTTGATTACCCGGTAATTCAAGCTCTTGGAGTCCTGGAGCATGACATAGATCTTGACATATCACAACTCACGCAGGATGCCTGTTTCTTCGTGAAGGCGTGTCTGCCTGCGATGGAAGGTAAAGATGCGAGATATTTGTTGTGCAAGGTGTGGCCTTCAAAGTCGATTCTTGTGGGATTGGATGTGTTTTCAATGGGAATTTCAGGATCCTAAAAATGGACGTACTGTACCATATAAGATATATAAGGCCATATTTTGCTGGGATATTCCCTTATATAGGCCTTATATATGGTAGGTACCACCAATTTAGGTTCCTGAAATGGCCATTGATGTTTGTGACTTTAGGGAGCTGGATCCAGGCATGACGAATACAATACGAATACATCTCCGAGGATCATATTTTGATGCATTCTTTTCGGATTTTGGTGCCCCGGAAAGCCTTGGTTCAGCAAGGCGGCATATTATAGGATTTACTAAATGCCCCTGATTTACTCCAATCTCCCATTCACCAAGGCCTGATGAAATTGGAGTTTCAGGATGGGATTTCGCCAGTGAAAAATCCCCAAGGGATCAATCCATTGGCGCAGGTGGACGGTTTCACCAACACCTACCAGGAAGAGTCACCTGCTGAAGTGCTGCGCGTTTTCGGCAGCCAGCCTCCTGGCGTTTGTTTGTAAAATGGGAAAATGGATCGTAATTTATGTTCTTTCAGAGGCGATGTTCCCGATATTATATATATATATTGTATTATTATATACAAATATTGGAAGAGAAGAACAACTAGCATCTCTGTTGTTGATATGAATGTATCTCCAAACATAGGATATAAATGGATATGGCGTGATATAAAGCCGACACACACGGGGAACCTAGCCCGCAACAAACGCATTAACATGTGGTATTCCTAGTTGTTGAGCCTATTCGAGGAGTTGGAATCTCTCCAGCTTCTTGGCTTCCAATCTCAGACAACTTGATCAAGCTAGAGATGCAGTGAAGTATCACGTGTCAATCAGTTGCTGTGCATCATGATAACATGAACAATGTGCATAATATATTTTATTACGCAAATGTTTTTTACTTATAATATATATATATATATATTATTATTATTATATTATATATTATATATATATGCATACCGTAATTATACGTGTTCTACTTTCACATATGTATAATCTATATATGAATTACTCTATCAAAGACCATCAACAATAGAAGATTCACCACGAACCAGCCCAGCTCAGGTGTCCATTACCAGCTCCACCATCAAAAATCAGCTTAGCCATACATCAACAGTTAATCACCATCTATTTCCTGGTGAAGCCCTAATTTTGATTGTTAACTGGTTAACTCCCTTTTTTTGCCAATGCAAACCTTTTTTTTAATGGATAACTTCCAATGTTTCCTGGTGAAATCCAATTTGATGATGAGCAACTCCTTGTTTCTAATGGTTAACTTCCCATTGTTTACTGGTGAAATCTCAATTTTTACTGATTATATAATTTCATGGTGCACTCCTTATTTCCATTGGTGAACAAACCCCATGTGTTGCACCAAGGGGTTTGACCATGTTTGACCCATCGCTCCGCGGAAGCAGGTCCGTTCTGAAGGCCAATGCCACGACCCGCAAGCGTCTCACCTCGCACGGCGAGGAGTTTGGCGCCAGCTGCAGCGCCGAAGGCGACGTGCTGGAACACATCTTCCGGCGGTGCCAGGGCCTGGTCAGACAAGTTCACCAAAGTGAACATACTCAACGAATCATTAAGTATTTCTGGGGATTCAAAAATTGAAAGTATATAGTCATATTCATAGCTATTGGGATTTATTGGGATTATAACCAACTATCCTGTGATGATTAATGGAAAAACATGGAAAAATCATGGGGATACTCATTGGGATTAGGAGCAATACAGTGGTTTAATCTATGGCTCAACTTAAATTAATTGGAATTATAGCCAGCTATATGGTTATGATTATTGCGACTCAAATGAGATAGTAATTGGGATAATCATTGGGATTTTTCGAAGCAACTGATGATTTCACCATTAAAAATGGAACATGAATAGGAATATGAATGGGAATATAACTGTCTTGTTAAAAACAACTTGTTATTAAGATGACTCGTGGGATCAATTTGTTGGTGCGATTCAATGGGACAAGAATTGTTTTTTTTGGTGTGTGTGCCCTCCTAGTGCTCAAACTTGGCTGGAAAATTCCTCAATGGTCGGTGTTTCAGGATCATCCCACGAATCGCAAGTCCCCAATGGCAATGGATTTTATGGCTTATCCTAAACATGAGGTATGACATGTATACAACTTGTAGGGTATATACTTATGATTATACTTATGTTTGTTAGTAAAACCCATTGACTAGTTCAGTAACATCTAACTATCGGGCACCACCATTTTATGGGGGAACCGTTTTGGGCTGTTCGCAGCAAAATTCAGCTGGTGTATGGCTGGATGTTCATCCCGACATCTATAGTTCCAGCCCAATCGAAACTCCATGAATCGCCATTTTTTTGGCGGTGAATCCCCCGAAATCATCATTAAATCAGCCATATCAATCCCACATTAATGTCCTCATTCTTTTTGGTACCATGTTCCTCGGGTTTAACATAAATATTCCCTTAACTAGTTGGTTATTTCAACCCCATTAACATCCATTAACTATAGTTTGTTCTCTAATCCATAAATCCAACACTTCACCAAGTGATGTGCATCAACTTGGCGATCCAGCCTGGGGATCCCGGGCAGCCCAGGCTGGACCGTGATCACGATGGTGTCGTCACGGCCCATGAGCTCCTGACGGCCTGCAGTGATCCGGAAGTCCGCCGGGCCTTGCAGTGGACCTTTCCCGACACGTGTTTGGAGGAGCCACTGTTGAGGGCTGGTGGAAAGCGCTTTTCGGAAAAGCGACGGAAATGGAAATCGTGGGAAAATCCCACTGAATGGAGGTTTTTAGCTGGGAAATTCATGGAACTAAATGGGTGGTTGTCCAGCAATGATGGTGGAAATCATCTCAAAATGTGTGTTTAAATTCATCTAAACACCGAAAGGATTCTAAATTGCAAATGATCTTAAACCAGGCTTTCCAGCTTTGATTGAGAGTTCATGATTACCTGTTTGCTCAGCCCGACCGATCAGGTTTCATGGTTTCCTGTGGCAAATTCATGAATTGTTCGCTGGAAAATTGTTCAGAGATATAAGCTGTGTTTATGATGTTCCTATTGTGGGAAATGATGGCCAACCGACTAGGGAGCGGTTGATGAATCAGTGTTGTTCTTTTCTTTGGGGTATCTTCAGCAACTTTACTTTCGATTTATTGATCCGTGTGATGTTGGAAGAGATACCTGAGCCTGGAACAACTGCAGCTATCCCATTACAACTTTACCATAAACGGAGGAAATGCTTCGAATATATTTTTTGAAGAAAAATTCACGATTGTGTCAAATTCAGTGACATATAATAATAATTTTATTCCCTTGAACTTCAAAAGCAAGCATTTTCAGATGCTTCTGTATATCTACACACCTATGATGTTTTTGTTTTATCCAGTCCGCACCAGGATGTGTTCAGGGAGTTGGACGCCAATCAGGATGGTATTGTCACCTTGCACGAGTTTCAAAGCCGTGTGAAGCGCAGCTGAAGGGACAAAAAGACATGACCTTTCGCACACCATGGGTGGGATCTCTAGGCGCAAGATATCTCCAGGACTCACAGGCACCCCAATTGGATGTGACATGTCAGTCAAATTCATGTGTATGCCGGAATGACAACAACTGAATTTTATCACTTATATTTAGTTATATATTATTTATTATTATTTCCCATGATTTGTTTTCACATCATATTACCTATATATATATACATATTCCATATATATATACACATATAATGTTAGTGAGGCAATAGTGAACCACCATGAACCACCCATATGGTTTGATGGTTTATGCCATCCATAAGCATGGTACTTCGGGATGGTGGACCCTATTGCTTTATCCATATTCCAATGGATATCCCATCAACAGAGCCATTCATTCCCAAATAATTCTCAGTAATTCTCAATCATTCCCATGAATTCCTATTAAATCCCATTAAATTCCCAATAATTCCCACATATGTCATATTAGTTGGTTCTCGTGATCACCTCCTTTTCAGTTCGCAGGCCATTCCGAACCGCTGCTGGCATGGGAGGACGACTTCCGTTGTAGCCTTTACCATGGGAATCTGGACATCTGAGTCGTGACCTCCTTGAGTCGAGATAGCGATGGAGAAAGAAAAATAACCTGCAGGACATACCCTCTGGTAATTTGACATAGCTATTGAAAATTGCCATTTGTAGTGGATTTTCCCATTAAAAATGGTGATTTTCCATAGCTATGTTAAATTACCAGAGGGTATCAACTCTCGGAGATGGTGATGGAGAAATTTGGAGAGAGAGAGAGAGATATCATGAGAATATCATTGGGATATACTTTGATTGAACAACGACAAGTGAATTTTTAACCAGTGATTTAACCATAAAAAAGGGGAAATTTCCATGAAAGATTTATTGCCAGATCATATGAGGTAATCGGATACCACTTTCCAATTTGAATCCAATTTGGGGTGTGTTTGAATATGGGGGATTCAGCTCTCGGGAAAAGATGAATCAGTGGATTTAGGGGATGCCATCCTAGAACTTGAGACAAACGCAGACGGGGCCACTTGAGATTTCATATGAGATGACCATTTGGACTTTCTAATAGGACATGGTTTTCTTGTTTCGCGAAAAGTGCGACATGTTTTACTAGGTGTCAATGGATTGGTTGCAGGGAACATCTACAGGAAACCATGGTTTTTACCATCCAAATATAGGGGTGTCCGCTTAAAATTCTCCCTTTTAAACTCAATGAAGTTGGCCTTACCCCCAGGTGAAAGCCATCAACATGGAAAAGCCCCGAAGGAAATGGACCTTTTAGACATCCAAAAAAGGGGAATTCTTGCGGATTTGCCGTGTTTGATTCATTTTGATCGGAGTGTATGTCAGCATGACATTTCTGTAACATCCCGTTAAATATCCTATGAACTACCATGTTTTGCTGTTTTTTAGCATAGAGCATTTGTATGCATGTGTAAATTCCTGCAAAATGTTTATAAAAAGGGAATAAGTGATTCGGAGTAATGATTATCTGTATTATTATCCGCATCAATCATATGTTAATCATATTAACACCATTGAATAGTTGTTCATAATCCATTAATAATAACCGTTAATAACCAAATAGTACCCTTTTGGTAAACTCACATAACGATAGAAAATCTCTACGCTAATAACAGGTCCATGTTCCATATTTAAAAGCAAACTATTAGTTTACTGAAGGCTAACCATCAATAACCGTTAATAACCATTAAGAACTATTCACAACCAATAGTAACCCATAGAAACCATCAACAAGCGTTATATCTTGTAATAATCATTAAAAACCATGATATACCATGATTGACAAGTAAGAAGCATTGCAAATCATTACTAATAGCTTATAACCATGGTATGATTCATATGATTTCCTGAGATTACCATGCATATCCTATATTCTACCATGATGGTAACCATATTCATAGCTGGTAATATGGTTATCCCATTCTGGATATATGGTACTATATCCAGCTATATTCTATTCTATTACCTTACTAACCATAGCTGGATTCATAGGAAGACCATAGCTGCCATAGCTGGGGCATTCATCAGATCACCTGAGATCACCCCTCGTCGCATAGCCAGGACCTGCATGCAGCCCTATGGCTCCTCACTGAGAACGAGGTGCGGACTGGACAAAAACGTTGGAGATTTCATGTGGATTTAATGGGATATGAATGGAGTTGAATTTGGAGTTAGTGAGATTTAATCGGATTTAATTGGGATTTAGTTGGCTTTTAATGGGATTTTATTTGAATTTAATTGGGAGTTGAATGGAATTTGATGGGGATCTCTGGCATTTTGGTAGTGTCTCCAAACAGCTTTGTTGGTTTGCAACTGGCATAATAAGAGTGCGTAGCTTTGTGGTAGATATTCGTGGAACTAGTTGGGACTCAGGAGCACGGAAACATGCGCGTGATTCACGTGGTTGTGAAGTTGTTTAATGTTGGTTCAATGTTGGTTTCTTAAGAATACATTTTCAGATTGAAGTCCGGCAGTCCTCTGAAATCCATAAGATGCTGCTTCGTAACCTTTGGCCAATTTTGGGCAGACTCATAGCTCCGTTCTGTCTCCATAAGCCGTTGTTCTCTTGGATTTGGCACGCTGTGTTTTTGTTTTTGCTGCCCAGATGTAGAATTAATTCCATGTGTACTCACCAATATCACGAGAATAAAGAGCACAATAAAACAAGATAGTATAGGCAGTTTATTACATTATTACCAGTAACTAGTTTATTGGGATTAATAACCAGTCTGATTACTTTCATATCATTATTACCAGTAACTAGTTTATTGGGATTAATAACCAGTCTGATTACTTTCATATCACCGGTTCATTTAACCACCAGCCGCACGAAGTACACAACTATGATTATGATTACCACTTTCTCCTGTGAACGGACTCCCAAATATATATATATGTGTGTGTGTGTGATAGTTCCGATTAAATCCCAGTTATATAGTTACACCCCAATCACATCTCGTTAATAGTTGAGTTGTATTCCCATGTATTCACCATTTTGAATGGTTATACCACCATTAAGTCCCATAGTTTGTTAGTTCGATGATTTTCCCAGCGAACGAAACCTCCATTTACTTCGAGGAGCCCATTGGAACCACATATTCGTTCAACCTTTATGAAGATCCATTCAATCCCATGAAAATAGTCCCATGACATTCCCATAATGTTTATGCTTAAATCACTTTTTTAGTCACTACCTTAAAGGTATGTTTTCTGGTTATAATCCCAATGAATCCAAAAAAAATACTTACGGTATGAATGGTATGAATCCTAAGTCATACCCCCTGGTTATGACTAACAGTTCGCCATGGTTTTTCGATGGCCCATAGAAATAGATGGTTTTACCGTTCTTAAAAATGGTGATTTTCTATGGCGAACTGTTAGTCCTAACCAGATGGTATATACATCAATAACTCAATCACCATGACTTGTCACAGTTTCGACCTGGACGAGCTGCACATTCGACCGTGGGGTCACCCGGAACCTTTGGAACTGGGGAAAAAAGTTGTTGAAGCGCCCGTCAAAGCTGGATTTTATGGTGATTCACGGGGATTTAACCAACAAGAATGTGGATATTGAGAAAATAACATTGAATTATCCTTTGGCAATTGATAACGTAGCTATGGAAAATCACCATGTCTAGTAGGTAATTCATCTATAAACAGTCCGTTTTCGGGAGCTATGTTCAATTTCCCCGGAGGGTATTTGTTTGGAATGAACACCGGTTATCTGTTCCAGGGTAGGGGTATCCAACGTGTGTTTATGTTCTGCTTGAGGAATCCCAATTTGTCCAATGTCAGTCGCCGCAAAGATCTCGGGATGATGATGTATCAGTACAATGTCGTGCCCCCCTAGCTATATAGAAGCTGCTTTATTGCCAATCCAACTAGAATTAGAATCACCATAAACCCCAGTGATTCGAGTTATAAACCTACTTAGCTCATAGAAAAACAGGGGCACCCAATTTTCAATGGATTGGTTTAAGGGAAAAATTTTAACTGGAAAGCCCTGGAAAACCCCATATTTAATGGGAAAATCTATGGTTTCCTTTTCCTTAAACCGGCCTCAAACGTCGTATCTCTCGGGGCGTTTTGAGGCGCGAGAGACAGAGTGCCATCAGCTTCAAGGCAACCGTTTCCGTGTCAGAGGCGCGGAGGGGATGATTTGAAGTGATGTCAGGGTGCATCATGGTGGATATGCTGGGAAAAGTATGGAAAAGTTGGTGAAGATAGTCGTTTTCCATTGGGAAATTCTATGAAATGCTATGGCATTTAAGTTGCATGATTTTCGTCACGATGAGAAGACTCATCGCGGAGTGATGGCAACGCTGGACTGATAAAGGGTAACATTGTCCGCAGATCTGTGAGGCTGCAGGGTCGTTGAGGAGAGCTTCACTGAACTGATAAACTGTCGGTGAATCAATGGATCCATTTTGATGAAAGATGATGAAAGTAAGGGCAAAGCACCAATAATCAGTGGTCCATGTCTATGAAATTGGGTTCAACAGAAGCATTCCCTGGGGGTAGAAGATGTTAGAAGCTAATTTTAGAGGATGGATTTGTTCGTATGATTTTCATTTGTTTCAACTTACAAAAGTGGCCTGCAACGTGAAGTATAAACGGGTTGATGCGATTCTTTAATACCGTATCCCTTTTTAAAGCCAATCAAGCCTGATGGTATACACAATATTCGGGTTTGACCCATATATATCGTCATATGATGTCATATGTTTTTATTTTTTTGGTTATAAATCCAGAAAGAAATACCAAATGACAGTCGCATTCACCAGGTCGCTTGCATCAAATGAACGGCCAGATCCTGCCATGACTTAGGTGCCACACCTGGGGCAGACGGCCGCTCACTCAGCTCGGTGAGATCCCGCTCAGTGATGGTTTTCGTTTGGGCCATGTTCAGTTACTATATTTATTATATGGCGATTAAAGATAGTGATATATATGATGTCCCATGGTTTAATATATGGCTATTAAGAGATGGTTATATATCATGTCCCAAGGTTTGATATATGGCTATTAAAGATAGTCAAAAATGATGTTATATGGCAATAGTTTGATGGTTTATACTAGGTCAATCTTGGATGGATAGAAACTAATCCTTTAGTCTTTTGGTGTCAATGGAATTATTTACGTTCACCAGCAAAGAGTTTATTCTTTTTCCAGGGTGTCTAAGTTTGGCCATGTATACATTTATATGGCTATTAAAGATGGTGATGCCCCATATAGTGAGCTGTTAAATTGCCAGAGGGTAAGCAACCACTTAACTATATGGTAAACTGACCCCCAATCATGCTTGGTTTGTCATGTCGCTTCAATGATTAATGAGGAATGTTCTGCGATAATTAATGGTAATTATAATGAATGATGGTTTAACCGTTTAACCTCGAGAGCTAACCAGGATGGATTAGTGCGATACAGTTTTCCATAATATACCAGTAATAATCCAGTAATAGTAATAATAATAATCCACTATTAGTGCTAATTGGATTGATTATTAGATAATATACCAGTAATAATAATCAATCTATGACCCACGCAATCATAAACCATCCCCATATCCCCATTTTTTGGTTTTTGAAACTGGGTACGGTACTTTGCGCATTTGGGATGGTTTTTGACGTGACCTTAGGCATGGTTGCTTAAACTGGGTTGGTTTACTATTGGGTTTAGCTCATTAGTAACTCTCAGACAGCTTGAAAGGATAAATGTACAGTTCAATTTTCAACAGGCTTCCAAGGCAATTGCTGAATGGTGTTTGCTGATATGTGTGCTTTCCTTAGGAACCATGTTGAAGGGACAGTGATGATCGAGTTTTTGTCAAAAAATATTGCCACTTTTGCTAGCTTGTTTTTGCTGGTTTGCCTCCAGCATGTTCTTGGATTTACTTCTTGGGAGGATTGCCAATCGAAATATACCCTCTGGCTATTTAGCATAGCCATGGGAAATGGCCCATTTATAGAGGTTTACCTATAAAAAATGGTGATTTTCCATGGCTATGTTAGTCCTAACCAGATGGTATATCCAAATGAATGATGCCGGTTGGAATAGGTGGCTTACCCCCAAGTCATCCATATGGATCCACTGGGGGAAACACTCGTTACACATGGGGTGAGCAAACTGGCTGAAGCCAGTGAACTCAGCTACCACGTTGTAAAAGTCAGATGGAACTGGAAACAAAACAGCGCGTTATCACATTTACACCTGATTGAATTGATGACGTTGCTACATCAGAATTTGATGTGTTAGTTCTAGGTTGAGATGCACGAATCCCAAAACCGTGTTTGAAATTCAGACACCCTACAAAAGGCGCCCCATACTTAGCTAAGTTGGTTTATAACTCCAATAACCATGGTTTATGGTAGATATATCATCTATACTATACTTACAATTACAATGGTTTATAAACCAACTTATAACTGGGTCACCACCTTGTACGGTATGTCCCTATGGTTCCATGCAGCCTAGGACCTGAAGAGAGATTTGTGGTGGACACCTGAGGACTGGTCGAGGGGTTGATCTAAGGATTGTCCAAGCTTACCCACCATGTCTTTTAACATGTTTTAACCCCTTCAGAAAATACAGAGAGATATGGAAAAGCCGTTGTTTGTAGATCACATTTTCCAGGGAACCCATAGTTTCATTTTTCGTATGTTGCAATGTATGTTTGCTGGAGGGTGATTTTTCCAAAGGGGGGGCTGATTGCAAGAGCCTGGCGAGGCCACCCAAGTCGGGCGGGCCAAACCCCAAGTCAAGCACCAGATACATGTGGTTCTCTGGGTCTGCAAACGTGAACTATATCATATATTGTTGATATGAAATTCTATGTGTATATTAACGTCTATGCAGCATGCAGCATGCATACATACCATTACTTACATACCCGTATTGAGTACAAATAACAATGAATATAAATGAATCTGAATTATATATATATATTAAATATATATATTATATACATATAGTATAGATGATTTTATGTTTACATGGCCATTCAGCCATTCATGATGTGTTATTCTACACCGTATCCTCTTTGGTATCACCGGTGCATGAACCGCGGAGATCTGGGAAGGATCACACCGGCCCAACGTTTCGTTGCTTCAGACAGGGACCAACCAAAGCCAACGGCGAATCAGACATGGACCAAAGTTTCTACAGTTATGGCCATTTATTAGTTATAACTGGTTAAATATAGGATTATACATTCTATAAATGAAACTATAAGTACTTATAACTGGTATTTCGGGCCATAACTGTAATGATACCAGCATATACGCCAGTCACGCTTGGCACACTCAAGCGCAAGATTCTCCCCATCCAGCACCTGGATCAGTTTCTGCAATGCAAACTTAGGTTCCATGGTGAAACTCGAGCACTGCTTGGCAGCAACCAACAACCCCAGCTGTAGCACTACTCAGCTGCAGGGCATCCATGTCCCGGACGTTCGGAAGCCCATGGCTCGTTGCTGCGCTGCTGGGAGCCGTGCGGTGGTGCTTCGCTGCTTGGGCCATTCATGGTGGGCCAGAACGGGTGGGTGCTTAGACCAGCTTAGAGCTTGATCTTCGCCGCGCTTCTGGGAGAGAATTTGATTTGGTAAGTTGATTGTCTTATATGTGGTGACAGATGTTGGAAGAATTTTCTGGAAGTGTAGTGCATTTTAGACAGCCCCAGCTTCAAGATGCTTCAAGATCCTCCCCTTTTTTTGCTTCCAGAAGCTGGAACCTGCCTACCTTAGTGGCAAGAGTTCCCATAAATACTGTAGACTTCAAAGCACCTTCTAAGGATACTTGGGGGTTCAGTTCCACTTAATAAGTTGGTACATGGCAGAATAAGCGGGATTATATCCCAACTTATGGGTTATAAGTATATACATGTATATGCCCATCATATAATCCTGTTCCCCTTAATTATGTTAAATAGCCTCAAATATTTCTGGATCTATGTGTGGAATTGTTTTATCTCTCGGGAATATTGAAAATGAAGAGGATGTACAGATTTGAATCTCATGTTTGTGGCTGAACATGGGTCCAGATATGGGCCAACTAAATGAACACATCCAATACTACACCATGGTTTGGTTTTAGGATATCAGTAGAGTTTGAGCGGTAAATTCAAATCAAGAAGGCCAGCTGCACCCCGATTTATGCCTGCTGAAACCTCCATATTTCTAGGTTCACTTTCCGTATCCCGCATCTTTCCGCATGATTTTCCCCGCATTTTCCCATTAAAAGCGCCATTTTTGGGGCAGTCGCTGAGGTTGATTTCTCCACCTCCCAGGGCCGCCCCCGAGCCGGCGGCCGGACCGCGTGTGCGTCTTCGCGGGCCAAGCAGCCGCATCCAGCGAATGTGGACGCCCGGACACGGCAGTCTTGATGGCCATGGAGGGAGAGATGTCCAAAAGTTGCCGATTTAATAAGAAGCACTGGCTGGTGGTTTGGAACCTTTTTTATGACTTTCCATATATTGGGAATGTCATCATCCCAACTGACGAACTCCATCATTTTTCAGAGGGGTAGGTATACCACCAACCAGAGCACATAGAAGCACCTTTTGTTTTGAGAACGAACACTTTTCGGGGTTTTGATGAGGAGTCAAGCAAGGTGATGACAGACACCCGATGGAGTTTATATGAGTGTAACAACATGTAAAACCGATAATTATTCCTGTTTATTGTTTTAAACAAGACCCCTGCAAACATGCAAATTCGTTAGTTTTGAATTATCATTGGTTTTCCCGTAAGTTCGGTTTAAGAGATACATATTTTCTACTAGATCCCAGGGCATTAGGTGGTTCAAACTCACTTAATAACTGCAACCCCCAACATCGCTTACAAACAACCATTTTGGATCTACCTCATGCTACTTCCACTTCATGGCTTCATTTAAGTACATAATGTTTGATATTTTTCAGCTCAGTGGCTTCATATTGATATGTGATGATACGTTGCATATATATATATATAGTTATTTATTTATTTATACTTAGCCTCAGCTGCCAACTTCACTTGGATCATTCATCATTAATTTTGATGCAATCACCATACTTGGCACTATTATGTACCTCTATGATGCCATAACATATTCCCATTGTGTTTCCAGGGTGTTTCTTGGGTTCCTGAGAACCATCCTCCTACTTTCCCAACTTCCCTTGCCCTTTCATAATCAAATGTGGGTGGATGCAAAGACCACAACAAAAATGGAGGTGCAGTTCTCTGGGAAAATCATGGAACGCCATGTTTGATGACACCGCCTCCGGGTTTTTTCCATACCATGAGTCCTACCAGTGCGACCTTGCCATGACTTAGAAGACCTGGAACTTCTAAAAATCACTGGTCGGTGGTTTGGAACATTTTTTTCCATTTCATATATGGGATGTCATCCTTCCCATTGACGAACTCCATCATTTTTCAGAGAGGTAGGTATACCACCAACCAGATCACTTGAGGAACATCCCAGCTCCTGGTCCCTTGGGTCCCTTAGGTCCCTTGGGTCCCTTGGGTCCCTTGGGTCCCTTGGGTCCCTTCCCAGGAGGGTGACTTCTACGTGGACCACACCTGCATCGATTGCGACACCTGCCGCTGGATGGCTCCCGACACCTTCGGCCGCACCGGGGCCAAAGGGCCAGGGCAGAGCACCTCAGCGCCACAAAGTGATACCTGTAGGATCCTATAGTCCTATAGGTAGCGGGGCCGCAAGGGGTGGGAGTTCATCCCATTTTTTTATGCCATCATTTCTGGTTGGTGAAGTAGGCAAAGGTCGAGAAATTGATGGATCCGTTTTGTCCAAAATTCAAGATATGCTTCGTCAGTAACAATGAATTGTAACTGAGATGGAGCGGTATATACAATCAAACAAAGTGCCACGATGCGCTCACACCAAATCCCTAACCCTAATCGAGTCACCAGCTTGATTCTACCATCAGTTTACCTCTAAAAGCATTAAACTAGCCCAGATAAATCACTTCAGGGTTTCGGTCTGGTTACATCCATCATATTTGAACATCAATGCCATATATGTGACTTTCTGATCCTTGGCATATCCTGTTTTTTTTGGGGGGGGCCTTGAACCGTTGCTACAGGCTACGTCTACCAGCAGCCACAGGGTGGGCAGCAAGACTTGGCTGTGCAGGCCATGATCAGCTGCCCCACGGGAAGCATTCGCACTTGGACGCCCCTGCGGAAGACGCGGGAGTGGCGCGGTGGAGATCGGTGGACTGGTGAGTTTTGGCAATGCCAAAAGAAAAAAAAGGTGAGTGCCCCAATCAATGGCAAAGAATCACACGAAATATGTTTGAAGTAAGGGTTGATATTAGGGTTGATGAGGACATGGTGCTTGAGTCCATGGTTTTATGTTTCTAAGCATGTGTTTTTGGCTAGAAACTGCAGAGACAACCCTTACTCTTGCTCAAACAAAGTATTGTCCAGGAAAGTGGTTGGATTACCTCATTCCAAATCAGTTCGGCCTTGGATATCTTTGATTGTTGGAGTCGATGGTTGGTTGGTACCATCTGGTTAGGACTAACAGTTCGCCATGGAACATCACCATGCTATTAAGAACGGTGAAGCATCTATTTCTATGGGCCATCGAAAAACCATGGCGAACTGTGAATGTCATAACCAGATGGTAACTACAGAGGACCTAAACCATTCATGGAATAACTCCACTTGCCGGAGATGATGTGATCCCAAAAGCTGAAAAAATCGCCGGTCAAACATGGCACATGGCACATGGCAAGTCCACCATGGGAGTTTAAAATGGGAACATCATCCATAATCCTGAGCTAGATGGGAAAATTGTCCATAAATAATCCTTGAATTATTGTCCATGATCAATTTTCATGATCGGAGGGTACATGGTCATACGATCTCAGGTTTCCCGGGGAATGTTTCTTGGAGGGGACGGCATTGGATGGGTCACGAGTCTTGCGCCACTGAGATAAGATCATCCACGGTTAACTTCAACTACGCCCAAGTTGAAACGTCAGTACCATGATTCACAACTTGTGATCCATGAGATTAGTGTGTGCATTTACGGCTTTGATACCCAATCCAGTAGATATATTTGGATAAATTATAACGACCTTACCGGGACCTCACTGGAATAATGGTTAGTAGGGGAAACTATCCCAAAATAGCCTGAATTCATCTTAATTCATCTTAATTCATCCTTGACTCAGGTTAGTGAGATATTGATAGATATTGCAATTTACCCAGATGTATCATCAAATCATCCTATCCCCACCTTGTTCCCTGGTCAGGATCCTGAACACCTTCCCATTGCGAGTGGCAGAGCGTTTGCCCAACGTGTTCCACCTGGGCTTTCACAGCAAGCAGAGCTTCGGTGCTGCCAGCTATTTCGTGACCAGCGCAACTGAGTGACTGGGATTTGGCATGATGGTTATTTTTCTGGTTGGTGGTTTGGAACATGTTTTTAGTTTTCCATATATCCTCTGGTAATTTAACATAGCTATTGAAAATGGCCATTTATAGTGAGTTTTCCCATTAAAAATGGTGATTTTCCATAGTTCTGTTAAATTACCAGAGGGTATTGGGAATGTCATCATCCCAACTGACGAGCATATTTTTCAGAGGGGTAGGTATACCACCAGCCAGTTTTCAACGATTTTTTTTGCAGGGAAAAATGGGGGGTAGACGCCTCTTGGAGCTAAATCAGGTGCCCCAAGGAGCGATGGGACGGTCCATAAGGTCATGGGACGGTCCATAATCATTGGTGCAACATGGTGCAACATCGTAAATTTGCCAGGCTTCTCATGCCAAAGTGCGGGATGTTTGCAGACAACCAAAAAAAACACAGCCAATGGAAATGCCCCCATTTTTTCCCGCCACAGGATGTGGTGGGGGCCAGTTTGCTTTGCTTAGGCAACCTTTGAACATCATGTTCGATTCCCCACGCTATTCCTCCAAACTGGCGAATTTGCTGGAAGCAGCTGGCGGTGTGGATTTGATGGTCATGAGCCACGCGGCTACACCAGATACACCGGACTCCTTTCGGACAATAAAGATACAAATATGCAACTGATAAGGCATGGTGACATTATGCATCTTCAATGGAACCCAGACGTCGCAAGCTCCCACTGTCATCCACATCTTTTTTTAAAGTTATACATCGTTATGTACAGTCGCACATCATTCTCCCAATCCCTTTTTGGATGGTCTGTTTATGGGTTGATTGATCCGTTTTTTTTGGGCTTATGTCGAAAATTTCAGGGGAGTCTCAGGTCATAAAGATGATGTGGCGGACCACAACCGATGGAAAGAGCCTTTGGTTCCGTCAGACTGGGGAGGATCGCCGGAAGGTGAGAGCAGGTGAGTTCCAGTTCTGGGGTATGGACCCTTAGAACTGGAAAATACCCTCTGGTAAACTAACATAACTGTGGAAAATCACCATTTTTAATGGGAAAACTCACTATAAATGGAAATTTTCAATAGCTATGTTAAATTACCAGAGGGTATATGAAAATATTGTGATAATTTCTCCGAAGTTGGTTGCTGACCACCTACTGACTGTAAAAGTCATCGAAGTAGAAGTTTCATCCATTGTGGTTGAGTTCGAGCTGAAGCAAGTCTTGCCTGATATTGCCGTGGATCCGATCAAGAGATAGTTCTCACCATATACCTCGAGTTCCATCCAGCAGAAACCCATAGGATCCATGTATGTTATATATGCTAACATTTGGGGTATATTATTGATGGTAAATGTTACCATATAGAGCATACATGGATCCTATGGGAAATGGCGTTGTTCCCTTTTAAAAACATGTTTCTGCAGCGGCTGCCGGTCGTCGCAAGGAACGCTTCCCGCAGATGCGTCGCGTGATGCATTCTCTGGACGTGCGCGGTCCTGATGCGTGGCCGTACATCGAGACTTGGCAAGGTGTCGTGGGAGTGGATGGCAGGCCTTCATATGGAGGTTCCTTGCAATGGGGACACCAAAATCATCCAAGAGATTGGTTCTTTTCAACGGAGAGTCACATGTTTTTTTGATCTAAATGTACTTTCCATTGAACATTAAGCACATATATTACATATGTGTGTGTTGTTCGTGTTCGAAATAATTACATATAGCTTCAAGTAATTTGTATGAATAGTGGCCCGTTGAATTCGATGAATTACCAGGAGATCTATCTAAATTAAAATGGTGACTTTCCAGTTCGCAAAGTGTAACAAATTACCAGAGGGTATGTATCCCATGAAAAATCACCACTTTGATGAATTAAATCACCACTTTTCATGGTAAAATCTACAGATCAATTGTCCCGGTCAGTTCCAGGGGCCAACTTTCGATCCAAGGACATGACTGCGGTAGAAAAGCAGCTCGAGGGAGATGGCCCTTGGACCTTAGCAGATGCTTGGTGGAGAGCCCAGTTCGTCGCAACTGTTTTTGGTGGAAAAGTTATGGAAAAAATGTGGATTTACCAGCTATGTCTGTTGGAAAATTGATGAAAATGCTGGTTTCACCCAGAACAAATCGGGAATTTAAGAGCAAACATGGGGATTTAACAAGCATTAACAGGGCCATAGATTTTCTATGATTTTCTTGGGATGGGTTCAAGGATTCTTCAACCAAGGTCATCCATCCCCTATCCCCATGTTGGATGTTTTCTGACGTAGGTCGAATTTCATAACTAATTATTTGATTAATGTGGGTAAATCACCATGTTCTTTTTGGTGGGATTAGGTTACCATTCCCAGTCGGCTGGGTGGTAAAATGGCATTGTTTTTACCCACATTATTCCAATTATTAACCATTATTAACCAATATTAACCAATATTAACCAATATCAACCAATATCAACCAATATTGACCAATAGTTTTACCCACATTATTTGGTTGTGTCATATCCTTTTCTTTGGTAGCCCGGCTTTGTCTTAATGATCAGCTCCGAGAGGAAACAGCATGCAAAGATGACGCATAAACATACATCTAAGTCAACGCATCTATCATATATATATAATGATATGTATATATAGATAGATAGATAGATAGATAGATAGATAGATAGATAGATAGATAGATGTTCATGCACCCATCATACATATACATATACATATTTATATATATATATACATATTATGCACAGCGATATTCGTCTCGTTAGCGTCCCTGAGATTTTGAAGTGCTGTTTCTAGGAGGGAGTGCGGGTGGTGCACACCCCGGGCCACAGTCTGGGCTCCATCTGTCTGCTGCTGGCGTCCCAAGTCACCGGGGGAGATCCAGCGATCTTCACGGGAGACCACCTGGTGCGGGGAGGGGATGGGGGGATGGGATGAGGACGTTCAGGGACCATGTTTGGTCCATAGATCAACTGGCCTCTGATCATTTCAGAGATGGAAAAATAACTAAATGTTTGGAGGAAATCCATCTATAACTGGGTTATTTTCTATAGCTATCTTAAAGGAGGGTACACATATGTAGCGATGAATACATAAAGATAGTTAGATCATGTTAGATCACTTGATAGTTCGATCACTTGATAGTATGACGTATCTCCTGATACGTTAGTACAATATGTTTATACAATATTGATGAATATCAATAAAACAAATATAGTATAAAGTATCTTTAGAAGTTCTCTAAATCAGGTGATTTGAAGGGATAGTAGCTTCTGTAACCACCAGACAAAACAACTAAAACAAATACTGCTGGCAGAGAATCAATAGCCAATGGGATATTGGTGGGACATCTTGGGCGGATTATATCGCTTGTCAATTTCAATGATAACAAGTAAGGCAAATCATCCTAAAATGGACCAACATATCTGATTTGAGAAATGTATTTCATGATGCAAACCTTGTATATAGCAAGTTCCCAAAATGACTTCAAACAATTGGCTGAAAGCTGAACTTGAGATGATAAGAGTTTATGAAATTGGAGCAACCTACAGGAACTTCCAAGATCTTGGTGGTTTAAGCATACCATTGAACTACAGAAAATCTTTGAACATCTATGAACATCTCTTATCACCTTTAAAACCCTTAGGTCATAAACTATACATGTGGATACACCTGGGGGGGTTCTTACAATGCATCCCCAAGCCGCCATGGGTTTCAATGCTCAAAATAGGTGAAAGAGTTGGGACAAGGGATGCCCAAGGTGGGCCCCAAATTATATGGGTTATAACCCTCATTAACTTTAGAAATGTCTACCATACACCATAGACTTCACCTTGTGAACTATCAGCTTATCATAACTCAGCCATAAATACCATGGAAATCCCATAGATTCACTATAAATCCCCATAAATCATCCATAAACCCACCAGTGAAGCCATTTTTCAGCCATGCAACGCCATGGTCGGCTGCGCTACGCGCCAGGCCCTGAATGGTCGCCTGGGGCGCTTGGACGGCTTCGCCCGTTATGGTGATGACTTGCTGCTGCAAGCGGAGTCCATGCGAAAGCTGGCAGAGGAGGTGGGGGTCGATTTTTTGTCCAGCAAACATGTGGGGATTTGATGGGGATATGGTGATTTTAAATGGGAGTTTTATGGTGGTTTGATGGGGATTGCATGTGTTTTTTTTTTGATTGTGGGGATGATGATGATTTTCTTAGGATGTGACGTGATTTCATAGTTGTTCACGATGATTTTCTGGGATAATTATAGTGGATATGGTTACATAGCAGCAAACATGCTGCTTTCATAGAGACAGAACAGATTTGTTAATGGAATATGTTAATGGTGATTTCGCCAAAAAGAACTTGGATTTGCTGAAAGTGATTAAAGTGATCCATAACAAATGGTGGTTTCATGGGATTTCATGGGGATTTATTGGGATATAATAAACCAACCAACATATGGAGGTCTTGCACAGTGCTAGATTCGAAGGTTCATGATGCTAGTGCTGAGAATATCCAAGGGCTGATGACTTCATCGATGTGCCCATTGTGTGCATTTTCCTGGATCAAACTCAGTCTTGTGGGCTCGCATCCAACCCCAGCAGATTCTTCATAAATTGCATACTGAATTTTCCCATGATTTCACTCCCAAGAAAAATCACCCAAACTTCAATCTCCCAAACATCAGGATTTCCTTCAAAAATTCAACATTTCTTTACATTTCCCCCAAACATCACCATGTTTTTGGTGGATTTCCCCGGTGGTTTTCCCAGGACTTCCTCTGGATCCTCCCGGGCCACGGCCGCCGCGCCTCCTTCCGCAGCGCCGCCGAGCGCCGCGCCGCGCTGGCCGCCGCCGCGGACGCGTTTCGGGCGGATCCCGCGGGCCACGGAGCGCCCGGCCCCGTGTTTCAGGTGCTGGGATGAGCCACAAACCAGCTGGTTGGTTAATGATGGTTAATAGTGGCTAATAGTGGTTAATTATCTGGTTGGTGGTTTGGGACATTTTTTCCCATATATTGGGAATGTCATCATCCCAACTGACGAACTCCATCATTTTTCAGAGGGGTAGGTATACCACCAACCAGCCAGCCATGACCAACCGGCGCTGGCCAAGCTTGAAGACCTTCAAGCAGCCCCCAGGGGGAAACAGGCGCACCGGCTGGCACAAGATCAGTTCTGGACAAAACGCCGGGCCGGCACAGTCACGACAGTGCAGCAGATGGAGAAAAGTTTGGGCACAGGAAGAGTCAATGGAATGATTCATGATATTTCTTTCGGAAAATTATGTTGCTTTCCCCTAGTTTCAACATGTTTCAACATGATTCAACATGTTTCACCATGTTTCACCATGAAATTCCGATGAATGATTCACCGAGAACGAGATGGACAGAGTGTGCAGGTTTTTCTTTCTGAGATGTTGGCTCCGATGTCACCTCGCAGCATCCCCATAGACCGGACAAAGGATATGAAAAAAAAACAGTTGTAAGTTTTATAAGACAATACCATACAATACTCTCCAGTAAACTAAGGTGGCCATAGAAAATCACCATGATTAATTAGTCTTTAAATTAGTTGAAAATGAACCATGTTCCATAGCAAACTGTTACTTTAGCAACAGGGTAATCAGAGGCAGCATGACAAAAAAAAATGGCAAATCCAACTACTCTTCACAGGTGCAGAATGCAGCATCATTTGGAAATCGCCCAGTTTTTTTGTGGTTGATTTGGCTGCAGGATTTCCAAGCCTTTCTCAAGATCAGAATAGCTTTGGCCAATGAGTACAAGGCTGGGGTTTTTCAGGGGTCCCAAAGGTCCCAAGGGTCCCAGACATCCCAGGGGTCCCAGGCAGAGGGTGCAGACTGCTTCGAGTGACCCGGAAGGCTTGACGTCAAATTCTGACCCACCAATGTTTTTTGTTTGACTTGTTGAATTGGTTTGTGTTGAGGTTGGGGATGAGGATGAGGATGATGATGATGATGATGATGATGCTGGTGCTGGGGTGCTGCTGGTGGTGGTGGTGGTGGTGATGCTCCCTGGGCAAAACAGTCGCGGAATCCATTTCTCCCATTAGGTCATTGGGTGAAGTTATGCTGTATCTCCATTATATCCCCATGAAATCCTAGATGATTTTAGATGGCGATAAATCATGATAAATCACCAAGATTGCTGGATCAAATCCCATGATATCTTCAAACATCCATTCCAATCCCTGCTATTTGTTGGTTGACTCCCAACAACAGCAGCCGCCGGTGACCGCAGGAAGCGGTGAAGGAAAAGCGCTTGCGCGCCAGCGGCTCGTGGGATATCCAGGTGGAGGGCGCGGCTGGGGGAGGGCATTCAGCGGATATGATGCGGATTTTTGATTTCATGGGGATACCCTGGGTATTTAATGGTGATTTCACCGGCAATATCATGTTTGTTTTTTCCTCTTTGTTTCTGAAATATATGTGCCATAGTCAAGTTACTTCGGCAGGGTATGGCAGGATGTGTTGGGCAGTATGGCTTGACATAGCCACTGTAGGATTTGCAGTTCCCACACGTTGCTGAAAAGTATACAAGTTGGGATGGCAATGCCGCCACCAGGGGCAAGTCCTTCAAGCGGGGTTGAACATAGTTGTTGGTGGTTTAAACCCTTTTGAAGAGTCCCCCATGTTTTAAGAGTTTAATTCTCATATTCTCCCCACATTTGTTGCTTGAACCCTTCATTTGGGGACGGTTTCATGAATACATCTCCATATTTTGCTCAGGTTATCCTCCACCTTGCCCAAAACAACATCGCCTCAGTGGCAGGACCCCACGCTGAAACAGGAGTCGCGGCGCGGGCTGGGCCTGGGTCGTATGAAACTACGCCCGGGAGCACAGTTGTCATCCGAACGCGGGTGAATCGATCGATCTGATAGTAGGTTGAACTGATTTTATATGGTGGTTTCTTAAAATTAGGGATCCCCAAGTCACCATGGGTATCAATACTAAGTCATGGTCTGTGTTTTTTTCCTTGGATGATTTTGGGGGGTACCCCAGTTTTAGGAGACTTCATGAAAGCTCCGTATGTAAGAATGCACCATATAACAAAAAATTGGGCGGCTTAGCATGATTTTTCCAACAACAGCAACCGAAGGATTTAGTATGATTTGCCCAACAGACATGAGGTTTTTGGACGTGAATTTATCCACAAATCGGGATTCCATGTGCTATGTTCAGAAAGGTTGAATTTCAACCGTTGGACATGATTCATGACAAACGACGCGTGTTTCTTTTAAATGATGTGCTAAAACAATAAAAAACTGGGGATCCCTACATGTTTTGGCCATTGAAAGCGCGAGATTCAAGATCATTTATCCACCAAACAATATAAGATTATATTTCTCCAACGCACTGATCAACTTTGTGAATAAATGATGCTACTGTTGAAATTGGTTGGATCTACTGTCAGTTGGATTCTCCAACCAATAAATGTTGGGAATGATCTACTCTGATAGTATATCTCTAGGATGCATGCATGATGCTTACTTATTGGTCGGAGAAGATCGGATATGTTTATATACTAATATACTTAATTTAAATAAAAAAAACTTAGTAAATCCCACGTATACATATAATATATATATATATATACACGTACACAAATTCTTGGCGATATATATATGTGTGTGTGTATCCCCGAGGCTTTAAGCCTTTCCCTTTTTTTTGCGCAATCAAGTCCCTCTGTTTCTGTGGTCGTGATATCCTTAGACTACGCGCTGAGGCCAAAACAACACGTGCCTCGGCTGCACCTAGCGAACTGCCCTGCCGATTGTCCGGTGCTCGCTTGAGGCTTTTGTATAGAAATGGTGTGCGCATATATGCTCATATCTATGTCATATGAGTCTTACATACAATGTATAATATGTCAAATATACCTTTATATATATATATGTACCTCCATAATGTTCTATCTTTATCATGTGAACATATTTTCATGCGTTTTATAAACCGTATTTGTGGATTGCATTTCCAGTATACATAAATGCATACGGGCTGTGTGTTTCTCATTTTATCCTCAAAAAATGATGAAAAAATGTGATTCAGGACCTTTCAGTTGACATTTCAAACTGGGCTTGTTCTGCTTGGTTTCCCAGTGACCTGATTCAGGCGCGCGTACCTGGCTGCTGTGGTCAATGAACAGTCGAGGCAAGACAGCTGTCGGCAAGCGGCGGTCACGTTGAAGACTCACAGGAAAGCCAAGTTGTTATGGTAAAGACTAAGGATAGCCTGTAAATTGTCCATTTCACAACGTCCAACCAGTCGCAGAATTTCCTGACAAATTTGCTGGGTGCGTCCACTTCGATCGGAGTTTACTGAATCAGAAAGTTCAGCAGAAATGACAGCGGAGGGAGATACTCTGCAGTGCTTTGCAGTCTTAAAAATCTCTGCAAACTGTGCCTCATATTGCGTCCCTGCCCCAGAGGCAAAGACGAGAATGTAACTGGTCTCATAGCATTGTGCTCGACGATGTTTCTCGGCGGAAACTGAATCATTTTGTCGATGAATTGACACAAAAAGGATAGAAAAGGCGGTAGACATCATTAATCCATATTAATCCATATTAATCCAGATTAATCCATACTAATCCATATTAATCCATATTAATCCATATTAATCCATATTAATCCATATTAATCCATATTAATCCAGATTAATCCATATTAATCCAGATTAATCCAGATTAATCCAGATTAATCCAGATTAATCCAGTTTAATCAGATTAATCCATATTAATCCAGTTTAATCCAGTTTAATCCATTTTAATCCAGTTTAATCCATGTTAATCCATTTTAATTCATTTTAATCCAGTTTAATCCATTTTAATCCAGATTAATCCAGATTAATCCAGATTAATCCAGATTAATCCAGATTAATCCAGATTAATCCAGATTAATCCAGATTAATCCAGATTAATCCAGATTAATCCAGATTAATCCA
>Ga0126342_10001305_pt1 | contig 34388 bp, 34 predicted proteins | sample Cyp1metagenome_FD_92528 | JGI IMG/M metagenome (GOLD analysis project Ga0126342, IMG submission 92528) | Coral microbial communities from Lord Howe Island, Old Settlement Bay, Australia - Cyphastrea 1 metagenome | ecosystem: Host-associated > Invertebrates > Cnidaria > Coral ...
AGACGTGGCCAGGAAAAGGGCAAAGGGTGGGAGCTGCAGGGCGGTTTTTCAGTCCCTAGGCGAAAGATGCCATCCGGCACTTTCGAAGCGCCATGCAAACACCATTTGGCAACAGACGTTGCCCGGAAAGGGCAACGTGTGGAAGCTGGAGAGGCTTAGGCGGCAGGCGTGGCCAGGAATGTGGCAAAAAGCAGGTGCGGCAAAGATGGAAGCTGCAAGGGCTTTTCAGGCCCAGGTGAAAGATGCCATCCGGCAGTTTCGAAATGCCATAGAACAGCATTTGACGACAGACGTGGCCAGGAAAAGGGCAAAGGGTGGGAGCTGCAGGGCGGTTTTTCAGTCCCGGGCGAAAGATGCCATCCGGCACTTTCGAAGCGCCATGCAAACACCATTTGGCAACAGATGTTGCCAGGAAAGGGCAAAGTGTGGAAGCTGGAGAGGCTTAGGCGACAGGCACAGCCAGGAATGTGGCAAAAGCAGGTGCGGCAAAGACGGAAGCTGCAGGCAACAGACGTGGTTGCCAACAGACGTGGCCAGGCCACAGCCAATGTCGCACACCTGCGGTGATCCCAGGCGCCGCCCCGGATATGCTATTTTATGCTATTTTTTATTTTTCATTTTATGAATTTGTTTTCCCAAAGACTGATTCATCATATTTGATCAACTTCGCTTTTTGATATGACGGTGCTGCATATTAAGCTGATTAATATATATATATATATTACAGGTTAAAAAAACGAATTCTTGATTTCGCATTTTACATTTTTATTTCGTACGTTTTGCGCATGATCTTTGGTTGTGATGCTGCATTAAATCACTTTAGATCATGTTATGTGATTTTATGTTTTTCTAAGTTTCATGACGGTTTCTTATGTCCTGTTTTGTTTATTAAATTGAGCGTTTTTTTTTACATTTCAGTCTGTTGCATTTTGTTACATTATATTTATATTTGTAACATGTTGGGTTATATCATTTCATGTTGTTGCATACCGCATAACACGACGGTATAGTATATCAAATTTTTATTTTAGAATGCACTAACTATTTGACCTGCTGTAGTTGTATGACCGTGCCACCAATGCCTGCATCAGACATGCCGCATTTTGACCCACTGAATCTGAATGAATGTGTCTTCACGTTTTTTTGTTTGTCAAAATCTATTGTATACTGTAGTTTCTTTCGCTGCAAGATGAACCATGAACATGTCGCGTTGTGACGTGATGTGACCGTGAATGTGGTAGCGGTGCAGCAAGTCGAACCATATTTCTATTAACAAGTGCTGTTTGTACCCAAGTTTGGATGACTGTCTGACAGGCTTGCAGGAGTCAAAACTTCACGGGATGCCAAAGAGCTTGCGATGCTTGCTGCCTTCGGCTTTCAGAAAAAGTGGTTCCGACCCGGTGGTGGCTGCTGTGACTTGCAGTGTGCATGCAGCGAGAAGACTGCGACAGATGCTCTCAGTGGATTGCTTTGTTGGACTCTCTCAGTGTTGCTTGCTCCCTTTTCAGTCAAACATGCGATGTTGGTGAGTCTGACTGAAGAATCAAGAGCCAACTCCTCATCATGGTGTCATTTTCATGCCCATGGTTTTCATTGCTGAATCATAGGTTGCATTTCGTGCCATATGAGTCCTATGAGAGAAACATGAGCAAAACAACATAATGAGACCGTAAACGCGATCCAACACTGCGTCGCTGTGTCAATCAACTTTGCCACCATGTAGCAATGGTCTAACAAGCCTTCGAAGTGCAAAACCATGTGGTTTGCTTGACAGTGCTTGGCAGCCCTTGGCATGAGCTCCTCATGATCCAACAGCACCAAAACCAGTGGCCAGGTCCCAACTCGGAATTTAGGAATGCTTTCTCCAAAAACTGGCAGGAGCATGTGCTCGAAAGCATTGGCCTGGGCAGAGGGCTCCTTCAAAATGCCACCCCTGGCTTGAGCGACGTGCCAAAGCCAAAGTCACCGCCATTTGAAGAAGAATTTGATACTCCATCAGAGGGTGAACCGCGCACAGAAGGCGGTGAACGAGGTGCATGCAGTGGCCGCAATCAGCAAGGCTTGGAGCACTTGGACACTTTGGAGAGTTTGGAGCTGCCGGAGCCCGCAGATCCTGCGTCCCCGGCGCGTGCGCCGCAGCCTTCGCCGGCGGTGACGCCTTTGCCGTCGCCAATGCTGGAGGTGCCACCAACGCCCACGCCCAGCGAATCTCCGCGTTCGAAGCCGATGACTTCGCCCAGGTTCACCCCAGCACTGGGTGGCGCCACGCCCTCCATGACACCGATGGCATCCCCTATGTGGCAGCCACTGTCAGAAGCATTGCTACCTACGCCTCAGCCTAAAGCCGAGCCTGGAGGCTGAAGGGGTTGCAATAGACAGGATGTGGTGCGCTTTAGGTTGGTTTTGCCTATGTCAAGGCAAGAAAGTTTCAAACATTAACTTCATTAACTGCTACACTTCTTATCGTTCGCCAAATCTTATGCCAAACAGGCAAAACATGTTTCGCATTTGACGGGGCTTCTGTGCTTGATAAATTTGGATAAATTGACATGCAGGTGCCGTTGCGCCTCCCACGCCCATGAGCATCTTTGCAGAGGCTGAGGCGTGACAGAGCCAAGTTGTGGAAACTCTTCGTTTTTCCAACTGGGTTTTCTTTGGCATGTGGTGCCCCCACTGTCCTTCCTCAGGCTCCCAAAGTTGTCCCAATGAAGACAGCAGCTCCAAGTCCAAAGCCTTTGGATGTACCGCTTGAAGACCCAGGCCTGGGGCCCCAGCGCCAATGTTGAAGTTGGGGTTCTTCCTTCACATATTACCAGAATCTATCCCTATACCCACTAGATTCAGTAGATAGAGTTAACAGTTTGTACCTCTGTGGATTGTGGATTCTGCGGATGCTGCTTGTGGCTCTTGGCTGTGATGCTGCTGTCACTGCACTGGCTGAGTGTGCCGTGAGTGTGCTTTCATTCTATACCAGATTTAGGCTTGAATTTGCTTGCATATACTTGCGCAGAAAAAAGAGCTATGTTGGTATAATAATAGTACAACTTCATCAGATTTTGTAAAGGCACAAGATCCAGGATCCTTTGGGTGCGCCAATTGAGATTCAAACTCGTTTCTAAACACAACCAGTTGCACAATGGAATGACAGTCAGAATCCCAACAGAATCTCAACAGAATCCCAAAATCTTTGAGGTTCTTCTGCTCTTCTAAGACTTTTGTGGCCATCCCAACAGACATCGCCAGCAGAGCTGCCCCGATCTGGTGGTGAAGGATCGGGGATGAGTTTGGGCGGCATTATATTGCTATTAAGCAATGGTTAAATATGGTTACCTGGTTAAATGATAATCATGAAACACTCGGTTCTACTATTTATATCTATTTATATCTATTTATTAATAAGTATTAGTCAGTATCAAACACTAATTTTTGATTCAAGAGCATCCGAAATCAGTCGACATGGGGATTTGTTGCTGTGCCGCTTAAAGGTTGGGACCTCACATGTCTCTGGCCAACACAAAAGGAGGTTTCATGTGGGACCCTTGTGCTGCTCTAGGAGATGCTGGAGAAAGCGAGTGAGCCTTGACAGCTTTGATTTCCAATTATGATTTACTTTGCCAACTGTTTGGCTAGTTTGGCTTATGGCCTTACGTGCCGCCTGGGGATCTCAGGATGTTATTGTCATGCTGGGCCTTCTGGTTTGCTTCACACTTTGAGGGTTTGCTTCCAATTCCACTGTGAGCATTCTTGCCGAGTAGAATTTTGCCAGTTGAACAGCATGGATAGCCCAGCCTCAGCTGAGGTGTGCTGAAGACTCTCTTCCGCATGCCAGACTTCCGTGACATTCTTTTGGAAGGTATTGGTTTGCCCAAATTTCCCAGCATGGAGGGCCAGTCTGACTCACGTGGCAAGCGCAAGCATGACAAGTGCGACCGAAGTGAGGACATTTTTGGATCAGAGCCCTATGCCAAGCGTTACCGGCAAATTTGGGAGATTTTACAGCCCCCCTTCAGCGGCTTCAGCACAGATTTCTCTTCTGTGGCTTGGGCTTCCTCACCGCCAAAGCTTTTGCGTTATGAGAAGCTGGGTCAAACGGAGTCCATGGAGTCCGTCTTCGGCCGTGGTGCTGGTGCTGGTGGTGCAGCCAAAGGCACCAGTGTGTCACTTCCTTCCGGTCCGCATGCTCCTGAGAAACGGAAGCGCTTAGTGCATAGCGAAATTACCCGACATCTTTGGGGAAGAGTTGTTCAACCTTTGAAGAGAAAGGTAAAATCAAAGCCACAGCGAATCACTGCAGCAGTCCTGCCACCTTTGAGCAAAAAGAGATGGTCCGGAAAGGTGCCGCCAACTGCACAGGAACTGTCCTTGAGTTCTGGGCAGCCTTTCGTCCTCTATGAATACATTGAAGAGAATCCAACCTTAATGATGAACGCAGGCATGGGCCATGAGGTTCTCAGTTACTTCCTGCCTCGCAAGAAGTCGTATGAGGGCGAACCTCTTGGGCCCTTGCAGTCCAAGACTCCCATCCAAATTAATGGCCCTTTGCCACACCTCTTGGCTTCCCAGATTCATCTCAAACCAGGTCAAGGGGTGGCTGTAATGGACTGTCCTGTACTTCAAGCTCCCCTTGTCTCTCACAATATAAAGGGCAACCGATTCTTGTTGGTGTGGAACCGAAATCGCAATGAGAACCAGAACGGAGACAGAGGAAACGAAGCTGCGGAGTTGCATGGCCAGTTGCATTTGCGCCCCTTGTCTTTGGCTTGTGTGGTGGGTCAGGTGGAGCCAAGCCGTTTAGTCCCGGCACCGAGTTCAGAGTCCAAGAACCTGCGTTCCAGCTGTATCCGTCACATGCTGCGTGAAGTGCAGCACAGATGGCAGAAGGACTTCAGTGGAGAACTTGAAGATGGAGATGAAAATCAAATTCACAAGGCCATGGCCAAGGATGTTTCTAAGAGTGTCCTGCAATGGTTTCCAGATCAGGGTCCACTTCTGCAGACCGAATTGAAGGAGCTGAAGAAAGTTGATCAAACCTGCGATTTGTGCGAAGCGGTGTGCCTTTTGGAAGCTATGCGCAGAGGGGAAGAGAGGCTCCAGATCCTTGGGATTGACAACCTGTACCAGGCTGATTCTACCCTCACGAAAGCGCTGCAAGATTTAGAGCTCTTGGAGCGTCGCAAGAGTGGCAGTGATAACCTTTGTGCTAACCTCCAAATTCTGCGAAGCAGGTGGATTTTAGAACAACTGCAGATCACCCCATGGAACTTGTCGAACAGATATGCCAGTTTCATCAAAAAGGGGAGCTTGCTCGCCATTGCAGGTCCAGGCGATCCAAGCAATGGACGCCTGGAAGGAGTCAGCTTCTTGCCTGTTTTGGTGAAGTACACAGCCGAGTGTTTGGCACTTTCAAAGCTATGTGTTGGAGCTGACCAAGACATTGCAGCAAGACTCACGCAGCTTGGAGTAAGTGAAGACAGCTTCGAGCCGCTTAGCAGATGGGATCGTATAGCTCTCCTTTGCACCAAACTTGGTGCAGAGTTGGAGAAAAACTCTGATTGCTTCGTCACTGGTTGGAGCAGAGCAACCCTTCCACTGGCAAAGCAAACGGCTTCTGAGCTCAAGAAGAAACACGGACAACTTCTCCAAGATGCTTTCCAGCAACAACTCATGGCTTTAAGTCACCAACTGACCGAGGATCACTCCACAGGGGCTGGTGATCAGGCCAATGAGCTTGAACCAAGCAGATCAGTCAACCCAGATGATGAAGCTGCTCTTATTGAGGCTTTGGAAGACTCCCCGGAGAAAGATGGTGGTGCCAATGCCATCACATTCACTCCGCACAGTGAAGGAGAAGATGACAAGATGGAGATGCAACGTTTGAGGAGGCAACTTGGTACGGATGAAGCACATGCAGCATCTGCAGCGTCTGCAGCATCTACAGCCCCAGCAATGCCTACGAAACCAGTTGAGAGTGCAGGACCTGCCAAAAAGGATGCAGCAACTGGAAAAGTGGGAAAAGTGAAAATGCTGAAAATCGTCACCATATCCTTGAGCAAAACGGGGCAGATGCAGGAGCGTGTGCTTTATGTCTTTGGTGAGGAGAACATTCGTCTTTACCGAGAGATTCGTGCAGCCAATGAGACCATGGGAGCTATGGCAGCTATGGGGCCTGGCGGCCATGGCATTGGGCCACTGGGTCTTCTGGGGCCTGGAGGCTTGAAGTCGCGTGTGGGCAGTAATCTTTCCAAAGTGAGTGAACAAAGCAGATCCACTGCCACTGGTGCCACTGGTGTCACTCGTACCACCGGTCCCACCGGTCCCACCACCAATAAGAGAAAATCAAAACTTAAAGACACCACAGATGCCAAAGACGCCAGAGATGACGATGAGCGTGTCTCATCTTGCAGCAAGAAGGGCTCTGAAGGTGCCGCTGGCGCCCTCAAAGCCTTGGACCGTGACAACCTGCTGAAGAGACGAAGGTCAGGCGACTCAGCCAGCAAAGTCACCAGGCTTTCATAGCGAGCAAAACGGTGCGAAGATTGCCTATTACAAGGGGAAGATTGTAGTGGGTGTGGGAGAAATAGCAGGAAACTAGATAGGATAGATCAGGGCATACTTCATTGCACTTACGTCTTTTATCAACTTGCTGCTAGATGCTGAGTAGAATGAGAGCAAATCTTTTTGCATGGAGTTTTCCGAGCCAGTGAGATCAGTGAGACAATTGTGGCAAGAGCACTGTGCCTCGTTTTGTGCCTCTCCGCACACGTGCCCTATCAGGCTCAAGCACGCAAAGGACGTGTTTCTGCCACAATCCTAGGACTGACATGCGGAGATTGCTTCAGCTGGTGGTGTTGCAACTTGCCTGCATCATCAAGTTGGCAGCTCTCCCCTTGGTTTTGTTCCAGAGTGCTACCACGTTCCATTCATTTTCATGCCTCAGGTTTCTAAAGTGTCTGAGTTTTACCATGTGTGTAGTTGGTTCCAACATGTTTGAACTCACAGCTGTCCAGGTTTCATGTGAAGTTTTGCTATGCCCGTCATGGTGCGGGATTCCAGCCTCTGCCCTCTGGTGGTGCTTTTGTGAAGATCTATGCCCCACATGCGACGCAAGTCTCTGTGGCAGCAGCATGGAGTGCTTGGATTCCAATGCACAATCTTTTAAATACAGGGAACGGGTGGTGGGAACTCGACATCTCCAGTGAACCTACCAGAGACTACCTTTTCCAAGTCGGATCTGCCTACAAGATCTTTATTGTCTCCGAAAACGGTGAATCATACTGGCGGCCTGATCCATGGTCTCGCAAGCAAGATGGAACGCCACTTGGAAACTCCTTGACTTATTTTGATGAGAAATTCCAATGGTCTGATGCTGGATGGTCAATGCCTGAATGGAACAAACTAGTGATCTATGAACTTCACGTGGGGACCTTTTGCGCATATCTTGGTTGGACAGGCAGCGCGACTCTTGATATGTGCATTCAAAAGCTGGACTATCTTGTGGATTTGGGCATCAATGCCATAGAACTCTTGCCAGTTGCAGAGTTTGATGGCAGTGTCGACTGGGGGTACACGACTGCAACATGGTTGCAAGTTGAGATTGTCCATGTCAATTGATTCAGTGATGCTTAATGATAGATTTTTGGGATATGAGGACATGATTGAGATGTTTGTGATTTTTCTCTCAAAGAAAGCGGAAACAATACGACCCAACCGGCAAGCGGAAACGAACACTCATGATGCTGATTCTTTCAATGTCTCGCATTCAACACTCGAAGAAGCTTCGTGCAGGAAAGAATCCATGTGCCTGTTTGAAGTTTTCAACAGTTAAAGTAGCTTAAGTAGAGAGGCTTTGAGCATCTACTTAGTAGAATTACTTGATTTTTCCTTCTTCTAAGGCATATCCTTTCGCAGTAGAGGAGTCTTATGGAGGACCAGATGCTTTCAAGAGATTTGTGAACGCATGCCATCAAAAGGGAATTGCAGTTCTTCTGGATGTCGTTTACAACCACCTGGGTCCAATGGACTTACCGTTATGGCAATTCGATGGATGGTCCAAGAATGGCCTTGGTGGGACATATTTCTACAACGACGGCCGGGCCGAGACTCCTTGGGCGCACACTCGGCCCAACTACGGAGTGGAAGCGGTTCGGCGCTATTTGATTGACAGTGCTCTCTATTGGCTCAACACCATGCATTGTGATGGACTTCGGGTGGATGGTGTGAGCTTCATCCGGCTGTGGGGTGGAACAGAAACCAATCGAAGTAGTGCGACATTCAATCCAGAGGGAGAATTGTTCTTAAAGGAACTCTCTGCGGCAGTGAGCCAAACTGGAAAGATCTTGATCGCCGAAGATTTGCAGGGAAACATTTCACTCACAGAGCCACTTGAAGCCAATGGTTTAGGTTTTCACAGCCAATGGGACGGTTTATTTCATTGGAAGGTGCTGAACAGCTTGAAGCGATCGGACGAAGGCCGAAAGATGAGCGATCTGAAGGATGCGATTTTGGCTGATCTCGGCGGAGGTCTTCGTCGCACGGTCTACGTGGAGAGCCATGACGAAGCCGGGCGCTTTCGCTTGGCCGTTGCGATCTCCGGTCGACGAAATTCCTGGGTTGGAACGCGGCTGGCCGCCATGGGAACTGCTCTTGTCATGCTGAGCCCTGGAATTCCGCTGCTTTTCCAAGGTCAAGAGTTTGCATTACAGGACCCATTCTCTGCACATCATCCAATGGATTGGCTTAAAAAGACAACGCATCAAGGAACTTTGAAACTGCATCGAGACTTGATCGGATTACGAACAACAAACCAAGGTCTCCTTGGAGGTGACGTCAATGTCTCTGCAGATGAGGAGAACAAAGTTTTGACCATTCACCGGTCTTCAGCGGGAGGCAGCGTTTTTGCCATCTTCAATTTCCGAAGACAGGAACTGGCCAATTACCCTGCAGACTTCCCAGACTTCGAGGAGTGGAAACTGGTGATCAACACGGCAGACGCCCAGTACTACAACAGCGCCACCGTCTTTCAGAACGACGACCGCGACACGAAGCGACCGGATTCTAAGCTGCTCCAGGCCGCGGATGCACAAGGCATGTGGCTCGGCGACCGCATGTTGAAGCGTGGTATGATGTGGTGTGTATTGCCTCAATCGCATTTCATGTCATGGTGATATTATGTGATATTTAGATGTATATAGATATTGCATAATTATTATGACATTATGATTATGATCATTATGATTCGATTCATATTCTTGTTCTATTCTATGTGCATGGACAGTGGAGCTGCTACATCTGCCATGGTGATTCATGGTCCAGAAACAGCCGAAAGAATGAGGGAAAAAGAGCAGATCACAGTACTCTCAGTACAGTACTGTAGTGTTCTGTTATAGTACTGGATGTTATATTCGGTGGATAGTCCGAAACCAGATGGCGTTGCGGCACTGTCGAGTCCCTGCCAGGGGTCTTGGTGTAGTGGTCGCAGTGACTTAGACTTAGAAGTGTTACTTTCTGAAAACCTGCCACTCCGCCATTCTGCTGTTGACAATAAGTTGACACTTAGGTTCTTGCACCCCTACAGCTGCATGATCTACACTGGATAGCATCTCTGTACAGTGCAGCAGCAGGTTCAGTCTAAGACTCTTCAAGCTGTTGCGTTGCGTTGCGTTGGTGCAGATGGTGTATGTATGTTTTGAAATTGCATTTCTTTAGAATGCATAGCCCACAGGAGAGAAGGACAGAGAGAGAGAGAGAGAGTTTGATATTTGCACCTTCTGCAGGTGTCTCGTTCGAAATTGCTCATACAGAAAAATACATCATCAGGAGGTCATGCTCAAGATGCCCGTAAATACGCTCCCTGATAAATCAGATATATAAGTCAGATAAGGCTGAAGCCGCAAGGCGGACAATGTCTACGGCGTATACAGCATTTTTGCTCTACTTAAAAACCCCAGCACGAGAAAGACCTCCAAAGATGTCGCAGCAAAAGAACAATTGTTTTTGTACAAGTCGGAGGCTGTGAGTCTCACCAAGTCTCACCTACTACATGGTGACCATGGTGTGCCACGTAGCCTCCCATGCATGCAACTTGGCTCGAGTCAAGTCTCTTGAGCGGTCTGCAGTCGCCTTGTAGAGTTTGTAACGGACTGCCATCCGCAATCTGCAACGTTTGACAGTGCGAATTTGTCACTGGCAACGCATGGGAAGAAAACTCACGCATTGTGGACTGTGGAGTTGTGATCGTTCTGCACCAATCTTTACACCATGTGGTGCTTTCCTATGCATTTGTCATTTGTCCTGAACACCTTCGACACCACAACGACTGCAGGTTCAACAGGGTCTAAGAGATTCATAGCAAAACAAGCAGCAACAAGGCTTGCAAATGTCCAGCTCGATGAACAATTTGAGCACAGAAATACCAGACTTCACAACTCATGTGCACATGTGCACGCACAGCTTGGGGGTTGCTGACTTTGGATCAGCACATTGATTTCTTTTCTGGCTGTGCGCTGCGCCCCATGGGGCAAAATGTCTCCGGTGCATGGCTCTCGGTGCCCCTGGCCGAAGAGCTTTTAGCTGAACTCGAGCAGTACACTTTGGAGGCTGATCGGATGCCAGGGAAGTGGAAATGCAGATTGAAAGCCTGGATGATTGGGACACAAGCTGCTGCAGATTGCAGGGATTTTGCAATGCGCATAGTGTGATAAATTGATAGACTTTTGCTGGTCAGGAGTAGAGTTGGTCTTTTGGGTGGTGGCACTGGGTAATACTGGGTACGCAAAGCGCACTATGCTGGGGCATAAGCTTGCCATAAGCATCATAAGCCATAGACCTGCCTTTCAGCCATTTTTTGTGCAATACTTTGGGGGATGTGCACCCACATACTGGTGAAGCCGGAAGGCACCAGACTCGTTTTGGGGCGGCTCATCATGCGCTCGCCAGATCCCCAATGTGACGTGACGTCACTTTTCAGCTTCTGCTTTTGTTGTACCATGATGCCCTATGACACCCTGGTACCACCAGGAATTCAAAATTGCAGTAGTTCCAAGATGTTCCAAGGTGCTTCGATATTGGTTTTTGCAAATCTGTTGTAAATCTGTTCGGAAAATGCCGCCCATCTCGGTCCAGGTTTCCGCTGGGCCGTGAATGTTGGCCGCTGGATGCCCCAGGGAGGTGCAGAAGGAGAAGAGTTCAAAATGCTGCAGGAAACTCAGACCTACGGCTACAGGTCTCAGACGGCTGAGACAGGTGGACCATGCTGGACCATGCTGGACCATGGTGGACCATGGTGGACCATGGGCCTTTGGTTTGATGTTTAGGGGTGTTGTTTGGGGCAACCATCCAGGCTATCGCTTCTTCCTTTCGAAGAACAAGAACAGGTGATGCAGTACCGGGCTCTGCCCATGCCTAAGACAAGATGCTGCTTCGATCAAGTTGCAAGTTGTCTATATTGATTCAAAGTCATTTCTGTGCCAGTTGACACAATTCGATTGTTCTGGGAGTGTAGGCCAGACAAGAAGAGAACGTTGATTGGCCGTTTATTGTCTCTACGAGCTTGCGCGCAGGTCCGATCTGTCGCTTCAAGAATTACAGCATTCTAAGTTGCCTTATCCTTTACATGTAGAAAACTTCGCAACCTTTTGCTGGAACTTTCTTCAAGTGCAAATTTTCTTATTGAGAGCTGCCAGACATATCATTCCTGTGATGATCACCGATTTCAGAACAAAAGGAAGTTGGAGCGATCATTTGGAGGCTCTTGGAGACCCTGCCTACGACCAGATTCAAATTGGCCGCAAATGGCTAAGAATGCATGGGCGCTCCATGCCTTTGTGTTTCTCTTTGCATTTGCTGTGATTTGAGGCACAAAGGGCAAGAAGCCCTTCCTACATTCACCTTTGCCGGGCAGTTTGCCGAGACTGGCTTAGTTTTTCTTGTGCCCCCTGGAACATAGGAAATTCAGCATGGTATATATAGATATACGATGATATACGATTTCTTTGCTCATGAGCTCTTGATCAAGGAACTTCAACTTCAACATCTCCCATGATGGGAGCTGGGTCGTTTTGGCAAGCGATTGCTTGTACTTGGTAGGCCCGATACTTAGTTCCCAGTAACGATGAATAAAGGATAAGTATCATGGTGCATTGAGGGGACACCCCTAAAACGAGACTGGTGAAGCTTTCGGGTATCAGGTGTGGACGTCTCGGCTCCCCAGCGAGAACGGGGTGAACATGAAGATGAAACTTGGTTTCAGGACCTTTATTGATTCTGAATGATTCTGACTTACAAACACATTGTGGGAACTGCAGATGGCAGGCCGTATTTTCAATGAAGTGTTTCAGACAGGTGACAACACAGAATCGAATGGATGTTCGAGAGGTAAAGACGGTAAAGAGGGTAAAGAGGGTCAGGTGATTAGAGTTTACTGCAACTTACACGCAAAGATTTGTGCAGGACATGACCTCTGTTCTTACTGAAAACGAGAGGGAGTGCATCAAAGGAGGAAAAACACACCAAGAACGATACGTTTCAAGCTCAGGGAGTGCGGAATTGCTCAGTCGTTCCAACATTTTCTGTTATTTGCATCTATTCACATCTATTAACGCCTTGAAGCCTCGAACTCTCATCCACAGAACGCATCACGTCTTTGCTTCATCTCCCTGATCTCCTCGATTCTCCCAGCTGCCAGGCCATTTTTCAACGGATTTGGTCCGCAAAAGAGGCCGTTTCAAAGGCCGCTGAGTTGCAGATGGTCATGAGATGTCATGGGTCATCGCTATCAGATCACGGCGCTGCGTCGCTAGGCAGTGGGCTCGGGCTTGTCCTTTGGCTTTGAGCGGATGGAGGTTCGCTTGGCTATGCTTGGCTGCTTCTTTCTCGCTTTCAGTCAACTTGTTTGGATATGATATGATAATACTTTTCTGTTTGAATGATAATGATTTCAGATTTATCAGGAATGCATGACGGGGCGCCATAAACAGATGCACCATGATTCTCCTTCCCAATGTTCCCATCTTGTCCGGGTCATTCCTTGGGAAGCTTCGAGTTGACCAGGTGACACTGCCGGAATCAGAAAATGGCTTCGGCAACATGGTACTCTCTGCCATCGGATGGCCAAGGCGTGGTGTGTTGATATCGTGAACAGATAGGAAATCCATGGAAATCCCCAGTAAACAATATGTAAACACGGACAGTCGGATAGTATCTCGAAACGGGATACCATGGACAATATAGCATCCACCCCAAAAGATTTTAAATGTGAAATCCTATTCAAACAATGATAAATTAGAAGTTGAACCTTTACTGCATCCTTTTCGGGTCTATTATAAATGACGTGCTACTTGTGTTGAGGTGCTGGTGTCCTTAATTGATTTTTGAAATGACAATGTATTCAATACACAATGCAAAGGTCTTAGGGGGTCCTATCTATCATGTCGTATCATGTCTGATCATTTCTCATGATTCTTTATTGGTCCTTGGCAGGTCGGACGTGGAGAAACCTCCTGGGAAACGAAGTGGGAGACGCAGTGATGGCATGCGATAGCAGCCAGTGGCAGTGCCCTGTAGCGCCTGTAGGAAGGGGACTGGAAGGGAGATCCGGCGCAACCCGAGTGGCGAGTGGCGCTAGGTCGGATGAACTTCTCGTCGCTGTTGGCAAATCTGCAGGGAGAACAGAGAGGTCAAGGAGGCTGGCACTTCAATGGAAACTGTATGAACTTGTTGATCAATGTTGATCAATGTTGATCAATGTTGATCAATGTTGATCATATTATCATATTAACATTTGATCTGCTCGGACTTATATTTCTGTTGTAGTTGAAAAATGTTGATATGGATCATATTATCTATCAATCATTATGTGATGTAAGAACCATGAATTCACCCTGATATTTGATTTTGCTAAAGCTTTTCAACTGGGTTGTTTCATTTGTCCATATTTTATCATAATTTATCATAATTTCATATACCGTTCCGACATATTCCGACCATTCCGCATGCCTGCTGCATCCTGCTGTTTTCCTGCATTACATAGTCGGAAGCACGGAAGCTCGGTTTTTTTAAGCCCCAGGTGGCACTGAAAGAGGTGATCAGCCTCCAAGGCCAGTATCTCCTCATTTGATATCACTGATGAAATTTGATATGATGATGATATGATGAATTTAACGGATTTTACACGATTTTACCATGGTTTTTCCCAATTTTTATTGAAACATGATATTCCACCGGATTTTGGGGCACCTTATTAACTACCGTGATTGCTTTTGTGCTTTTGTGCTCTTGTAATGTTCGATTCTTGCAGCAAACCAACGGAGAAATTGGAATCTTCCTCCCCAGAGATCTCAATGGCGACTTGACGAGGCCTGCTCCGGAGAAGACGGGTGAAGCAGCGACCTGAAGTGACAGAAAAACAGAAACCAAACAATTTAACATATTTTGATATATTTTGCGCATGGGATAGATTTGAACACAGCGATACGTGGAGCCCGTGGAGCGTGTGGTAGTTTGAGGATGTTTGAGGGAAGTGTTGACCATGTGTTGACCATGTGCAATGCAGCCTGCTGGCTAAGGCTCAACACAAACCAAGCAGGGTCGATTTGCACATTGATCATTGGCTCCGATCCGATTGGATCGTTGAGCAGCAGGACTGTCACACTTTATATCATATACATATATATATATATATACATATTTATCCTTCAACGATTGAGTTGGAATCCTTTAGACATATTTAGACATATTTAGACTGTGCTTGTTGTTGCCTAGTAGGAGTTCACTGGTGGATCCTGGGTGACAGTGGCTTTGGGTCCTGTCTACGATGCAGTGGATGCAGAATCTTGGCCAAGCAAAGCAGGGTGACCATCGAGGAAAAGCAGCCCAACCAGTGGCCACCGAAAATCCAGCCAAAGTGCATTGAGACGGCTGAAAACCAAGGGATATAGGCTAGATATAGGTATGACATGGTATGACATCTGAAATTGCAATGTGGCGTAGCATGGTGTAGCATGTGGCGTTGCATAGATCGACAACATGAGACCACCAAGGATGGCATCTTCAAAACAACGTTCCGACTTCCTGGTCTCGGAGGTCCAACCAACGTCGAGGCCCCTTGGGATCCCTTGGGGAATGGGAGATCCTGATGGAATTCTGAATTCTGCCGTAACCGTATATATAAGATTTTGCAAATTTTATTTCTTACAGCATTATATATAGATCTAATATATATTTGCATATATGTACATGGTTCACACATAACACAGGTGTAGACAGTCTAGTCGGCATTATTTCGATTATTTATTTTTGTGTTTATTTGATTGGTTCGTTTTCTGAATCTGCAGGGGCTGATGGCCAAAGCACAGTGCCAATCCTCAGTGCCAAGGTGCCACCTGCCATCCACAGTGACAACTCATGCACCGATTGCGCACAATTGAGGACTGAAGCCTCACGCCATTGGATTCCTGAAGCTCAAGGCTAGGGCACCAGGGAAACAATCCAAACAACCCGACGAGAATTTGCGAGCGTGACAATCTTGACGTGTTTTCTTGAGTGCTTTGCATGTGCTTGCCCAATTGTGTTTTTGCTCTCCTCCCTCCAGCATTGTCTACTTTCCTGGTGCCAAAAAAAGAACTTGTCATGCGGATGCCTTTGTTTCCAGGCTTTCAGCAGCTGGCTGTTGATGCACTTGCACCTCAAAAGGTGTCATGCTTACTCTGTGCAACCAGCTGAAACCCTGTTTCACGTGCTCAAACTTGGGAATGTTCGGCTTCCAATGCACGCGGGCAAAAGATAAAGAAGTGGCAAGCCCTTTCCTTCAATCCTCCAATAACGCTTCATTCCCTTTGCCAATGGGCTATCCACCATTCCTTTGTGCAGAGACTGGGTGTACCTATATAGATATACATAGGATTACATAGGATCCTACGGACTAATATAGGATATTATAGGATTCTATAGGTATGGCTGTCACTAGGCAAGAGATACCCTCCATCACCTTTTGCAATGTCACAGGTTCGAGGAGAACTTGCTGCGCTGAAAGCTCGTCTCCTGACTGCTGCTGCCGGCGTGTGAGCCAAAAAGTGGTTAGAAACATGCAGAAACGGGACGAACTCACCTCGAAATGACATTAGTGCAATCACCCGATGATGCAACCGGATAGTGACCTAATGTGACCTATATTGCATGCCCTAGGCCGTCTCGGGCTCGAATCCTGGATCCTGTAGGCTTGCTATGGCTTGCTATGGCTTGCTCTTGAATCCGTAGTTCATACACATCATTCATCATATCTAAATTTCAAGAGGCCTTCCTGGCACGACGTCTTGTTGATAGCGACTTGGTCCTGAAACATCTGCCATGGGCTGCTGCACTTCTTGCACCAAGGCAAGCTGCAATCTCCCAAGAAACATTTGAGGAAAAACATCAACAACATCATGCGCATCATGGATTAGGAATGGTTCGGAATGGTTCAAGATCTGATGTACTGTACTGTATGATGTATGATTGCCTTGATAAGGCAAGTATTTGCTTGATATGTGCTGCAGGGAAAGGGGAAGAAAGGAAAGGCACAGGCAGTGGCTTGCTCACATTTGGCGACTCATGACTTGCGTCAATGGATGCATATGGATGCGAAGCGCAGCTCCGTTTTGCCGTCCCCTTCTTTAGGCTCTTGGAGAGGCACATGTTGCAAAAGTTGCTGTCCTGCGTCCTACGTACTCATGCCACAAAAGACCCTACGAGCTGAGGCGAGCAAGTACAAAGCACGACCACAAGATGGCCACTTGTCAAGAGTCAATTGCAACTCATAGTGATTCACATCTATTTGGTTGGCCAATACGCCGAGGAGAGCTTCTGACACAACTGACCGCTGTTTCAATTGTCGATCTCTCAGCACCGCAGTGGAAACACAGGACATGTGTGATAAAGATCCAGCCAGAAAGCTCTCCCAGGTTGATGTTGTCAACACCACGGGTGTAGCTGGAAATGGGCCAAAGATGTTTTCTGGTGCCAAAAATGCTGGAGACTTAGAGATCTTAGATATTTTGAGATGTTGCATGGAGCAGACCCCCAGCATTGTCACTCTTGGACGCTTCTATAGAAGTCGTTTGGACCAAGGATCCATCGCCGATTGAAATGACTTCCTTTACCAATAAGCTGCTTGGCTGATTCTGAGACTTTATGCAGTGCTATGCCAAAGCTTGAGTTGTGGCAGCTGTTCAACGCGTTTTATTTCGTTGAGGTGTGTGGAGGTGCTTGGCGATGCCGTGGACCTTTTGCCTGCAGGGATCGCATTTACCTGTCGCAAGGGCAGCTTGGCTGGGTTTTAAACGTTCAGCTGCGCTGTCTTTGGCAGATGATCAGCTTGAATCAAGTGGAGTCAGAAGCCAAGCAGCCAAGCTGAGGTTTGAAACCTGACACTCCGAATCAAGACACCTGGTTTGTCTTGAAGATGGACCGATCCCGTCTCTTTCACAGCTGCATGGGAGAAAGACTCCGAAGAAAAGAATGGAAAAGATGTGATCTGAGATTAGAAGGATTCTGGCTAGTGGCTAAAGACTGAACCCCCATGCCCCACCAACTAACCCAGACATTGCCAGGACACATTTTCCCTTTATGCCGTTCTTGACGGTCATGGACCAAACGGCCATGAAATCTCCCAGTTCGTCAAGGAGATTGTTTTGGTCGGTGTTTGACATGTTTTCACAGATTCTCTCAGGTGTTCAACTCATGGGGAATCATCGGGACATATCTGTCCCCAGGAGCATCTTCCAAAGCTGATAGTGCAAGACCCAAGGCACCTCGGTGGCAGATGGCATCAGATGGCAGTCACTGTAATTTTTGGGAAGCTGAGACAACGTGGTGTTAGTATGTGTTAGTTACGGAAGGTGCAGTGTTACCATGTGTTACCAACCAATTCCTGGACATCCACATCAGAAAGCCCGCATGTGTCCCTGCCGAGGTCAAAGTCCCCAGAGGCCGGTCCTTGTCTGGTGGATGCTTTCAAGAAGATGCAGAGACTGGTGCCTTGGACAGGAAGGTATAAAATGGTATAAAGACCATGTTCAGCAAACATGTTAATGATATTAATGTCGATAAATGATAAATGTTGAATAATGTTGATTGTTTTAGTCCTGGTCATGTGAGATTCTTTTGACAAAGGGTGATACAGTCGCAACCAGACTCCAGGACGGGTGGACCAGGGTGGACCAGGGTGGACATCGGACGGACATCAAATCCGATGGGACAACCATGGACAACCGGAGCCCAAAGGTGATCGCTGCTCAAAGTCGCCGGAGGCTGCAAGCCCAAAAATCGGGCACCACAGCGACGGTGGCCTTGCTTGAAGCTCGTCTGAGTTGGGAAGGAAATGAAGGGAGTAGGACTGAGTAGGACTATAGGATAGATTAGATATGGATAGGTATAGATGATTATAGATGATTATAGATGTATCTGTATCGATGTTTATCCTTGCAGGCAGAAATTCTGAGCAAATTTGTCCGACATCCTGTCGCTGGCGTGCAAGGACCATTCCCGTGGGAAGCTAACCATAGCGCACGTTGCTGCCTGGCAGCATTATTGGATCCAAAACATTTGAGTCACATCCCATGCAACTTGTGAGTTGGTGCTATCCTGTGCCATCTAAAATCTACAATGGTCCGTCATGGTCCGTCCATTTCTTTTTTCTGCTCGAAGTTTTGCCGATCAGGCGGACAGTGCTGCAGTTCTTGGAACCAAGGAGGGTTGCTGACCCAGCACTCAGATTGGATCACTAAGATGTCTTGAACGGTAATTTGGGGGAAGCGCACCTGTTCGGGTAGAAATGCTTCTCCGAGTATAGTTGTTGTTGTGTGGGTTACTCTGCGACTAAGGGGATAAGTGGATTGGAAAAGCCGTGACCCGTGATCATAAGCCCAACTTGAAGGCTGGTTGCTGTAGTTGCCCATGTCGGAGTCAATGACAAAAAAGGTCTTGCGTCTTCATCCGATTTCTTTTTCTTCGTGCAGGGTGAGCGCGAACGAATCGAAAAAGCAGGGGCTAAGGTTGTCACTTGCCAGCACATGCTAGCAATGAGTGCAGTCTGGTCCATGACTATGACTCTGACAACTCGTGAGCAAAGAATTGGCAGTGAACTTGAGAAATAAGTCAAAAACAAACACAGGCGCTTTCCACTTTTTTCCCGGGCAGCCTATCCAGCTGCTGTCAAGACCAAGGGCTTCGACGGCACAAATCATCGTGTTTATGAGCCTTGGAAGAACTTTCCTTTGTATATCATAGAGCTTTATGATCTCTTTATGATAGGTTTCATGTATTGATATGTTTTATGCGTTTCCAGTGTTGATGACACTTGTCAAAGTCACAGGCGATGACCTCTAAGCCATGACCGTCACCAGATTTTCACCGGACCGAGGCCAAGGATTCAACAGCCTACCCTGGTTTGAACATGTCTCGCTGCTTGGGAGACACTTTAGGTGTGGCCCTTGAACAATCTTGAACAGTTGTGGCGTCCTGACGCACGAAGTCCAAAAGAAGCAATCCTGCTGTCAATGTCCATCCTATTCAAGTCCATCCGTTGTCATTAGCGTCACTTGAACACTCTCAAACTACCTAAACTATCCGCAACTGGTTTAGTTTTATCATGTTTTATCTAGCTCCATCTAGTTCCACCTGGTGGCTGCCACTGCCACTGGCCCAACATCCCATTTTGCCAGGTCACGAGGAGTGCGGGATCATCTGCGAGCCAGAGATCACGCGGCACCTGCCTTGGAAACCCTTGGAGAAGAGATCATCAGAGATCACATGGTGGATCTATATGGATCTACTATCGAAATCAAATCGAGAACTACAATTACCATCTCTTGCGGAACGGCTGTGCCACTTCTCAAGTAGCCCCAAGATTACCCAAGTCTATGACATTCTATGACTGCAAAATGCCTCACTTGAGTTAGCACTCTTTTGCTTTCCATTTTTTGAGAGTGAACCTTTCAGAGCATCGCCTGTTGCTGGATGAAATTTGCACCAAGGGTTTGGAGATGTTTGGAGTCTTGCGGCGTGTTGTGTCTACAAAAGCCTTGAATGAAGTACAAGGAAGTCAGAAAATCAGAGGCGAAGAACCAGTGACTCGAATTGATTCGAATTGTGTCGTCTAAGGATCAACCTGGACAGCAGTACAGAGCAGATCCTGTTGATTTGCAGCGATGGAGTTTGGGAATTCATGTCAGCTCAAGAGGCGTAGACTCGTAGACTGTCGATTCTTCTGTTTTTCTTCAAGAGGACCTCCTTGTGTGGTGACACCCGCTCTGAACGGACGGCACGATGGGGTTCAATGGTATGGAAGACATCACGAAAGAGAGCACTTTGGACTTGGACTTTCAGCAGAGAACGGAATCTGTATCATGTAATACACCTGTACATGTTTAGAAATAACATGAAATAACTAGAACATGTAAGTATTATATAATATTATATATAAACATTATTACAAACACTAATGCCGATATTATCTATTGCTATATCTATCTCTTTATATATATATACAATATATATATATAGCTAATGTATCTTATTCTATTTTTTCAATATATCGATGCCGGGATGGGCCGCCTGGTGAGGCCATTGACATCGTCACCACGAGGCCCTACGACATGGGCGACCAAGCAGTGGGGCTCCTCGCGAAAGAGTCGTGGGATCGTCACTTGGACTTGGAACCCCAACTGCATGGGATATACAGATGATATATATAATATGTATATATATATATATATGTATATGTATGTATATGATTGTATATGATTGTATATGATTGTATATGGATATATGGGGTTTAGTATTCTTTGATTTTGTTTGATCTTTGGGGTTTTGTATAGTTTAATAAGAAAAAAAAACATGGCCAAAAACATATCATAGGATTGAATTGGATTGAATGGGCGGATGAACCATCAACAACAGGGATTTAATGGGATTTGATGGGCGCAGAATGGGATATAACCAACTTGAAATGATATTTGGGGGTGTTCGACAAATATTGGAAAACCACCACATTTGATAGTTGGTTGAGTCATGTTACATCATTACTTTGGAGCCTTGTCCAGCCTTACATCCTTCCAGACAGCCACAGGTTGGATACGGGAAGAGGGAGCAGCCGTGGTGGATGATATCACAGCCGGCTTGATCTACATTGGCAAGGACCGCTCCAAGAATTGACACAACATGAGTGACACGGTGAGACGGTTCTTTGATCACAAAAGGTAGCGACAGCATGTGTCAATTATGAACCCCTTCTGTGCATCAGAGGGTCAATCCCTCTTTCCGCTGGCGTGATTTCTGGGTTCTTTTTGAAGTCCTCCTTCTTGGCATTCCCTTTCAAAGCCTTTCTTGCATAGCACAACTCCTTGCATGACACCACTACTTCACTGCTGTATAATTGCAATAATCACACACACACACACTGACATGGAATGAACTTCTATCAAATCTCTGTGTGTGCGTATGTGAGAATTCATCTCGTGGTTTTTCCGCTCCCTTTCCTAAAACATGCTGTCAGCAAAACTCTCGCCAGGTTGCTTGATCTTCCTTGTCCCTAGCATTGCTTCCATTTTGGGGCTGTTTTTTTGTAAACATTTGTGCCTTATTGACTGCGGGGTTATTGCCAGTGCGTGATTTGCTCTTGGATAGTTTATGCACTCGCACTTGATGCTTTGACATTGCCCGCAATTACCATCGGGACATAACATCTTTTGGTCGCAATCTTGCCGCACCCGCACCTCCTGTTTTGATTGAACAAATTGTGACCCACAAGTCAACAACGTGCCAGTGCCCCACACATTCTCATGTTTCAGATATTTCAGCTTCGGCTTCCGTTCCGGGGACGTCAATTTACCTATTTTGAAGCCTACGTACTCCGTTGTTCTGCAGTTTTGATCCCTCTTTCTTTACATTTCCTTTTGGTACAGAAACGCTTCTTTGCATCCTGTCTCTGTGCAGCTTAGGATCTATCGTATTCTGCATGTTTTCATCTTGTTAGCACATCCTTTCAGCAAGACCCTCCCTATGAAGCTTCATTTATCTTATAGCCATCGTCGCTTCCACTTGGGCCATCACAACTATGTAGCTTTCGTTCTCCCTCGCTTGCTTTCAAGTGTTCTTTGCAACGTTTAGCCATGAATGGCTGACAATTGCCAATTTGTTGCTAGGACCAACGGTGAGAAACCGCAGCTGCAGGATGCACAAATTCAGCTAAAGTGGTGATGCTTTTAGCTGTCACAACTGCGGTAAGTGGCTTCCCCATCACCATCAAAACACGTCAAAAAACATCACCCTTTGGCACTGCATAGAATTAGCATTGCATGGTCAAGAGTTGATAGGCTTTTCCGGTCTTCCGGACGCTCAGCTGTGGTCCTTTCCAGGTCCCTAGCCTGTAGGCGAGCGCAAAGTAGTATTTTTACGCACTTTCATATGTTTTAACAAATTTGTATAAATTAAAACACATATATACTTTGACATAGCTCAACAAAACTGTTCAGCTGACTCAAGCCTGTCTGGACTTTATTGAAACATTCCATAATTACTTTCCATCTTTTCCTTCTTGCTAGCTCCCAACGGTCAAGGCTTGGAGAAAGGCCATCGCAACATTTTTGTGCCTGCTCTGATGCAGACACCGCTTTCCCCAGCAGCCCAGTGTTTATGGCTTTTGTGAATGTGGTGGCAAATCTCACGAAGTGAGCTTGGCACCCGATTTTCAGCCGTTGAGACTGAAAATTTGCCCAAGACGCCGTCAAGATGTATGCAAGATACCTTCAAGGCATCCAGCAGAAGTGAAACCTTTACTTCTTTCTTTCTTTCAAAACCTTCTTTCATCTCCAGGCCCGTGGCTATGACAAAGCCCAGCTGTTGCAGTCCCAAGCTGGAACATGTAAGGCATATGGGTGCATTTGAGCAAATGGTAAAGTGAACTGAGTCATCCCCGCATGAACAGACTTGGTAGCACCGCTTCCCAAGATTCCATGACATTAACAGACTCCATGGGTTGAATGACGGCCCTTGCCTGCTGGAAGAAAGCCGAGACCGGATTCTCACCTGTGAGGCTTGATGAATGCTTGATGGTTTGATGTGGCTGGTCAGTTGCTGGTTTGATTGGACATAAATTGATGTCGCCCCAAGTGGCAACCTGGTGGCCCAACTTCTGTATGTGTGCAAAACATCATCAATTCAAGTGGTGGTTTTCGACAAATCAACTTTGATTTGTTTTCTTTGGAGATGACAAGTCCCCCCAGCTTCAACACTTCCTACATAGATCAGTCGTTTAGTCGTTTTCCTCAATTTCTGCCTGCCTTTTGGAGTATGCACTTCTTGGCTGCACAGGTTTAGGAAATCATGTTTGCGGGGCATACGGCATCGCACGCACCACTTCTCACAGCTCAACTGCAACGATGAACTTGGTAGACTCAGACCTGTCTCGTCTCGCACCCGTCTCCCATGTGCTCCCCAGTTGTCTTCCACTGTGTCTTCCACATATCTTTCACTTGATCCACATTTCCCACTTGTCTTTGGCATGCCTCCCACTTGTCTCCCCTGCTTCTTTCCGATTTTTCTTCTTGTAATTTCCCAAGCATCGCCCACATATCTCAATTTGTCTCCCACTGGTTCTTTATTTGTCTTGCACTGCCGGATTAATTGTGAATCATGGTTAATCATTGGTCAACTGATCGACAATTTCATTTTTGACCAGCTTTCCTGTCTGGCGGTTGGGCTCAAGGAGGGTAGGATTGAGCACTGATTGAGATGGGAATGCTTTCAGCTTTGGGTTTTCAGTCACGTTTAGAACAGATTTCTAGATTTCAACTTGAAGCTCTACTTGCCTGGCTGTTTTAGATTTCACCAAATCACATACCAATCACTAATGATCTGTTTGCCCACAGATTGCTGAATCCAGCTTTTCACCCAGCCTTCGCCCCAGCCATGTGGTTGGCCTTGCTTACCCTCGCCCTCGCCGTGCAAAAAGCGGCTGGGAATTGTGACTGCACCGGTGTGGGTCCCGGCTCCGAAGGGCTGGCGCGGGGACTTCCCGTGGAGTATGGCGTTTCCTGCGCCGCCTGGGATGATGGCGATTGCTCCAGCCATGCTTGTGGCACCCTGCAGCAATGCAATGAGCTTTATCCCGATACCACCGCTGGTTTGTGGTGTTGCAGGGCCTGGTGTTATGTGAGTTCTTCTTGTACACTGGCAGATGTGCAGCCAACGACGGTTGGGTCAAGCCCACTCTACTATTCATATCAGGCATGCAGCACAACTGTTTCCTACAATGACACCACATGCCCATGGCAGCAGGATGTTTCATTTGAAGAGGCGTCTGCAGCCATCCTTGTGGCCGAAAAAATTGGTGACTTGTTCGCCGAATCTGCAGCTGTCAACCTGGCGGTTACCAGCACAGTGGATAGCGAGGAGGTTCGATATGGCTCAAAATGATTGATCCCTGAAATGGGGCCTGGTTTCCCACTCTGGTCATCCCCGAAAAGAGAAGCAGACAAGTAAAACCCCATTATTCTATTCTATTATTATTGTTATTATTATAATTATATATATATATTAAAATGATGAACATCTGACACTTTTCTTCTGCTTATTTTTGGGTATTACTATTACTCTAAATGATCAGCCTTACGCGGGTCATGGCTACCCTATGGCTTGGATCGCCATTTATGGATTAACCATTCTCATTCTCATCATTATCGTCATTACCATTGTGAATCATTCTGAACTATCATTAACCATTGTAATGAGGATTATTCATGATTAACCAGGATGAACCAGTATCAATCATTCACCTTTGATGATATTTGATCATGATGATTAACCACATTAACCAGCCAGGTGGCCGTGGTTGCTGACAAAGACCCCAAGCTGTGCCTCTATGCGCTGCGCTCCTATGGCGGAGAACGTACCTTCTGCACTGCGGTGCAAAGCGCGCCGGCGTATTCCCTGGCGGTGTCTACCCAGTGGGTTGCCAGTGCCAGCGAAGGAGGTGGTTGGGAGTTGGCAAGTGGGAGTTTTTTATTCATAGCCGAAACCATTATTACCATGAATTTAATGAATTTACATGAACTTACCGGTTACCATGATTTCGTGAAAATAGTGAATAATAGTACCTCAAAATTGTAATTATGCTAAATAATAACAACTAATTGCCATGAATTTACCAATCTTAATGACTATTAATTATTTGCCGTCACTACGGGGTAACCAATATAGTTAATCATTTGATCAATCGTAATCGGGGTTGTGATGGCTAACGATGTCAATCCAATTTGGGACCCTAAAAAATTATGATGTTGATCCAGGATGAGCCGCCAAGCCCTGATTTATTGGGGGGTCACCACCAAAATCTGGTAAGAATTCGTCCTAAAATGGTAACCCCCCTAATCAACAAACCTAAGCACCCACACCCCACATCCCATTCCAGCAATTTTCCGACTTGAGGTACATCCATTGAGTTTTGGCAGCTGAATAGCACCTCCCTGATCTCCTTGGGCACCATGGCGGCGGGTGGCCGTGTGCGGTACCTCAAACACACTGCGCTGGGCTTGCTGGGCTCCAGGGAAGATGAGATGGTGGCGCTGTGGCCGCTGGCGGACCTTCCCACAGCTTTGGCAGGAGGGGGAGAGGTCAACCAGACACTTTGTGAATGTTTGTTAGGTCCTTTAGGTGGCCGCGGATTAATCCTTAAGTCATCACCAATAACAAACACAAATGATGCTATGCCGATAAGTCCCAAAAACGTGGAGAAACCATCATTTCAGCCCACAATCAGGAAATCATCAGGAACAAAAACATGATTTTCATTGATTTTCCCAATTTTTCCTCATTTTTTGGGGGCTCCCTGGCGCCAGCAGCAAGGCGGTGAAACACCCGAGACGCTGGGGCCTTTCAGCTGGGCGCCCAAGGCCATGGAGATGGTGACCTTCGGTCAAAAGCAGGGCCTGGCGGTGGCCTCCTTCGCGGACATCGAAATCTGGGTGAAGTTGACGGGTTGGAGCAAACTCAGCAGGTGGGGACCACAAATCAACCACCAAGTATCAACTAATTAACTAAGCACTCATATTCCATAGACACATACATATTTCCTCTTGGTATGTTTAATGTTCATAAGCCCTTAATAAAGCACTAACAAGCCACCAATAAACCCTTAGTGAACCATTGATAGACCACTAATTATCATGAATTAACCAGCATTTAACCATTCACAAAAAACCATTCATTAATAAACACCAATAAACCATTCACACAAGAACATTTTCCAAGAATGTCCTATTTTCTTAAAGTATCACTGATTGGTTCCTCATATGTTCCTACAACTGTTACCAAAGAGAACAATTTCCTTACATTTTCGAGCTGAGTTGGAACTTCCTGAGGCTCAGCGGACATTCACGGCTGGTCACCAGCCTGAGTTTCTTGCCATCGCTGGGATTGCTGGCGAGTGCATCCATGGATTCCAATGTGGGAATCTGAGCTGCAGGAGAATTTATCTTGAACAAATATATCTAATTATCCATGAATCAATCCGATTTATGGATGGTACAGTAAATTGTTGGTTATCAATAACCATCTATCCGAAGGGTGATCCGATTTTTGCGATCCTCTGTTTCTTTTGACATGAACCTGTCCGATATGCTTTCTTTTCCTCGAAAAGTCAGACACAGAAAGTCAGAAAAAGTGAAAAGCAATGAAAAGCACCTGCTGCGAGTAAGGAATTTGGCATCATCAAGGCGGTTCCTGGAAATTGGCCACGCTTTTGTATGACCATAACCATCCGGTGAATGCCATCGCATGGATCCCATCGGGTCCCCTGCTGGCTTCCGGTGATGAGAAGGAACTCATCCTGTGGCGGCCTGCAACGAGTTCCCTGGAAAGTATGGCGATATGTCTCCGATATGTTCTTTTTGGAGCTGTTTGCAACGAACCATTGCATTTCTTACAATATCGCTCATGATTTGCCAAACATCCATAGCATGTTGATTGATGGTTTGAAACCATAACTTTCAAGAGTTGAAGTGAAACACCTGGTTTTCGGATGACGGAGATGGGTGCTTGTTAAGTTATTGAGTGTGAAGCATGACATTTTTTTTTTTTGCATCGGGAAAGCGTCCAGAACTTGTGCCTCTTTCTATGCGCAATCCAGAATCTGTGTGTGTCGGGATTTGGCCACAAAAGAGCCCTTACCAGAAATCTTGCGTTGCGTTTGTGGAAGCCATGAAGTTTCCACAAAAGGCCATCAGACTTAGCCCACTGATGGTATCGATGCCCCATGTCCAGCCATTGAAGCATAAGGTCCATCCTGTGAGTTCACATATTCCATGGGTTATTATTTGCCTGGCTTCAACCGCTACGTAGTGGAAGGCAGGACGGTGGATGAATGCCAGTCGCTGTGCTGTGAAAATCCTTGGTGTACCTCCTTCGACTATGCTGAGAAGGGAGATGGCAAGACCCATGGGCCCAAAACCTGTTGGCTGAGCAGCGCCAGTGAAGGTCTGAATGGCGGAGGTGGCCTGGAATGGGACCCCACCAACAATTACCACTACTACGAGATCACCAAACGCGGCTCCCGCTTTATGACGCTGACCGAGAAGAAAGGCCAGACTTCGCGTGGCCAGGGCCCAGCTTCTCTTTTTTTTTGGGGGGAAGAACCAAGGTGAAACAGGTGATGGTCCCTCTCTCTCTCTCTCTTTCTTTCTTTAGATTCTGAGGGTTGAGATGGGTTGAGAATGTATATGTCGCTGCTTTTATTTGCCGCATTTCGTAACGCACGACCATGAGGAAAATGACCACTATTCTCCGGCTTACTGTGATTTTTGCCTTGTGTGACCCGACTGAGTTTGAGTGGTGCTGGGTGTGGCTATTCACCTCATACTGTAACTCTCTGGTAGTGATCTTGTGATGGTGGTCAGTTGGTGCCTGCTGAGCATTGCTTTCTGTGCAAGGTCCCACAGTAATTCTATCGGAAAAGCGTCCAGTGCAGACCTTCTGTCATGTTTTTTCATCCCAAACCCTTGCCAAAACAGAAATCACCACAGATCACGCGAAGATCATCAAAAGTTGAACCAGTAGGTTGCCCAAACCAAACCATCGAGCCAGGAACCACAAATCCATCAGAGATCCTCAAACGAGAACAACACATCTAGAAAAGTTGGGTGTTGGACATCCACTCTTTGAAAGCTTAGCTTGTTGCGATAATTTCTTTTATAGGATACTTTGAGCACATTTCGCTCGTGAATTATCCGGTCCTTTCACTCCTGGTTGTCTACTTGTCTTCCTCTTGGTGTTTCTTCCTCTTTTTTTTCGGCAAATCGGTGGCCATGTGCAGTTTGGCTTTGGATAGAAAAGGGGCCAGGTTGGCGTTTCGTAGAACATTCCCTTGGCGATTTCGGGTTTCTGCAACGCAATCTTCGTTCTTTTTGATTGTGAGAGATTTTCCGCATCTGTGGGGTATAAACGGTATAAATTATCCTCCAGTTTCTAATCATCCCATCATCAACGATTTTCATGGTTTTCATGAGCCTTGAGCCAATTTGAGCCATCCGGCAGGCATATTATCTTTCGCACTTGCTGGTGGCAACAGCATGCTGCTCTCCAGGGATCTGGGGGTAGGTGCTGTGGATGTCTGGAAATTGTCGGCTTCAGTATGCCCGGATCGGCAGATGGCCAAGGGCGATGGTGCTTTGTGTAAGCTGTGCCCCCTGGGCCGGGCGGGGAAGGGCGGCCTGTGTCCGGTGTGTCGGCCTGGAACCTATGCGGCTGAGGAAGGCGCGTGGAGGTATCAGGAATCGATTATTGTCAAGCACTAATCATTAATCATTAATCATCATTGATCATGCATGATTATAATGATATTCATCATTCAATAGTTAATCATGAAGCACTAATCAACCATTATCAGCCATCATCAGCCATTAATAATTACTAACCATGAATCATTAATAACCAGTTATTAATCGCCAATACTTACACATCATTAATAACTTAATAACCATTATCATCAATCATCGGTCATTGTTCATTACCCAACCATTATATTATATTGATCAACCGTTGTCAGCCATTATCATTAATCATTAATCATTACTAACCACTAACCACTCATCATTGGTTAGCATTCATCAACACTAACCAGTACTAACCAGTACTAACCGACCATGCCATGTAGCCCTGTAGGCTTGGATGCCTGCACGCCATGTCCCTTGGGCACCGAGATGCCTGGCCTGGGCGGCGTCGCGTGCAGTGCCTGTCCTGCGGGGAGCTATGCAGGGGAGCTGGGCACGGTGAGCTGTATGCCATGCAGGCGCTAACGGGAGATTTTGGGGCAAATAGTTGGTATATGTTGGTATATGTTGGTATATGTTGGTATATAATCCGGTATATATCATCAGTAATCACCAATACTTGATGATCTTGATGATTGATTCTTGGTAAATAACAAAAAATGAACAAACCACTGATGTACCACATGTATATGCACATTAATGTCAACACGTAAAATTAACAATAATTGTATATGAATTGACAATATCGTATTCAATCAACAATTAAGCACAAGTAACTTACATAATCAACAAAACATCAACGATAATCAATGATCATTTCTTGGCAAACCCTTGCGGACAAACAAGATGTGAAGGTCTTTCCTGCAAATCCGTGAGCCATATTGACATTGAAACAACTGAGAACTTTCGAGGTGGATCATCATATAATATCATATATATTTGGGGACCAGGTGATACAAACATGGGTGATTAGCATACCAACCGTGGATTTCCGGAAAAGAACATCAACCCAAAATTTGGATGATAATGAAGATCGTGGATTTTCGGGCAGGCCACGTAAAAGATTACTAGAGGGTTAATGTTAGTTAATGATTGATGAATGGTAACTCATGGTTAATGAAGGATCAAATGATGGTCAATGCTTAACTAATTAATGGTTAAGGAATGGCAATTAATGATTATTGGATGATCATTGCTGCTATTTGCTGCTTATTTAACAGACTACTCATGGTGAGTTCATACTTAGTTCATAGATCATGCATAGTCATCATCAAGAATCTGGGTGTTTTTTTTGGGGCAATTCATAAGAAAAAAATCCAGCCAGAACCCACATACAAGTTTCAATGTCCCCTCATCATAACCTGGAAACCTATAATCTTGCTCTAGGAACACACTTCCAACAGTGTGTTTCGAGGCCAGGATACTTCAACCAGCACAGCGGCTCCCAATCGAGCACTTCTTGCGTCGCTTGTGGCCCCAGTTACTTCAGCAACTCCTCGGGGTCTTCTAGCTGTCAGAGGTGTCCTGAGGGCACAGCGCATGACTCCTATGCGGTGCCCCGGGACGTGAAGGGTGGTGTCTGACCGGTAAAACCATGCCAGCCAGCTGGAAATTCATTGGAAATACAGATGGTTGCTATGATTTATGAACAGAATTTTGGTATGAAGTATGAAGTTTGAAATGGCATAAGCCATCCAAAATTTGGTTCGTCATTGTTATAAGCTACATGATTATAAACTACATGATTGTCTCTAGTGGGGACCTATAATTTTTGTATATTTTTGTACAATTGTATAGCTTTTGTTTTCTAGGGATTTTGTCATTGTTAGAAGTTACTACTTTACTTTACATTTGTTCATCGAGAACTTTTTGTGCTGCAAATTTCAGCTCGTGGTCGTTCCAAACACGTGAATTTGAGGTGTTTGGACGTCGGCTTTGAGGGCGACCAAGTTTTGAGACAATAAGCAATCATCAACCATCAACAAACAGACCCTCGTTCATCAAAGCCAAATAATCATCAGGACTTGTGAAATAAATGATCATTAATTATTAACTAAAAACCCAAGTAGTTGATTTTTTATTGTTTATTGATAGTTCGTTATTTATTGATTGATTATTTTTTGATAATTCATTATAATGTCGGATCTTGATTGGTGTAGGGTCCCCCCAAACAATGTCAGGGTTAACTTCAGGGTTCACTTCAGAAGAAAGCTGGACACAATAGAGGACCAACACAACAAACACATTAACTATTGAAGATCAATCTCGCTGATGGGTCGCAACCTTGAAAATTTGTTTCGCCAGACAACAGCCGGACACAATAGAGGATCACCACAATAACAAACAAATATTCATCAATTAATTGATTATATATATAATTAATTATCTGATTGTTTTCACAAATGCTGAAAAATGAAAACACTGGAAAACATGCTGAAACAAAAACTGACAAAAATGCTTTAAACAAATTGAAAAATACTGAAAAAAATGGCATCAGAAAAAAGCTTGACGCAATACCGACCCACCCCAACAAGTACACCGGGTCAGAATTATTTTGTGAAAACTTGACGCAATACAGTATCCCCACACTAATCGGGGTACAACATTATATCTATTGGCAATTCATTGTTCATTGACAATTGATTGCGGACCATGAACATTGGTTATTGATGATTGATTGATAATAGGTTCGTTGAGGTTTGGAGCCAGATTTCTTTCACCGTTTGGCTCCCATGTGTCCTTTGGTGCCCAGTTACCTGGCTGCCAGTCCAATGAACCAACGAGTTACACTGTTCCTGGAACATCATGTGCCCACAAAAAACGGTTCTGGGTCAATAAGCTTTGATGACAATGTATTTTTTAGAACCATCGAATTATTGATTTATGATTATCATTACTACAATTTGTAACTTTTGTTATTATCATTCTCATCAATAAGTTGCCATTCTTCTTGTTATCATCATTGTGCTTATCATCGCTCATTTCACGAATTTCATCATACTAGTGGGTTACGGTTCATGATATGTTATGATGGCTGATCAACTAATGATAGTTCACCAGTTTAGCCACCATCATCATGAGTTACCATCAACACATGATGGCCCCCTTGCCTTTGCCCTTGGCCCCAGGTGTCTGACTCTTTGGCCTGCACGGAGTGCAAGCGCTGCGGCACCGTGGTGGCGGATCTGTGTCCCGTCCCCAAAGACGGCCAGTGCCAGGACTGCCCCGCAGGCATGGTGAAAACCAAGGAGGGCCCCAGCTGTGAATATTGTCCTCCTGGGGAGATTCCCAATGGCATACCGCAAGGTGCACCTGTGGGGTTGGGGAGGTGAGGTTGTGATGATTTCTTTTCAGAGGTGTCATGGTGGAAGGAAGCAGTATGGAGGTGCTATTATGTAGGAGTTGTACAGTAAATTATATCGTATGATTGACCATGAATTCATCATTAAAGCAGCAGTTCATCATCCCTGCATTAATCATCAATGAATCATCAATTAAGCGTTCACTATCCATTCATTAAGCATCATGTATCCATGACACCACCACAAGGCCTTACCTCCAACTCCAACTTTGCAGCGTCACAGTTCCGACCCCGAGGTGTCACGTGTTTGGCCTTTCCCCGCGGCAACTTCAATGCGGTGATCGACCCCAACAACCGCATGTGTTGGCAACGCCCTTCATATGATCAGATCCAATGCCCTTTGCATCCCAATGGCGGATGGTTGACCACCCCGACTGACACCATCAACCAGAAGTTCTTGAGCCTTTCTGACACGGAGAACGCGATTTGTTCAAACCTGCACTGCATGGGAGCCATCATTGAGACACAGGACGGATGCTGGAATGATAGATCCAGCGGTTCAACCACCGTGAGACTAGGGTTTTGGTTTCAAGCAGAAGTGCGATGGCTAAGCTTGTTGGCAACACAAACTTTGGTGGGAGAAAAGACACAAAACGAGCATTTGGTGAAGATTTCAGCCAACATCTCCAAGTTAAACATCAGCCCCCCCAAAAGATCACTGTGAAGCAGCCCTATTGCATTGAAAAGCCCAAATCGTGAAAGGCGAGCTGTACGAGTTTGATACCTGATTGCTGAGATCCTCTTGCTTGCAGTTGAAATTGCTGAAATCTGAGGTTGAAACGGTTGAAACGGTTGAAACGGTTGAAACGGTTGAAACCCATGTAAGAATAGATTTCATGCATGACAGATCGTAAACCGCGCAGCCGTTGGTAATTGTGCGCTTCCAGATTCGCAACCCAAGAAACATGGAGTTTCACAACAAACAATCAGAACAAGCATCTCTTCCCATGAGTTATTTTTTATTCTTCGCCAGGAGATCTACCTCCGTATGAACGGTGGCGATTGTAAGGTCGACTCCGGACTCGAGGCGCTGTGTTTGTGGAACAAGGACGCCATCAACAGCGAGATCGCCGCGCGAGAAGCGGCCCTGAGGCAGGCGGAGGAGGCCTCGTTGTTGGCCATGAGAAAAGCCAAGTGTGAGGAGGCGGGACGTGAGCCATGAACGGAATACTCGAGTTATTGCATGTTATTGCTGGGATTGAGTGAATGGTAAATGTTATAATGGCTGTCAATGATTACTAATGTTAGCCAATAAATGGTTAATCATGGTTTTTCAATTGTTACTACTACTACTACTACCACTACTACTACTACTACTACTACTACACTACTACCACCACGACCACCACCACCACCACCACCACGGCGACGACGACGACGACGACTACTACTACTACTACTATTACGACGACTACTACTATTACGACGACTACTACTATTACTACTATTACTACTATTACTACTATTACTACTATTACTACTATTACTATTACTACTACTACTACCACTACTGCTACTACTATACTATTACTACGACTACTACTACTACCACTACCACTACCACTACCACTACCACTACCACTACCACTACCACTACCACTACCACTACCAGTAGTACCGCACAAGGCGGTGGCGGAAGTTTCAAGAATTGGAAACCTATATTGAGATTGGTTGTTGTGAATCAGGGACGGCGGAGCGAATCCACTGATGGACCATATGATGGACCGAAAGGTGCTTGAGGTCTCCTCTCTTTCTCTCTCTTTCCCTGACTATCTACCTACCTACCTATCTATTTATCTATCTACCTATCTATCTATCTATCTATCTATCTATCTGTCTATCTATCTGTCTGTCTGTCTGTCTGTCTGTCTGTCTCTTCTATTATTCTATCTATCGATCGATCGATCTATCTATCGATCGATCGATCTATCGATCTATTGATCTATCGATCTATCGATCTATCTATCGATCGATCTATCTATCTATCTATCTGTCTATCTATCTATCTATCGATCTATCTATCTATCGATCGATTTCTCTATCTATCTATCTATCTATCCATCTATCTATCTATCTATCCATCTATCTATCTATCTATCTATCTATAGACCATTTTTATATATAATCTATATATCTAATCTATCTAATCTATCTATCTAATCTATCTAATCTATCTAATCTATCTAATCTATCTAATCTATCTAACCTATCTAATCTATCTAATCTATCTA
>Ga0126342_10001306_pt1 | contig 34388 bp, 34 predicted proteins | sample Cyp1metagenome_FD_92528 | JGI IMG/M metagenome (GOLD analysis project Ga0126342, IMG submission 92528) | Coral microbial communities from Lord Howe Island, Old Settlement Bay, Australia - Cyphastrea 1 metagenome | ecosystem: Host-associated > Invertebrates > Cnidaria > Coral ...
CGTCGTCGTGGTCGTGGTCGTGGTCGTGGTCGTGGTCGTGGTCGTCGTCGTGGTCGTGGTCGTGGTCGTGGTCGTGGTCGTGGTGGTGGTCGTGGTCGTGGTGGTCGTGGTCGTGGTGGTGGTGGTGGTCGTGGTCGTGGTGGTGGTCGTCCTCGTCCTCGTCCTCGTCCTAGTCATAGTCATAGTCATAGTCGTCGTCATAGTCGTCGTCATAGTCGTCATAGAAGTTTCTGTTGTTGATGATGATGATGGTGGTGGTGATGATGATGATGATGTGTAATTAGCGTAGTGTAGTGTAGCGTAGCGTAGTGTAGTGTAGTGTAACTAGTGCAATATGATGTAGCGTAGTATTTCTGTATTTGTACTATTATATAGTAGTAGTAGTAGTAGTAGTAGTAACAATAGTAGTAGTAGTGTAGCGCAATGTAGTGGTAGTTGTAGTTGTAATTGTAGCTGTCTATCTATCTATCTATCTGTCTATCTGCAAGCTGGAAACAACGAAGCGATTCTGCGCGACTTCCTGTTTTCAAGTTGACGACATCAAAAACGATGCAAGTGTGCGAGACTTCCTTTAAAAATGGAAAGTTGAGTGCAGAGCTCATGGTCTCGTACCAATGCGCCTTGCGATGTTTCCATTCCATGTGTCTAAAGTACTGCACCTGCCACGAAAAAGTGACCCCAGGTCATACGAAGTGCTGCACCTGTCACGCAAAATCACCTTAACATTCCTGAAGATCCAATGCTCCAAAATGCAACCCCTCTCCGGAAATCAGTGCCCTGACCTCCTATCATCTCTGGTGAACATGTCTCTTGCATCGCGCATGCCACGCAAAATGCATCTTTGCAGATCCTCTTCAAATGTCCCACGCCTGCCATCGTTTTTTTGGAAATGCTAAAAAAAACCCTCACGACATCTGAACGTCCAAAAGTGGTCCGAACATGTGGTGCTTTTAACATGTTGACTTGGAAATGTGCTTCACGCCACAATGGCGTACACGCTTTCAACATCTCAACTTCCAAAAGTGCTTGGAAATGCGTTTGGCGCCACAGCGGCGTGCACCTTTTCATCATCTCAACTTCCAAAAGTCGTCCGAGAACAGTGCGTTTTGCACGTTTTGACTTGGAAATGTGCTTCGCGCCACAACCGCGTGCACTTTTTCGACATCGCAACTTCCAAAAGTGCTCCGAACGTGAGGTGTTTTGTGCATTTTGACTTCGGTAGGTGCTTCGCGCCACAACGGCGCGAACTTTTTCGACACCGCAACTTCAAAAAGTGCTTCAAGCATGGTGTGCTTTGTGCATTTTGACTTCGAAATGCGCTTCGCGGCATTTCGGCGTGCAATTTTTCATCTCTCATGTGGCTAAATGGCTCCGCACCCGCCGCTTTAGCGAGCCTACTTTTCGACCCTCCGGAGCCACAAATCATTGGAAAAACACACTGATCTTGTCTCTTCTTCTCTTCTCCTCTCTGACTCTTCCCACCTCTGCTTTTCCATCTGTCCAGATTGTCGGAAGTTTGACTTCTAAACTTCCTTCGATAAATATGTTTATATAGATGGAGTTATAACCAACTTATAACCAGGGGGCCCCACCCTGTGGGGTTGTAAACATTAATAATGAAAGCGTCCTAAGTCATGGGGGTGCCCCCAGTTATCATGCAAGTCATGGATGACCACTTTAGTATTGAAACCTATGGTTTGGTGATCTCCCATTTTAAGAAACATCCATGTAGCTGAAGAACTATAACTAACTATGACTACCTATCAGATTCTCACTGACTAGAAGTAACTATAAAATTATAACGAACTACAACTACAACTAACATCAACTAACTATAACTGACTCTAACTATAACTATAAAATACTCTAAATGCAACTATAATTATAACTAGAACTATAACCAACTATATATGATTGACTAAAACTAAGTACAACCAACTATTACCAACTATTCCACATACTGCATATGCCCAGAATGAACTGGGCTACCACACCGCCGTCACCTGTCCTTGGATGCTCTGGTTCTGGTGGACAAATCTCAGTTGTTCCAAGGCAACGCGACCTTGCGGTCCATCGATTAAGTCTCCACAGTCGGCGTTGTTGGCATCCAAGATTTCCTCCGAGTTCAGGAGCGTGGCGGCACTCAGGCTATCCACGTCCTGGGCATGGCGCTCTTGTTGAACGGGACGCAGATGGCTACATGGGGATGTTTGGCTTACAGTGCATGTGATTTGCAAAGGAAATCATAGAGCCCATGGTCCATTATGGCCCCACGGCAGCAGGCACTCCAAGTTGGCCATCGGAGAACTCAGCCAGTGGCTTGTGGGAAGTGGTGGTAGTGACCTGATAGTGGTGAACTAGCAATTTTGCTGGCCATGTCATGCCATGTCAACCAAGATTTTGCCCAGTATGGAAAGCCCTGAGGTCGTGCCCTGCGGCAGCTGGGCATCGCTCTGCACGCTTGGGACGAGGACATTTCGGGTTCAGAGCTGAGGTGCGGAAAGGCGGGGTGAAGCTTAGCAGTTTTAGTTTTGGCTGCTGTTGTTGTTGTTGTTGCTGGTGGTGTTCTTGCTGTTCTTATGTGTTCTTGTAGTTCTTGGTGTTCTTGCTGTTATGTGTTCTTGAGTGTTCCCGTTGTTCTTGTTCTTTTTTTTGCTCTTGTTGTTCTTGTTGCGGCTTTTGATTACTTGCAATCAAACTCGATGTTCTCTCGATCCTTTGTGATGATGTAGTCGTGGTATAGTCGTAGTAGTCGTCGAAGGCAAATTCATCCCAAGTTCTGGGTCTAATGTTCACAAGTTGGCTATTCAGGCTATTCACTGAAAAAGCAAAACACAGTCTTTCTAATTTTTGCAGCCTTTCACGGCCATATGGCCTTGCATCAACTCGGTTGGGTGCTTCCACCGGTGAGCATGCGCGGCACAACGCAGGCTGCACTACCAGCACTCCGGGGTGGTGCACTTAACTGCGGTCGAGAAAAACAAGCTGGGGTGTTTGGGAACCTGGTTAGGAGGTCGAAGAAACAGGAAAATGGGGAAACATGCAAAGGGGTCAAGAAAAAACAGGGGGTCAAAAAACCCGGTACGGGGGTCAGAAAAACAAGGAGGGTCAAAAAAACAGAGGACCCCGAGGTCAAACAGCCCCTGGTGATGCTGGGGTGATGTGGAACTCATCGTCAACCGCGTCAACCGGAGGTCAAGGGCACTTCCACTCCAGTCCAAGACATCTGCGTATAGACATCCTTTCTGGCTGGTGGGTTTCAACTCCCTGAAAAACGTTTTTGAGTCAATGAGGATCATCATCCCATCCTCCCACATAAACGGACCGAAAATACCGGTAAAGTTCAAACCACCAACCAGCTTTAGCCCCAATGGCCCATGTGATTTCCAAGTATCTTGAAGCCACACACCATACTTGCTGTCGTTCTGACTGATGCCAAAGCCCACCTCTTCTGCTTCTTGCACGGCCAAATTCCTAAGGCCAGGCCAGCTAAGGCCCCGGGGAAAAAAAAACCTGGACTTCCAGGTGTGGCAGGTGCCAATCATTGTGGATCGATCTATCAATCTTGGTCTTTCTATCTTTCTATCCATATGACCTACACACACCCCCTCTAAAGGACACTGGAAACCTCACAAGACTCTCCAAGGCTCTTGATTCCCGCGTCGTCTTCCCAACCACCACCTACGGTCTGGGACAAAAGCACCACTCCACGCCGGTCCAAATCCCACACGAAGGCTTTGTTGCCACCACCTGCCCCGCAAGCACCCGGAAAAAACAATTTACACTTGTCAAACCAAGATTTTGGCAAAGAGGGAAAAGTCTGTGTCAGATTTGCTAAGGAGGAATAGGTTCAGGCAGGTGGTGGAACCCCAAATAGAATGCGAGAAGTTGTTCATAGTTATTCTCTCTTTCGCCCGGCGGTCCTACACCTTATTGCAGCTCCCCTGGATGATAGACTACACTTTTAGACTGTTGGCCAAGCTCTAGGGTTTCAACTCATACCCACATCAGACCGAAACAAAAATATGCAATCCAACCTATATCAAACGCTCTGTATATATATGATATATATATATATATGTGTGTGTATATATATATATATGTGTGTGTGTGCGTGTGATATACCGACCTCTAATTGAAGTCGTGGCCCCAAAATGAATAATCCCACATTAAACACCCGCCAGAAACCATGGCTAAGGGATTTACACATCTTTGGGACCATACCAATGGGATTAGATCCAATACCGGGGAAGGGAAGGGGATATTGAAGCTGAATCCAGGTCACACATGGCGGAGCTGACGTCATGCAGAGTGTCTACCATCGGAGCCAGCATGAAGAAGTACACCAAGAGGGTCAGGGTTGGGATGGCGATCGTCATGAATGCCTCGGAGTCAGCCCATGGACCAATGGATGGATGATCGGAAAAACTGGAGCCAGAAACCAAGGGTTGTTCATGCATTTTTTCCAACGAACTGTATGGGGAGTGGTCCTGCAAATTCTGTTCTTCAACCAGTTCTGAGATGGTTGGCATTACTTGAGGCCCAAGGGGGGGGCTGAACGAAAGCTAAGGTTCACATGAGCCTGGAAACATGATGGGATTTTGAGGGGATTTGGACATGCTGAATACAGATTGCCTAGAGACCTGGCAGGATTTGAGCCCGTGACCATCTGCTTCCAACACCGCCCCAAAATGCCCGGGGAGCTTGGGGGGGGTTCGAGTGAAAAATCACTGCCCCTCCCCGTCCCCTTTCTGAAGCAAGAGTAAATCCAGCTAGGTACCGCTAGCTTTCGCGACCAACCCTCCCCCCAAAAAAAACAAAGTATGAGTCAACTGGGGTCATCAGCTCCGGTATGACACAAAACCGACAGCCAGTTTTTTTCTTGGCGTGTTCCCCTTGTTTTCTGGTTGCACTCCCATCTATTGTTTGTAAAATCCCAAGTAAGATGTGATGTGCTTGGCTTTTCATTGATACTGCCGCCCCTCTGCTGAGTTGAGAACCCTAACTTGGGATACTTGGGCCTCTTGTGAGAAACATATCCATCATACACCACCTCTTCAATTTTGACCATCACTTCCCAACTTTTGAAGTACAAGCGGACCACCCAGTACCTTCCATCAACTCCCAACTCCAGCCCCTACCAACCACCCCAACCCCCAACCCCAAGCCCAACCCCCACCAAGTCACCGACTTGGCATCCGCCCCCCGCACCCTCGGCAACGAGGGCATCAGCAGCGGGTCCAGCTGATGCACCAAGTGCCGCCCCGGCGTCGTCGCCAGTGCATCGAAGAGCAGGTCGTCAATGTCCAGGATGATCCCCAGCGCCACGGCGTTCAGGATCCTAACGGTGCCGGGCGCCGGCGCCCACGCGAAACACGAAATAGAGATGCGTCCTAAATGTGTAGTATATGTAGTCTTATAGGCGCGCCGTTAGGTCTTTTTAAATGGGATGCTGATGTTCACATGTTCTGATATTCTGGAAATTCCTCAATCTGGAATGGTGGGTTGAACTAGGGATGGTGGTCCGGTGAGTCTTCCCTACAGCGGGGGATGATCACCGAAGCTGAGATACCAGAGGTCAAAAACCAGGATCCATGGTGAGTGCATGGCTTGATGCTGGGCCCTTTTCTCAAAGACTCTTGGCATTCCAATTTCCAATTGGTTTGTTTTCCTATTTTACCTGTTTGTAACGGTTGCTGCATCAAAAAGGATAAGAAATTGGGCGTCCCATCCTCCAAAACGTATGAATTTCCACCGCTTTCCCTGTTCTTCCAGTCACCCAACAATCCGTCCCAGGGTCAGTTCGGTTACACTCACGGTGTAGACGAGGAAATAGGTGCCCACCCAAACCAATAGAACTGCGGCAAACAGGCGGTAGAGCAGCAGCACCAGGCTGAAGAATTTCCGGCGCCGTGCCACCCTTTTCAGTTTATAGTGGCGCACCTGGAAAATGAAGCAGCTGTTCATAGTTCAGCAGGGACCCAGCGCATCCCATGAAAATAAAAGCGCTAAAACAATCTCATTGAAAGATCCAACCAATTCCCCTTTCTGTTTGGTTCATCAAACAATCCCCAGGACAATGCTTCCCACCCATGGCGCTACCTGAACACTTGGGGCATTTGGGGTCCCCCATCTTGGCCAAAAGGGTGGTTTTTGATATCAGGGGTGATGGATCGCCAACATAAACCTCCAAAATGAAAGGTACCCTCTGGTAAATTAACGTAGACCCTGGCAGATAGGGGTTGGAAGACTAGTTTCCATTAAAAAGTGGTGATTTTCAGGGTCTATGTTAATTTACCAGGGGGTAGTATCATTGTTATTTGGTGATCATCATCCATTTAAGTTGTGCATCTCCCAACTCCCGACAAACAACACCAACACATTAACCCCCATCTAAGTCTTATGTCCATTGTTGTTCCCACTATAATCCCCCGAATTTAAACATTTTAAACCATGGCATTGGGGACATTACCCTCATCTCACTGCCCCCTGGTAAACTCACATAGTAACATAGCTATGAAAATCACTGTTTTCAAGATATGCAACAAATTATCAAAGGACAAATACGTGCGTTACACAAACCAACCCTAGATGTCCATAGCACAGCAATACCCATCTATACCTGTGATAAGTCAAGCGTTATTCCCTCCAATCTTTATAATTATCCATGATATTCCTATCCACCTATATTGCCATGCATTTTATATGTGATGTAGTAGTGCTTATCCAATCCATGATAGATATTTCATAGGCTTTCCCATTTGATATGTCCAATTAGAATCGTATTTCATGATGGATTTCCAATTAGTAATAATACCATCCACCATATATTTCCAGCAATAGTCCATAACCACATAACACCTAGGACATATTTCCCCATGTTTTATGTCCCACTGTGAATTAGCAACCACCGGCCGGCCACACCATACTTTTTGAGGATCATCCCACGAATCGTAAGTTGTGGTTAATAACCATATTGGGGATAAGTCCATATTGTTGTCATCCATATTGGGATAATACCATTCCACGAAAATAAGTCCATATTGTTGTCATCCATTGATGGGATAAGCCATCGAAAATCGGGGACTTACCATACCCATCACCGGGCGTATTTTCACCACGACCCTCCCTGGGATGATCCTGGGTCATTTCGGCGGCATCCGGTGGCCCTTGGGGCCTGTGTGAAGGGATTTTCCCGTGTCTCGATGATGGTCTGCCCTGAAGGCACCGCGATGATTCCACGGTGGAGTGCCAGGGCGTGACTCACCTGACCAAGGCGACCAAGGCCCGGCCGGCGTGGCTTGATCGTTGAAGACCCAACGACCATAGCAACAGAATTTAAAGGAAAAGCCAACATCTTTGGTAAGTGGTAATTTGAATCTTACTTAAAAAAAAAAATTGGGGATAGTATACTAGTGAAACCGGAGGAACCTTAGTCTATAGAAAACAAATTGCTAAAACCTAACCTCAGTTGAAAAACAAATGTTTTCTGCTGACGAAATCAGGCGTTCACCAGTCGAAATGCTGATTTGGCAGATAGAAGTGAGGATTCAACCCAACGCAAATCAAAGCCGAAATGCCAAGGAATCAAGTTGTGCGAAATGGTATATTTCATGATAGGAAATCAGAGGAAATCTCTATATATCTGGGTAAATTATAGATAATATTTCACTAACCTGAATAGTTCGGCCATTTGGGGATGATTCCCCTAAAATAAACCATGATTCCCAATTCCCAGTGAGGGAGAACAGTGAGGTCGTTATAATTTACCCAGATATATAATTTCTGGTGGCTCCAAATTCTTTCTCCCCATATCCTGCGAGGCACCCCTGTGATCTCAAGCTGTTTGGTACCAGCTCCATCGAGACTTGAAGCATGGCAGGGATTGAATGGCAACACATGTCAAATCTCGTCACATATCATGCACCATCTGTCATATGCCACAGGTCATGTGTCCATAAATCCCTATATCAATGTATCCTATCAATCATATCAATCATAACGGCCCACCATTCCATCAGTCATTTACGAATAAATTCTAAACATCATATCCCTCACTCTGGATGGGTTTTTTGTGCCTTTTTGCGTTGCAATTCCCGCAGTTCTACCCTGCAATCCTGGATGTGCCTCCTTGGCAACCATCAAATACCAGCAAATCAGCGCCACAATGCAAAGCATCTGCCCTGTGAAGTAGCTTTCAAAACCTTCCCTGCCGCTTTTCCTGGGGCTTTGGAAGTGAAGTAACTGAGAGCAGGCTAGTTATAGAAGATTTATAGAAGAAATGAGAAACCTAAACCGAAGCCTTTCTGAGCAGGAATTGGGCTTTCTGAGAAGGTTCGTTCAATCCGACATGACTTCGTGAAAACATTCTTGATACATTACCCAAAATCATTTCGAAAAGAAAGAACTATATAAATACAGAAAAATGTGAAACATATACCTTCTGGGAACCTCGTAAGGCAATGGAAAATCCTGAGTTTGTGTACGAAAATATCTGCAAAAGCGTGTTTGGACTGTCCATTACCCTGTTATCAAAACGGGACAAAACGCCTGAAGCAAAACCCAGATCTCAAGTATCTCTCAATGTTTTCGTACAATGCAACCTCGGCTCATGCTGCTAACCCACTGGGTCACGGGGGGGTTAGCAACTCAAGCGACCCAATCAATCATGGATGGATAAGTGATGAACCGATGCCTTGTGCCGATGAGAGCCCCTGGTACTTCCGCGGCGTTGATGCCAGGTGGTTGGCTGACCAGCCAACCGGATGGACAGAATTCAGCGAGGATCTAGGGGTACAATATCCAAGCAACGGGCTTATGATGTATTTCACCTACCCTCTGGTAAACTAACATAACTATGGAAAATCACCATGTTTCATGGGTAAATCAACTATGAATGGCAATTTTCAATAGCTATGTTAAATTACCAGAGGGTATTGTTACTGTATGTTTCCATTCTTGCACTGGTCATGTACCCAAGCATACTGTGGATCCATGAGAGTCATGGCCAGCCTAGCGTTCAGAAAGTCACCCATCCTCATACACCTTGGTGAAATGAGTATGTGGGATTCCCTCTATTCATCAACCAACCAGGCATGGACATCTATGATCTGGATAAATTGTATATAGTAGTTCACTAACGTGAGAAATTCGGCCATCGAATCCCAATCTTAACCATCATTCCAATGATGTTGCAACGTGAGGTCGTCATTTATTCACAATTATCCATACTTCTCTCCAAAAAAACATAAGAATCCATAATACATCGAACAGTGTTAGTATATGGTCCATTTAAAAAATATGCTGGCGGATACTCATGAACAGTACCAAAGACGTCTATCTTGACTTCCTTAGATTTCCTTAGCACATGGATTTCTCAACCCAAGCGCCCATGGTCCACCGACGTCCACCGTCCGGGCACCTGGATCCCGGATTGCTCCAGTGACTTGTCCAGGTTGCAGACCCGCTGCGCCAGCGACTCGCGCGACAGTGAGCTGTAACCGCTCAGCGAGTGGCCGGAGGATCTCGGCATTTCGCGGGCGTTTTAAAAGGGTGGTTGATCATTGGGGTTACCAACGGTTACCACCTTAGGCTTCAAGGGCTGGAAAATGTCCATTTTTTTGGGGAAAATGTGGAGCAGAATCAAATCACGGAGCTAAGGCTCAGGCGTTGTGACTGACAGAGATGGTTGTATAATTTGCTGCTGGCTTCAAGCCGAGCAAGAGAGATAGAAACAAAGGCACAAAGGCATAGGTACCAGCAGTATATGCAAGATCAACATGATCAACCCTATATATGAAGAGAAAACACGAAACAGAGACAGAAATGCCCTTAATACAACAGCGACATGGACAGATTTTTTTCCGGGGATAGGGACAGAAAAGATGATGAGATGAAGGAAACATAGCATATCAGGCATATCATACATGTTCTAAATACTAAATACACTAATCCCATCCCCCGTTCATACTAAAAACCCATCTTTTTTGGTCCCTTGTTGATGTGGAAATTCGTCACTAAGGGGGTGACCTCCTCCACCTTGTGGCTTCCTGGACCGATGTCTCGTCCACTTCAGGGGTGGTGAAATTGAAAAAGGCAATGGCCACGAAGACCACCTCAGGCAACAAAAAAAGGTAACGAAACCATCGGAAAATGTGGATTTCATGGGATAAAAATAGCTGATTTCTGATAGCTAAGTTGACTTATAAGCCCCCTAGCATGATGATTTCAATGGGATTTTCCTGGGGACATAACCATGAAAATTGGCAAATATCACTGATGTAGAATTGGGATTGTCCCAACCTGGATTATCAGATAGCTAAGTTGACGTACATCACTTGGTTCACGTTTGGGTTTTTTTGGGGGGGTTGAAACTAGAATGAATGGTTTTAGTAACAAACAGAACCGGGGGTGACTCACTGGACTCACCGTGGCGAGATCCCCATCTGTAAACCATGGAGGAAAAGCCACGGGGCCCCCCGATGGCTATGACACCCCAAGCCGCGGGGCGCTAGGGATTTTTCAATGTCTACCGTACTGTGAATCAGCCACGTGGCTGGGAAATCCCTGAACTAAAAATGGAGGTTTTACTGGGAAAATCTTCGATTCTAGATGGTGGATTTTCAGTTGCCACGGTTGAGTACTGGATGCTTATTGGGATATATATGTCGGGGACATATATGATTTTCTAACATCTATGTGGATTTTGCGGATTTTTTCGTTGTTTTCTAGGGAAATGATCTACACATCCTGGGCCTTCCAAATCGATTTGAGATACCGGTGACTGATCTCCAGGATTTCTCAATGGATTGATCCCGAGAATCGGGGATCAAAAATTGAAAAAAGTAGTGCAGCTATTGGATTTCTTGGTTCTCTGCTTTTCTTGGTCAATAAGTGATGGATTGAACTTTGGATTTGTGTGTGTGTGTCTTTATTTGATCATTTTATCCGTGTTATCTAAGTTGATCTAACATCATCTAAGATTCTTCCGGCATCTCTCAATGATGGGACTCCAACAATCCAAATCGAGAAGCCGGGGAAGGCCACAAAAATTGATTTTTTGGGAAGGTTCTCCCACTGGATATTGCCATCTTGGAGCCCGCCAAGTGAGACGACCACTGGGCACCTGCATGAGCACATTCACCACCGCCAGCAGGAAGGTCTGCCACGAGCCCAACGGTCCCAGTGCTCCGGTGCCGATGAAAAACACAAGGTCCCAAGTCGACTCTCCAAAGCTGTAGTACCTTGGATTTATGTGAGCCCCAAAGGATGTATATAAACCTACCCCGCTGATCCCAGAATTCGAAAAATCGCCAGGACACCATGAGATTTGGTGGAAAAAGCCAATGAGCTGTGGCTGAAGAACAGTGGACAGCATCGTACTTTCAGCTACGGCCCTGCAATTCTTGGGGTAGAATGGTTCTTTCTTGGCATGGGTGGTTGTGCATGTGCTAAAATTCCGTGTGCGGTGAGCAATGCTGGTGGTGTCTCTCTCTCTCTCTCTCTCTCCATTGCCATCTCCGAGAGCTTAGCAGTTGAGCCAAGGGCAAAACGCAAGCCTTCGGCCCAGTGCCCAGAACTCATGTTTCGGTCAGCACATCAGCAACTTCATCTCACCAGCCCGGGCATGGGGCAACCGACTTATGTCATACATTTCAGTTGCCAAAGGGGATTAATCTGCCTTTTCAATGGGCAAATCTTCCGCCAGGGAGTGATTTTCCAGGGAGTGATTTTCCGGTATTTTCCGGGTTTCCGGTATTTTCAGGGAAACATCTCAAACCACAGCTATGTGACATTTGTTAATTGGGAAAGGCATTGCTGTGACCCATTTTCGAATCAGTGAAAAATCCGGATCCTCAACAATAAGGGCTGATACACTGTTGGCTACATCCCCATGGGGCATTGCAAACATGTTATTTTTCCTTGCTTACATGTGTGTTGGCACATATTCCCGCTTTTGTTGAAATTCATCTCCCCATATGTGATATTCGTTTTGGTTGTTGACACAAATCCAAGTTCTTATTCATGTTGATTTGCCCTGTGAAGAAAATATATGGAGGTTAGCTGCCCATTTGGTTGTTGTATAACTCTCAGTAACTCTCCCCATTGTTGGGTTGATTTCCGTTTGGGCTGGCAAAATCCCACCAATTCAATTTCGACTGGTCAACAATGCCTTCCGACCATCTTTGGAGTGGTTCTCCCAGTCCTAACCATCATCCACAGGCGTGAGGGCACATATATAAAATGTATTTCCCAAGGGTTCCCCACACTTGGCAAATTCCCGTTGGACCAAATAGAAAATAAGAAAGAAACATTGGTGGGCCTAGGGGCTCCTGCGTTTGCATATCCAGCAGCTGCTCATGCATCTCCACCGTCTGTTGGTGTGACAACCCCTCCACGCTGCTGCGACGCCGTGTGGGCGAATATTCAGCCATGGCTTGGGGTGAGAGGCCGGCCTGACACAATGGCAGGGTGCTTTGGGGTTGTACTCAGCACTCATCCTGGTCTCTGGGTGGGATTTTTACTGCGATTTCTGCAGGAATCTTTTGGAATTTAAGGTGATAAAGTTGACCTGCTGTGGATTTGAGAATCAAACGTGAACGAAAGCCTAGCATTGGTGCGAGTCAAATGGAAAGCTCCAGCCATTCTAGAAAAAAGGGGAAAAATTTATAGTAAACCCAAGAACTTCCACAAAATTATAGGCTGTGAGGTAATTCGCCCCCGTTTATAGACGATAAACATTATAGCCTATTACATCCTATTACAACCAAAAGAAACTGTTTAATCCATTCCAGAACATCCTGTTTATCGGCTGTAAAATTCTCCCCTGCTGTGTCCAAATGCTTCTGGAGCACCGGGAGGCTTTTCAGATCAATGATGCTCTCCTCCGCGTTCCTCGGCTTCATCGTGAACAATGAAAATCCAAGTCTTGTTGGGATGAAATCCCTCTATCCCCTTATAAGCCCCTCTCAAATATCCCCTTATATCTCCCCATTGTGTAGATAAATATATATATATATATTTATTTATCTATTTATCTATTTATCTATGTATTTATATATCTATTTATATATTTATTTAGTTCTTGATATTTATATTTATATTTATATTTATTCTTATTTTTTATATTTATTCTTATTTTTATATTTATGTTAATTTACATTTATATATATTTTTTTATATAGTTACATCTATTATCTATTTGTATTTATGTTTACTTTTATTTATTTATATATATATATATATGTGTGTGTGTGTCTGTGTGTATGTGTATGGGTGTATGTATATATTTTTTACACACACACAGATATATATATATATATATACATTATATACACGACACTCTTTATCCTCAGAAACTGTACATCCCCAGCATTTTTTCTCGATTGGTAAAACCCATGGCCATGGCCAAGCCGCTCTGTGCCCTCCTCCGGTCCAGCCAACTGCACCGGCGCCTCGTCGGTCCACTTCGGCCCAGGGTGCCCGAGGGTGAGCACCGGCTCCACGGACGCCAGAGGCAGGGCGGGGCCGTGGTGATCGCTGTCCACGTCGCTGCTTAAAAGGAGGAAGCCTGCGGGAAGCTGATGAGTTAGGAAGTTGGGATTTATTGTTGGTTATATTTTTTTTTTGATCCCATACATTCACACACATCTACTTCAAGCTGGTGACAATAGAAGTGCTCTGAAGTACCCAATTGGTACTTCCAAAATGGAGCCCCGAGGATAAAATTACAGTACAGTATATCTCCATAAAATGCTTGGGTATCCATTCGTAGCTCCAACTGCCTCCCCATAAAACAGGGAATATGGATACCTATAGCTCGGAATTGATCCCTCCTAACCGCTGGATAGTTTATTGTTGGTTTTAAATCCCATTACACGCACATTCATTTTATATATATATATAATATTATATAATCGTATGTATATATTTTTTTATTATTATTATTATTTATTTATTTATTTTATTTATTTATTTATTTATCTATTTTAAAAAAACATGGTTGGATTCTGAGGGGGCACCAACTATGTTATGGAGATATATCAGATTTATAAGCGGCAACATTGATTTTAAGGGTGGTTAATGTGGCTAGAAATCATCCACGAAAAAACTGGCGATTGAATGTTGGCCCTGAAGAAAACGGATGGAGAGGAAAAGATGTTTGAACATGACTTCACCACAGTTAACCAAATAGAAAATGGACAGGGAAACACGAGATGCCGCCTTGGTCCTCCAGTTGCTTCATCATTTTCTCCATCACCACCAAGCCTTAGCAGCGGTCAGTTGTGATTTGATTTGACTCAAAACGACTGGGATTTCACCAGACAAAATGGAAACTGGGAGGGGTCATTAGAAATGATTGACCCATACCCATCGATCACAATGTATCATCCAAGGCCGATATCATCAGCTCCATAATCAGCTCCATAATCAGCTCCATTCAAAACAAATCCGTCCCATCCAATCAGGATCGCCGATCAAATCATTAAAACCCGAAAATAGAAACATGAATCGAAAATCGAAAATCGGCCAACATGGCCTCAAAGATGCTCTCGTCGGCCAAGCGCTCGAGAGAACCCACATCGTTTTTGGCCCGGCCCCCCAGTGCCAGATGTTTGGCGCCCAAAAATCTTCCGACTTTCCCAGTTTCCAAGGCATGACACGATCGTGGAGCTGCGGCACCAGCCCCGCCAGGGCCACTTGTTCCTCCAGCTCAGCGAAGCGTTGGTCGATGATGTTCAGCAGCTCCCCGCCACTCCTGGGATGGCTGGATGGCTGTTGTATGGGGAAGGGAAGTGGATCATGGGAAAAAGTCAAGGAAAATGGCAGGATGAAGTTCGCGTTGGTTGGTTTATGACAAGTTTATGAGACATCTTTTTTCATGTTGCTTGCTTTGCTTGTTGGAATGTAACAATGTACGGTTTTTCGCGGTTTTTTCCATGGGCAGCTGGGTGGAAGAATGTTGGGTGATGGAAGATTCGGGCAAATTTCTTGGGGAGCGTGATTGGAACTCGGGTGTTGTCAACCAAAATGGTTTTAAAACCAATCATTCGGCGGCTTCTCAGCAAGCAGCTCAGCAGTGGCTTCTTCATTTTGGGAGGAACCATCAAGAAAACAAATGAAAAAACGCACAGGCGGATGCATGCTGCTGGGATACGTGAGGTATGACTCCAGCCACATATTAGCAGCTGAAAAACATCATGTTTTTTGAATATGCCATCCAATTTGATGGCTTCCAACCTCTAGAAGGATAGCATGGCAAGCCCCCAGCCCTACGTGCTCACGGCTCATCAAAACACAACACCTTATGAAGTTTGGTGGTTTCATGTTTCGCTTGGAACACTCCCACTTTACATCACTTTACCACATTAGCATCATCAGCTGGTTGCTCAGCTTCAAGTGATTCTCCACACCAGGACTGCACTGAACATTGGGCAAGGTGCGCTTTCCTGCCGGGTGTGGACGCCATCTCTCAGCGCGGCTGTGCCGCTGTGCGAACCCCGTGTGAACCGCTGGCTGCGATCAAGAAACGGCGGCGGGAGCGCCATCGGGACAATATTTCATGTTTAGCCTTGAAATGTCTTGATGTTTAGGTTAGTCTTGAAATTGTCGATTCAAACTTATGGTTCCATGGCAATGTGACGATTTTCACAGCGCAGCTCCAGAAACCGGATGATTTGATCATCAGCCGAGCCGCAGGGTCAGTTGCCATCCATGAAGAAAGGCGATCGTGATACCGGAGACGAACTGTCCGATGCTGGCGATCAAAAATCCCAGGCCCATTGCCATGAAGATCTGCACCTTCAGCTGATCAGGGGCCAAACTTTGAGGATCCCGGGTCTTCACCAAGGAAGGGTGAAGATGAATCCCAGTTCCTGGGTTTTCACAGAAAATCACACCAAAATCCTGGCGAAGCCTCTTCTAATTGCCTGAGGTTTGCTTAAACTCACCATGACACCATGACACCCCAGCGGTTTTGGCCTGGGCTATGTCCATCTCCAACTTCGCTGCCAAGCCCGCAGGCTCATTGTTGTCAAACCAGCTGATGTCCAGGGACAGGACCTTATCCATTGCGACTGTTGAAACCCCGGGTGAAGGATGTCTACATATAAGTTTGGGTTTTCAAAACCCAATAGTCCAACGGTATTTGAGCCTCTGACCGCTAGCCTTGAATATTTCAGGTTTCTCCGGCTAGCCCGATTGACGAGGCGAACCCAGAAGTCTTGAAGGCACCCGTTGCAAACCTTCAAGCCTCCCCAACTTTGAACCCCTTGGCTGGACCCAAATCTCTTATGCATTCTTATGCAATCTTCTCTCTTCAAGGCAGATTGGTTCAGCGTGATCTTTTCGGCCTCTTGCAGGCTTCGTGATATTTCATCCAAGACCATCACATCGCGTCTTGGGTCCGTGCTCACTAGTATTTGTTCACACTTTCAGGATGTGTCAACCCAAAAAAAGATCAAAGAAGCGGAAAATCCTCCTGAACTCTCAAGAAATCCAATAACCCCAACCCCAACCAACCCCAACCCCAAAATCCCTCCAGACGCCCAGTGGCGGATTTCAGGAAGAGCAGCTGCCATCGCAACGCTTGGTTCGCCGAGGCCCACATCAAGGCCGTCTGCCAGCCCCAGGCCAGTAGAAACTGGGCAATTGCCTGGAGATGCATTGGGGAAATCTGTGAAAACATATGGAAAACATATGGAAAACATATGGAAAACATATGGAAAATCATGAAACGTCCATTGTTGCCTGGAATCGCCAGGATGTTTTCAGTTTTGAGCCAGCTCCCTGCAACCCAAGATGCCAAGATAGTGATCCGCATGAGCACGCCACGCATGTCGCTCAAAATCTCGCCTGTCGACATCTACAACTTGGAAAATGGTGTTATATAAATTTTCTGGGGTAAGAGTACTGGCCCGGCACCTGGGAAATTTGGATTCTGAAGATGATCTTTCTGTTGCAAAATCCAATTTCAGGGAGTGCATGTCAACCCAAATGAATCGACTTATTTGATTATGTTTATACTTATATCTATATATTTGTATATTTATATGTATATATTATATATATAATATGTATATATATGTATATATATATATACATGTGAATGAGAGAGCAATTGCCTGTAGCACGGATCCCAAAAAGGGCTATGATCACCGATCATCGAAGATGATTTCCTCTCGAAGATCGGCCCATCGGCTGATGGAGCCAGAAATTCGCTCGAAGCCAAGTTCTCAGGTTCATCCACAGTAAGATGAACTCTTTGTAACATGGAGTGTGCCTCCTTCCCACCCCCCTTTCCCCTTGCCGGGCTCCCAAGCCTGGCTGACTGGTGGTCAAGACGTTCACCGCACGGCCCGTGAACATCGCAATCAGCGGAGCGGAGGCGCCCTGCAGCAGCGCCAGGAAACTGCCGAGGAAGAGGCAAATCTTCTCACACCACGTGGTCTGAGACAAGACCTCGAAGTTTCCCTCCTGCAGGGTGGTAACCGAGTTACGTTCATCTTCGTTTATAAATGGTTTTATAATCCCCTGTAACCAAAAAGTTAAACATCCCCCTAATCCACCCTAGTTCTTGGAGTTACAAGACAACTTAGCCAACTATGGGGCCCCACCCTGTGTGTTCAGGTGACTCAGGCGATCTTCTCATGTTTTTGCGGATGATATGTGTTGCCGGTTTTTGGCGCCGGGTTTCCCCAAAGGCACCACCGTGCTTCTGGTGCAGGAAAGGTTCATGATCATGATGAGAGAGAATCAGATCGTTTCACACACGGCAGGCTTCCCACCCACCGCGGCGCGTCCTCTTCCTCTTGCTCCTAGGTACATGGGGAGAGCTGCGACCTTCCCTGCCCCTTGAGAACAATTTCATGTTCTCCTTGCATCATAAGAATGCAGAGTAGGTTGAGCCCTTATCATCCAAGGCATTTGGGATGTCGCAAATCATCACATCAATACGAATCCTCAGTGAATGTGAAATGGCTCCCTTTGGTAAGACCATCCCAATCTAAGCTCAGCACCCCCTCGGACTCATCGCTGTTGGACACCTCCGTGTACTCTCCGTTCTCCGACATCGGTCGTCACCCCTCTGGGAACTCTGCGCCCGCGAACACTAAGCACAGCCAAAAACTGCGAGGCTCGGCCGAGTGACTGGCAATCAACGAAGCAACAAAGAATATCTGGGAAAAACGCCCAGCTCCGCAGTTCAGCCCCCAAAAGTGGTTGCAGAAATTGGAACCTTAAGCCGAGGGGGTGATCCCTCCATACCAGTTCATATCCATGTCCACGTCGGCTTGGGTCAAAGCGTGAACCTTTCTCTGTTCCTGCCGAAAAGTCAGCCTCGAGGCTCTTCCATCTTTAGAAAAAACGGTGCCTTTCCGATACGGCGCATGGCGTTTCTGCCATAGAATGGGGACGGACAACGATAACACGTTGAAAACACAGTGCTGCTTCTGCCCAAATACCCCCCAAAAAAAAGAGGTAAACACCTGAAGCTGCCGTGCCCCTCCTGTGGCGTTGCACATCCTGACCCATCACTGGTCTCAATTTCCCGCTCACTTGATCAGAGGGTTGGCGAACAGCAGCACCAACGCGATCACGAGGCCGTAGATCGTCAGGGATTCCTCACCAGGTCTGGCAGTTTGGAACTGTTTTTGAATCTTGACATGATTCTTTTGAAGATACATAGGTATGTATATGTATATGATTGTGTATATATATATATATATTGTATACTGATGTTTTACATTTATTGACACATTTAGCATTGCATGTCCGTCAGTACAGGGGAAAAAACATTGCCATCTATCTATCTATCTATCTATCTAACTATCTACCTACCTACCTACCTACCCATCCATCCATCCATCCACCTATCCATCTATCCATCTGACTATCTACCGATCTATCTGTCTGTCTATCAGTCTCTTTATCTATCAACCTATCCGTTTTTTTCTGTCCATCTATCTATCCGTCCATCCATCCATGTACCTATCTATCTACCTACCTACCTACCTATCTGTCTATCCTAGCCATCCTGTTTACCCTGTCTACCCTATCTACCCATCAACCTATCTACCTACCTACATGCCTATCTATCTACCCCTCGGCCTATCTACCTATCTATCTATATCTATCGATCGATCGAGCGATCAATTTTTTAACATACGATTCACTTCAATACAACTCTACTCTATCCTCTCTAATCCTCTCCAATCCTCTCTAACCCTCTCTAACCCTCTCTAACCCTCTCTAACCCTCTCTAACCCTCTCTACTCCTCTCTAATTCTGAATCCTCTCTAATCCTCTCTGCCTCAACTCTAATCCTCCCCATACAATCCTCTCTGATCCTCTCTAGTCCTCTCAATTTCTGTCTAATCCCATCTATCTGCCTCTGTGCTTCTCCCGACTTATGGGGCACATCTCATCCACCAACCATTCACCAAGGTATGCCACGCTGTTCAATCAAAGATTCCATGAACGCCAAGGACAGCAGCAGCACACCTCGCAAGTCATCGGCCACCTGGACACAAAATGGGCTGAGAACAACAATTGCCATGCGAATGCTGTGGTATTGAAACACGGATATGGATATCAATCATGCCCTTTTGGTATAGAGGGGCCGGGAGCTGGTGAATCCCATCTATCATCATAGAAACCTGTTGTTAAAGGGGTTTCTTCAAACCCCTCTATTAATCAACCAACCAATTGGGAAAAGGATATCTATGATGGATATATCTATGGGAATCCATGATTTTCCAACTCTCGGGGTTTCCTCCCGATTTTCAGCCAATTCTGGGCGGATGCGGAGGCCAAAAATGGCTGAACCACCTGAAAACTGGGGAGGCCAAGTCATTTCCTATGGGACGTTCTGTTCATTCACCAGGGACAATGGAGAACCCCAGGTGTCCACGGTTTCCACTAGTGTATGCCTAGTACTGTATACCTCAACTCAAACTCCAAAATCATCTGCAGCTGAGCCAGGAATTTCAGGTGATCTCATTCAACATGGGTCTTGTCACCTTAAACACCCCCTCGACCAAAAAAAAATCACCGAGTTTTAGATTACCATCAACATCTACTCGGCAATAAGAACTCCTCCAATGTACCAAATTTCATTCGAGTCTTGGCAGAACGAAGCCCCCACTTGTTGAAGTTTCTTCGAATCTATGGATTGGTTCATTTACACCGGATACCGGTTGAATTTTCCCATGAAATAGGGCAAAATACTCAAAGTTTTCCCTTAATTTCCCAGCTATCCACGGATTTTCCCATGACATATGGGGGGTTCCAAGTTCCAGATTGCCCTTCAAGCTATGACCCCCACCTCCGGCTGGCGGGAGATGCCATCAATGCAGCGCCCGGAGGCAATGCCCTGTCCCACGCCGCTGCCAATCGCTGCCAGGCCGATGGCGAAGCCGGCGCCGATGGCGGAGAGGGCAGGGATCCAGACGCCATCGGCCGCGTGGGCGGCCTGGAGCTGCTGGAGCTAGAAGAGTTGAGGTTAGTAAGGGCATAAGTTTTTTTAGTAAATATATATATATATATATATGTGTGTATGTATGTGTGTGTGTATTTATTTATTTACTTATTTATTCATCTATCTATTTATGTATGTATGTATATATGTATGCATGTATGCATTTATGTATTTGTTTAATTTATTTATTTATTTATTTGTTTGTTTATTTATTTATTTATTTATGTATTTATTCATTCATTCATTTTTTTATTCATTCAATTATTTATTTATTTCTCTATTTATTTATTTATTATTTATGTATTTATCTATTTTTGTATTTGTTTATTTATTTATTTATTGTTGTGTTTATCTATTTTTGTATTTATTTATTTATGTATTATTTATTTATTTATTTATTTATTGATTTATTTATCTATCTAATTACTTATGTATTTATGTATGTATGTATGTATGTATGTATTTATGTATGTATGTATGTATGTATGTGTGTATGTATGTATGTATGTATGTATCTATCTATCTATCTATCTATCTATGTATCTATGTATCTATGTATCTATGTATGTATGTATGTATGTATGTGTGTGTATGTATGTATGTATGTATGTATGTATGTATGTATGTATGTATGTGTGTGTGTATGTATGTATGTATGTATGTATGTATGTATGCATTTATTTATTTGTTTAATTATTTATTTATTTATGTATTTATTTGTTTGTTTGTTTATTTATTTGTGTATTTATTATTCATTCGTTCATTTATTTATTTATCTATTTATCTATTTCTCTATGTATTTATTCATTTATTATATATGTGTGTAATCATATATTTATACGTATATGTATGTGTGTGTAGATGCTAATAACTAACAACTATGGAAGATTTGAGATAAAGCTGATGCTTTGGCAATATGGTAATATCTACTTGGGGGTGCAGTTGAGGTGAAATGCATGGGTATCACTCTGCGATGTTAACCTCCAGAAGTTGGGATGTAACCCCTCTCGTTATGGTTTATGTGCCATTTATAACCTCAACTGCGCCCAAAAGTATATGGTGATCCTTTGGAAATTGTGCGTTTGTCCATTCATGGCACAAGAGTGAAACTGTGGGCATGCGGCAGCGAAGACTCAAACTGACATCTTCGCGCATGTTCCAGCAACTTTGGTTGGGTTGCTCTTCAACTGGGTCTCTTTCAAGCCTTTTCCCGGTAATCTGGGAGATTTCAATAGTAAACCCTGATCGACCCAACAAAAATTGCAGTTCATTGGTTTGTTGATCATGAGCAGTGCACAACCTGCGGGAACCTCCAGCCATCCCCACCTGTGGTGTGACCAAGGCCATGGCGCTCACTGCCGCCGTCTGCGCGGACACCTGCGGGTGTGCCGCTGCCGCCGGGCGGGGGGCCGCCACGAAGGCACAGAAGCCGGCGCTGCACAGCACTGCGGCGGTCAGCAGGAGGGAGCGAGGGGCGGCCATTGCTGCGGATCCACAAAAATCAATGGCACCGGTGTCAGAAAAATCTCAAAGGCGATCTGGGAGCCCGAAAAGATGGACGGAATTTGGCAGAAAGGCCGCGGAAAAGTGGCATGGATACCTGGAAACACCTATGAAAATCATGAAACAAATCCTTGAGAAATTTGGATAGTTGTCAGAATTTCCAAGGTGTCAATAAATATATTTGGCGCCTGCAGCCGCCTTGGCAGCCTCTGCGCTCTTGGGGGGTGCCATGGCAGCTGCCTGACTAAGTGCTGTGCAACTGGCGCGACCCTTCAATGATACATGACTCAGCTGTTTCATGTTTGATTCCGTACTTCTTCGTTCTTATCATTATCCATGCGCAAGTCCATACACTTTTTTTGTCCGAATGTTTACATTCCATCCGTGGCATTTATCATCATTTATCATGACAAACAAAGCAATTAACCAACCAAGGCCCAAAGGCCCATTTGGGCCCTCAAAAAATGGCTGGTGGATTCTGAGCGACTGGGCTTCGGGCTGCAGCCTCCGCTTGTTTTCGATTGGTGACCTCAGGATTCAGCACGACGGAGCCTGAATGATAACTGCTTGCTTCAGAGGTAGGTGTCACGACCTCTTAGGAGACCCTGAATTGAGGGGTTTACCAATCCTGGGTGAATATTGTTGGGGTCTGCTCCAGAAGAAAGGGAAAACAGAAAGCATGTTTCCCTTTCCATAGATGAGGCCAAACCAAACATAGAAACATCAAAGAAAGCCATCCATCGAGAATCGATGTCAGGGTGAAAACGTAAGATAATCCAATAATTCATGCTAAAGAAACAAACATGTCGCCTCCTCGTTTCCCTCAAACCAACCCAGTGACATCACGAACGACTATAGGATAAAGCCAACAATTTTATGCTATGGGAAATGTTTGCGTTCACATATCTGATTCTCATGCTTGGCAACAACGAAACTGCTTGAGCTGTACTTGGAATTCCTAGTAATTTAATCCATGACAATACCGACGGCCTGTAAAGGGGCAAACTTCCTGAAATGGTTGGTGCATTCTCCGGATTAGAGGCCTTCATGTTACTACGACGCTTGGTGGCTTAGTTTCGACCACGGGTCTACCCGCGATTAAGCTGCCCACTCCCTGTTGTAGTTTCATATCATACCGAAAAGCGTTGCACATCGTTGCACTTTTCTCAATACACGACATATGGATATACATATTATCATATGGGCAAGTTATGAATCTGCAAAATTCATGTAAATTTTATCATCTCACTAGGCATAGACCCTGAGGATTTTTCATCCCAAAAAGGAAGTAGTCTTCCAACCCTACTCCTCTCTCTCTCTCTCTCCCTCTCCACCTACTGCACATGGGTTGTTTAAGAGTTTGCTATTGAACTATTGGAAATCCTCATTTCTAGTTGATTTATCATCATATTTCTAGTTGATTTATCATCATTGGTCTACCCCATTCTCTTCAGAATGGCCATTTTTTCCGTAGCAAAACCCACTCGGCCATCTCGGAGCTCGGTGTGCTCGGGCTCTCCATCACCTGGGGTGAAGCAACGACCAGGGAGTTGCACCGAAAATTCCAGTTTTATGTGGGGAAAACCACGAGTTGCACTGAAAATACCAGTTTTTTTGGGGGGAATACCAGTTTTATGGGGGGAGAACAAAAAAAAACTTTTTGAAAAGGATCATCTCGGTGTTTCTTTGTTTTTTCTCCAATGTCACGTTAGTTCTTTCCAAACTTCGTCGGCCCCTTGCTGTTACCACAAGTTTTCAAACGGAAAGACAACGACGGATGGCGACAGCAGTAGCCTAGAAAAACCAACTGTTCGCTGATGTTCTCTGATTTTCTTTGTCACACTTTGCCACAAGGAGTCTCTTAAACCTGGAGGGATCAGCCCAGCCAGCAGGACTTCACGCACAGGGCATTGGCACTACAGCAGCAACAGCAACAGCAACGAACCAACAACATGATGACGTCAAGGTCGATGGCAACAGGTCAACCATACGCCACACGGCAAGCCGCGCTTTGTCTAACGTTCGACATATCCCCCACCTTTGTCTAACGGTTGCCATCGCATGGTTTAATCCATTGATACCAGCCTGACCCACATATCTCAGATTGGGCTTGGCATTCGTCTTCCAAGCCTGGCAAGCGTGTTCACTATCATGGAATCTCCGGACCCAAAAAGCCGCTGCAACATGTTCTTGCGATCCAAGACCAGCATGCCGGACATACAGTAGATATTATGTTTCTACTATATGTTTATATAAAGAGCTCGCATCTGCCAGCTCGGACGGAAACCAGTGACATGCTTCCCCCAAGAAAACAAGAAATGAATCTGAACCTTGAGAAGATCTGGCAAGACCATGCAAGACCTTGAATCAACATGAATCAACCGAACCCTCAGCTTTTTTCGGTCGTTTGTCCCAACTGGTGGCAGCTGGTCATACTTGCGGCATCCATTCGGCGACACTTTCTGTGACTGAGTCAGCTGCAGACCATGGCCCCTTGAGGGCGCACGGATATCCTAAAACCGGTCGCCAGGTCGCTGCGTCAGTGGTTGGTAAGTTCCAGTGGGCCTCTTTTCTGAAATGGTTTTTGGGGATCGTCATCCGCTGGTGGGGAATGGAAGACATGGAAAAAATGGATGGACCATTGATGGACCATTTCTTGCTGGAATGGTTGCTGGTGTTCGAACTCTCCAACCAGATCACATGATCACATGACGTGCCCTCAAAATTTCATCTCCACCCAGCCGCGTGCGAGTAGTGCCACCCTCTGACATGATTCAAGCCTTCCTTCCAGGGCATCCTGCAGGCATTCTGGGACCCAATTCTCTTGGATGAACTTTTTGGGAGTCAATCCTTGGATTGGCCAAAAAAAAAAATGTCAAAGTCCAGCCTGCCAGTTTCCCCAAAAAACTCTGCGGACATGGGAAAAATATGGAAAAATGGGGAAATCGCTAAGCGACGCTTTTGAAAAAAACCAGGCATCCCCGGGCATTCCGTGAAGTGAGCTCTGCTCCTGCTGCGATCAGAGCTGCCGCGGCTTCATATTGACCGCAAACCAAGGCCATGATCAAAGGCGATGCACCTTCTGAGTGGTACAGCATCTGGCTGAGTTGAGTAACCTCAGTGCCATGCAACACTGGTGGGTTGGGAGCCACCTAGCAAAGCTGTTGAAACATCCACAGCTAGAACCATTATATGTATAGAATATATAGACAAGTCCATGATTTCAAAAAAAAAGCGTATCGATAGGTGAATAGATTCAAGTGATTAGATGAGACTTGATTAGACTAGGTTGGGTTAGATTATATATATATATAGATAGATTGATTTAGGCTTAGATTTATATTTTTTTAGGTGGCATGGGTGAGAACAAAAGACTAGAATAGGATAGACTAGGAATGGAATAGATGAGAGTAGATAAATCCATCAACACGCTAATCCTTTTGGCACTGCTCACCTTGTAAAACCGATGCTGTAAAACCATCATCATGCACATTGCTCGCGTGAGTGTTGATCGCTTCCAGCAGTCAGTTTGGCCGTTCACATCCGCTGTCATTTGCACAAGTCGATGCACCATCTCAGCATCACAAGCAACATGAAGAGCTGCAGTGACATCAAAATAAACTGAACTGCCTGCATGTTTGATAAGTTCATCCATGACTTCCACAGCCGAATAAGCCGCAGCATTGTGCATCGGGGCAAAGCCCATGGCATTTGGTGACAGCGGGCTGCAGCCAGCACTGCACAGAATCTCAACCGCTTCCTGGGCTGCAACCCTGACCATATGATTGGGGACCATCAGCCCAGTTTTTATGGTTGAAAAATGCTGAAAATTCAAAAAAATGGACTCATCATCCCAGTTCTTCAGGGTTGAACCTGAAAAATGATTGAATCAACCACTTACCAAGAAGGTGATTTAAAAAAAAAAAATGTCATCCCAAAGGTGGTGGTGAATAATCATATCATATTTTTTTGTTTTCGACCAAGAGCTGGTTTAACATGTTCAGCAACTCCCAAAACAAGAATGTTGTCAAGTTAAGAAGTGAAAAATTGATTTTTTGATGTTCCCAATTTGGCCCAATAGGCTCCCAGAGATGGGTGGTCTTGTTGGAAGGGGAAAAAAACATCAAATCCTCCCAGCATCTTGGTTGTTCACCGCAGCGGCTAGATGCAGCGGCTGTGATGCGAGCACCCGGCAGGTGAAGCGAGCCCTGGCCGAGATGAGCACCTTGACCACCTGAGCGCACTCAGGTGGTCCCTGAAGGAACTGGTTGGCCCATGGGGTTTCCCACAATAGGCTTAGCAACCATTTCGGTCGAGCTAGTAGTATGTAGACTGGCTGGTTGAATTATACACTGGTTCTCACAATATGTCATAATAACCCCCAATAAACCAGGCATCAAAACTTTGGAAGCCCTTATAGTCTTGCAGTCACTAAGCAATAGGGTTTTTGGTCACCGCTCACCTGGTTGTTCTTGAACTGGCAAGCAATGGCCAGAGCAGAAACCCCACGTTCCAAGCCCAGGTCAGGGTGGAACCTCTTGGTGCCCTGGTTTGGGTCTGCCTGAAGGGCAAGCAGGTCTTGAACCAGCCATGGATCACCCTTCAGGGCCGCGTAGTGAAGCGGCAAGCATCCACCACCGTCAGACTCCCAAATTCTGCTGAAACCATTCTGATGGAGGAATCCTGCTACACGCGATGGGCTCGGATCAATCTGGCCTTGTCCATCTTGGCCTAAACCTTCTGGAACTTCTGGCGAGAAGAAATCGCAATCCATACCTCGGAGCATCATAGCCTGCTGGTTCAGCAAAGCACGGTACCCAGGCCAATTCTGCGATTTCAGGAGGCTCAGCAGCTTGCGCTTGAGGACGATCCTGAGAACTGGTCCCAATTTCAAGCGATCCTCCTCCACGCTGAACAAGCCTTCACCCACTGGCCCAGAGCCAGCCAGCATCGATGCAGTTGCACTTGTGATGAGTTCGATTTCTGTCGGACTCTTAACCATGATCCAAGAGTGGTCTTTGGAGAGTTCTCTGCAAGTTCTCTCTAACCTGCTAGACGGTTGGGAACCTAACCGGGAACCACAGGAACCTGAACGGTATGAACCAAACCAGGTGTAACCTAACCGTGGTGAACCTAACGGGAAACATTAGAAATCGAACTGGCCGAACCGAACGAACCGCGATCAGGATTGAATATTATTGAATGGTCCCCACAGGAGCTTTTGAAATAAGCGACTTCGCATTGGGAGATTGTTCAATATAACAACGCCGAGAACAGGCTCCACATTAGCAACTCTTTTCTTGCTAATTTACTCCACATACTGCAGGTGGCTCCACACAGAACTCTACAGTAGCAACATGTTTATACTTAAAATATATTATATTATATGTTTATCTATTTATTTTATTTACTAAAAAATGGGCAATAAATAAATGAATAAATAATAAATGAATATTAGAATATTAATATAATAAATATATATATATATATAACTATGCATATATATATGTGTGTGTATGCACATCGAGGGCTCAACACATGATCATCATGTAATCATCATGTAATAATAATAGTAGTAAAATCATCATCATCATCATCATAATCATCGTCCTCGTCCTCCTCGTCCTCCTCGTCGTCCTCGTCGTCCTCGTCGTCCTCGTCGTCCTCGTCGTCCTCGTCGTCCTCGTCGTCGTCGTCCTCCTCCTCCTCCTTCTCCTCCTCCTTCTCCTCCTCCTCCTCATCATCATCATCATCATCGGTATAATCAGGAGGAGAAGGAAGAGGAAGAGAAGAGAAGGGGGAGGAGGAGGAGGAGGAGTGCCACCATTATCTCAAGTGGAAATCCATCTTAGAGGGCTCATGTCATGCATCAACAGTTTCAGGTTAATGAAACAGATCTGAGGATACCTAACATGTTTGGCAACAAGGACTGATGGAAATTGGAACGGAACTGTTGACGAACCGTTTACCGTTTGGAAACGTCGCCTGCACCACCCCCTGTGGTGCCATGAGGACGGTGTCAGCACGTGGTTTGGATGTTCCAGCACCGGAACCAGCGCAAAAAAAAATGAACACTCATCCACATAGGCTGGGATGCTGTTGATGGCATCCAGCAATACTCCTCTAGACCATTCATCGTCCATCTGTGGGCAGGAAAAGTAGTCATACCAGAAAAATAGCGGTCCTGAAAGCTTAGATGTGGGCAAGGGTTTGACACCCTCTCCAAAGCCTTCCGACGCAAGATCCACTGGTATGCTGTGCAAGTTGCCCATCATGTGCTTCAGAGCATCCTGCAAGACTCTCATCTGCTTGCACTCCGCGTCAGGGTGCCCAATGTCAAGCCACTCGTGTGATAGGAATGCTGCCTGTCCCGTGTTTTTTCGGAACTCCACCAGCAGATCCTGAGCCTTGAGCTGCTCATGAGTTTCCACCTTGCTCATCCCAAGTAAGGTGTGCAAAGCTACCGTGTACATGGGAAAATGCATGGGTAGCACATCCTCACTGGGCTGAGTCTTGAGGGATCTTGCATACTCGGCCAAGGGCGTCAAGGTGGCGCCACAACCGCAGAATGCCATGGCACCAAGAGCCACCTGACTCTGGGTCCTACATTTGGGCCACACATGTAGAGATTCATCACATATAGAATGTCTTTGTGGCACGAGAATTCCATGGTCTTTTCTCTGAAAACAGCCCAGTGTTGGAGAGGATGCCAATAATCAGGTTCTGATTTGAGCTCGAAAAACTCAGGATTAGACTACGGCACTTTTTCCCTCCCATCAGTTCGGCTCACCTGGTGATAGATGGTGTCAAAGAAGTGAAGGAGCGTGAAGGGAATAGATCTTGAAGTTGCCAAGGCGGATTCAAATATGGAAATCCAGCTACAAGAGGGATCCACAAGTCATGTTTGGCTTCATGAATGGGACCTATTATAATATCATACCCTCTGGTAAACTAACATAGCTATTGAAAATCACCATTTTTCATAGGTAAAACAAACATCCATAAATGATCATAAATGGTCTAATTTTCCATAGCTATGTTAAAAAACCAGAGGGTAATCACCAACAACCACAACAACCACAGGCAGGCGGATGGTCGAATCCCCTGGCCCGGGACTTAAAAGATCCTCAGACCTCTGAGGGAGCTTCTTTTGACGAGTTGCCTGGTTTCTGCATCTGCTTCTTTTTCCAAGGTTTGTCCATGTTTCCTTTTCAATCTGTTTGATGGGCTGCTCTTGGACTGTTGTTTTGCGCATTGCGGCATTGCGCTGTTTTCTGCATGTTTCCTCGGTTTCGAATCGATACACCTTGTTCTGGTGAAGGCTTTCCCTGTGAAGCAACGGAAGTAGGATGGAGGAAAACATAAAGATCCAAAAAGGCACGGAATCGCTGGGTAGCTTGTAGTTTTGGGGCCCAAGTCATGACCCTTCCTAGGGATTTTGGTTGCATTCTATGGCACACCTTGTAGGGTCATTTGGATGTCATTGGAGATCGTTTTGATGTCAGACTGGGGTCATTCGACAAGCCTCTATTCTATACATTGATTTATTATATATGTAATATATGTATTTTGTTTACTCGCTCATGTACATCCGACTTCATGAACTCTGAAATCCAGCAAGTCAAGTCCACTTCAAAATCAAGGACATTACCATTGCCTGACCGACCAGTGTCCAACTGTCCAACACCATACACCATTGCACACTTGAATATGCTGCATCATGTGCTCACATCTCGCCTCAACAGGATTTAGATCTGATGTTCTTCCATCAACTGATATCACCAAAATGATCAAAATGGGTTTGTGCAAGGCTAGGCCATACCCCACGTTGTGGCCATTTGAATGATGTTTCACAGGGGGAAAGGAATTTCTCAACGAGATTTTGGAATACCTGAGCCAAATCTGAGCCTCCAGCTGGTGCAGAGCCATGTTGGTGTCCGTGCTTGCGATCAGACGTCACAGTTGCGCGGAAAATATCTGGACCGCCACCAGCATCCAAAGACGTAATTTAGGAACTGGAAAAAGATGAAACAATCCCTATTTGATCAGAAATGAGTATTACATTCGCTATTTTGAGGTTTAGGCCTTCAGATTTACCATAGTGGCTCTTTTTTGTAGTGCTAGAAATGGAAAAAAGATAGTGATTCGAAGTGCAAAAACCATCCATTTCCATCGATTTTCTATCCAATTCTGGCGTTAATCTATGGAATTCTCCTTCTTCCGCTGATCCACGGGGGTCCTCCACTCACCCAATCGGGCCACTGGGACGCCCCAACGGCATCACGGATCAGCACACACGGCTTCGAGCCATAGCTGGGGCCACCTCGGAGATGCCGGAGTTACTCTCCGGTGGTACAATTTCGCAGGGAAATCAGCAAAGCAAAGGTTTGGAAAATCCAGGGATCGACATCAAGTCTGAAGCTTCTGCAAGTACTGGAATGACTGTGAGATGTGTGATGGTTTTTCATGGCTAATCCTAAGAAATTCCCAGGTCTAAGGGTTGCACCAACCTTGTGCCGTTTCAATGTCACCCCTTCAGGTGCCGCACCGGAGTTCTGCTGGAACAGGTGACCACTCCGCCGCAGTATGCGGCCCTCGGGCGCTGGGCGGGAAATCCCCGAAAGAAATGGAGCTTTCAATGGGAACATCTTCCAAAAAAACGGCGGATTCTCCAGTGCCATGCGGCTGATTGCCCGAGGATCAGTGATCTCCCCTGATTTTCAGGTGTTTCGTAAGGGAAGCACATAGCCCATTCTCTCCCCACAGATCCATCGTAAGGGATCAAAAGAACCTTGTTTTAGAGGGTATTTTCCGGCAAGCCATGCTTGAATCCCAAAGGATAAAACCCAGAATAAACAACTTGTTGCGGGATTGCCTTCACGATTCCCAAGTGCTAAAGTTGGGCAAACTGGGCATAGTGTATCATTGGGTTTATATAGCACGTTTGTTGGTTTTGAGCACTTTCACGGGCCACAAAACCAACCATTGAATGGGGATATAATGGCATACAGTATAATGCGACAAACTGCAATAATGAGAAAATGATGATCAACTGTTAAACTGAGGTGGCATCCTATTTTCAATTCACATTTGTCAAAAAGAAAATGGTACCCCAAGCCATTGAATTCCGATGGCTGCACTGCTTTTTGGGCATCCAATCATCCAGCAAAAAAAGGATACAGTATGATAGAATATAGTCCCATTAAACCTGGGAACTCCACATTTTACATCATTTTACCATGGAACCAAGAATAGATGGGAGTGTAAACAGTTTGGGGTGAAGCCAACAGGGGCACCAAGTCACCCCACGCCCGTGTGGCCATTGTAGGCCGGAAACAGCCATAGGGCTGGGTAGACTGGATCCTCACTGCGACCATGGAAAATCACGACCTCCTCTCCTAGTCTGCTCGTCTCCTGACAAAATATGGTATGGTATGGTAGGGCTCAACATCATGGACCCTCATAATATTCCAAAATAACAGGATGGTCCGGGCACCCAAAAAAAACTGAAATCTCCCACCGATAGCTCCCCCGAACCCTGGCATCGCATGAAAGTGTACACCCGCGAAAACTCCTGAGTCGCAGCACTGCAATCCTGCAGATGAGATGTCCGGAGCAAATCTGGAGAGATGACCTTTCACTTCACTGAGGATGAACGCATCACCAGTATGGAAAATTGATCAATGAGACCAACCAGCCAGATTATCCCCTCCAATTCCAGTGACACATGAACCGATGTTTCATGCTTTTCCAGCCAGAATCATCTTCCCCCACGAGGGTTTTGCAGGCCCGAAGTTTCTGGGATGGACCGCATGCCGCCCCATGCGCCTGATCCTCCGGTGTGGCTCCCGCAACTGGTCGACCACCAAGGCTGAAGGGATCGGTGAAGACCTGGGAAGACTCGATGTCTCAAGAGATATCTGGGTAAGAACTGGAAAATAAGGGGAACAAATGGCTAAGAACTGAATGATACTTGGTTATTACATGTTCTGACTGAAAAATATCTGCACTAATATGGGAAACACATGGAAATGCAATTATAAGAAATAAATATACTTGGGGATGATTCGACAATAAGTGCTTATGTAAGGCACTCCTTCTGGTGTTAAAGGCCTTCCTAGAAACCCTGGTGGAAGGTATTGGATGTACGGAATTTTGAAGTCACTTCTTCGGGTATTATTAGGGGGGCAGTACTGATTATGTTTATTAATTCTATGCCAGTTGATAAAGCAGCGAAATCCCATTAAAACAGGAAGGTTTCACTCCTCTCATCTCTTTGGGAGCCTTGCAGGATTCTTCAGGGTGACACCAGGAAAACATGGAAGAGCACTGTGCTCTTCCACCCCCTCGGCTGCAAGGACTTCCTGAGTTCACAACTTGAAACCTCTCATCTGTCATGCCCTGAACCAGGTCGATGCTAATGTCGCAATGCCAATCCGGTGATGGTCAAATTACCCTCTGGTAATTTGTTACATAACTATGGAAAATCATCATTTTCAATGGGAAAATCCACTATTAATGGTCATTTTCAATAGCTATGTTAGTCATTACCAGAGGGTATTCAAGTTCAGGGCCCAGTTTGGTTTGAACCCAAACAATCCCAACGACAGAAGTTGCCAGCTGCGGTCACTGATGGTGCCTCCATGTTCAATGCGCCTGCCAAGAAGGTTCCACCTGTGGTACCTCCATACCTCTGCCCGCTGCGGAAGATGATCTGGGCATCTGGGCATCTGGGCATCTGGGCATGGAACTTTAAAGCCACCAAGGCACGAGAAGAAATACTCCCGGAAGTGCTTCAACCTGATGTCAGCGGTGTGAATGTGTGGCTTTGGGCTACTTTTACTAGTTGTTTGGAATCCTAGGGTGACCCCGGAATAAAGATAGTCAGATCATCAGTCGTTCAATTCATTTCTGAAGATACCCTCTGGTAATTTAACATAACTATGGAAAATCACCATTTTTAATGGGAAAATCCACTATTAATAGTCATTTTCAATAGCTACGTTAAATTACCAGAGGGTAGGATTCCGAACCCCAGCTGCTTGATGCGGGCTGGCTACTGAGGGCCCAGGCGGACCAAGACGCTGGGCCAAGAGGTAGCAGTTGATGTCATCGATCGCGCACACCTCGACAGCTGAACAGAACGGCTGACGGCTTTTTGGGGTCCGAAAATCTTGCCTCCTTTTTGGCCACAAATGTGGAACCATCAAAAATCGTGGCTTAACCATCCAAAATGATGATGGGGTTACAGCTGCAGGCTGGGTTACATCCAATTTTTTGGAAGAAACCAAACCAAACCAAACCTTCTTTGAGAACTCAGACAGTTTTGATCCAGCACAGCTATCTTAACGGAACTTCCCTGGCCACTGACCTGCGCGCAGGCGTTCACCAACACCACTCCCTTGCTCTTTGCTTCTTCGTGGTAGCCTTGTGGCTGACGCAAATTTTATTGGTGCAGAGCAGGGTCGGCTTGAAAAAAGGTTTCTCTTAGTTAGTTGGGCGATGGTGGAATTGTAAATGTCTGACGACAAATAGGCATATCACCCTCCACGATCTGATGATGACGTTGGAAAGGATGTTTGCAGGCGGCCCTTCCATCCTCAAGTAACCTGTGCTCTCGCGCAACTAGCGTCGAGGCGAATGCACAAACTGACGTAACCCTTGGATATGTCTCAAAGCAGCTTCTGAATGGCTGGACCTAGGTCTCCCCCTTCTGCTGCACATCTGAAGAACAAAACAATCTGGGAACCCATGCGTTGAAGCATGTCGTGCATCCAAACGGTCTCCCCAGCCACATCCACCTCACCCGTGCAGCGGGAAACATCCTAACCACGAACTGAGTGCGGTGGGATGTTCTTACCAGGTTTTGAAATCTGAAAAGTTCCAGGTTCATAGATGTTGACTCACACCCATCTATCCGCCTCAAGACCTTCCATACCAGTTTCCCACTACCCCAAAAGCATCTAAAAGCATTCTCTTGCATTTTCATGGACGCCCGAAAATGGACCTCCAATGCCAGTGCCGTGATTTGGGGCTCAAAATTGCGGTGTCCAAAAAATGAATGCCATATGAGCCATACGCTCCTTTGGCACGGTGAATCCCTTTTTTGTGTCCAAGTCACATAGTGGGTCTTGCTGGACACGCAGGCCCGCACCACTGCTTCGCCACACACAGCATAGGGTCCTGACCGTCGGCGGATCTTTCCCTCTGCTAATCCGACGGATCACCTTGGATCACCTTGCCGCGCTTGCGATTTAAAAGTCATTCCCTTTGCCATACTTAATCATCGAAGGGAGTTTAGAAGTCAAACTTCCGACAATATGGACAGATGAAAAGCAGAGCAGGGCAGAGGCAGAGAGAAGAGAAAGATTAGAAGAGAGAAGATCAGAAGAGAAAGAGTCAGAAGAAA
>Ga0126342_10001307_pt1 | contig 34383 bp, 27 predicted proteins | sample Cyp1metagenome_FD_92528 | JGI IMG/M metagenome (GOLD analysis project Ga0126342, IMG submission 92528) | Coral microbial communities from Lord Howe Island, Old Settlement Bay, Australia - Cyphastrea 1 metagenome | ecosystem: Host-associated > Invertebrates > Cnidaria > Coral ...
AGCACTTTCTGCAAGGAACTATGGACCTCAGACATAGGTTGATTACACCCCCACAAAGACACCTCACAAACAGTTTACAAACTGCTTGCGGACATTTAACAATTTTTACCTTCCCCCCCTTCCTCCCCCCCTATCCGCAGAGTAAGGGGGAGGGGAACGGGGTGACATATCTATTAGGGACATTCGACCCCCCCCTCCTCCAAATGTAAATCTTCCGGGGGTCGGTTTTTGACCGGGGGGGGTCCAACATACATACAGCCTTCCCCGTCGGGAAAAAATACAAAGGGGTCAAAATTGTTGTTTACATTCTTTGAACGTTCCCCATGCTTACACCCCACGAAAAGGTGCCTTCACTAGCCTTCATTACGAACATTATCCGGCTGTCCAATCCGCACACTTTACCGGAGAGCTCTAGTGACTCTAACTTGCGGATTGATTTATGGAAACTTGCTTTCTGTCAGTGGATTTTGACTCTGCTTGGACTTGGGCCCTCAAGCCTCAAACAAATGGAGTTGAAGTTTAAGTTCTATTTCCTAGTAATTTTAGGTGGGATTTTGGAAAAAATGAAATTTAGATTGGCCCAGCCCCAAATCACCAAGTGTCCCAAACTCCAAAACTTTCAAAAGGTTGCTTATGCTTCCAAAAAAGGTGCAGCAACGGCGGCAGTAGCAGCGGTACTGAAATATCCAAGTAAAGGCTACAGTGCTACAATGTATGTAGGTATGTAACAAAAACCTGGCAAAAGGAACTAAGACCAAGACTTGTATATGAAGTGAGATGACAGTGATGACAGAAGAACAAAAGTAAAGTAAAAAGAAAACAAAGGTGAAAAGTGAAAAGTAAACTGTAAAGGAAAGCACAGGGGACAGAAAGCAAAGTAAAGTAAAGTAAAAGTAAGTGAAGTATAGCAAGTAAGGTAGAGTGGAGCAAAGTAGAGTGAAGTAAAGTAGTGCATATTATGAATACCAACAGCCACAGGACCAACAGATTAAACCCAATACCAATACCGCCGAAGCCAATTACCAATTCAAAGAAAATTTTAAGGCAATAATCGACCAGTCAGCTGGCTCAGCGAACTACCATTTGCACAAACTCTCATCCCCCCCGGTCCTCACCCCCCAAAAAACTCCTCCAGGGTCCCCTGGGTCAGTGTCTGCAGGTGTGACATGTTCAGAAATACACTGCGCAGCGCAATGCAGGGTGTAGTGTATGTCCTGTATCCAAATTACAACCATCCATCATCCAACAATCCAAGATTGGGAGAATCAAAAAGTGAAATGCCACTGCCAAAATCTCAGGGGCATGCAATGCAATACACAAACACTAGTCACCAGTATTCACAAATCCGCCCTTTTCACTGTTCTCTCTTTCAATGGGTCGGTGGTGCTCCTTCGATCTTCATGTGCATGATCATGATCTGCCCTCCTCCCTTCAAGTGTGGCTGCGGCTGTGGCTTCTCCGCCGGTTCTGAGCAGTGGATGTCTGATGAGGACAACACCGGGATTCAGGTCCGAAATTGCATGGAGATGTCGACAAGAATGCAAGGGGTCCGGCTCAAGTGATAGTACATTGTAATTGTACAAACTTTTTTCCAAGATGCACCAGATGCGTTTCAAGTTCTTGATGGACTGCGCATGTTGAATCGTAATCCGCCTAGCTGCTTCAGGTTTGTTCAATGTTCCAGGTCTGTTGAACACTCCACAGCACCCCACAGACTTCAGCCAAAAATCTGGAAGGCCAGGCCAAGGCAATGCTGTCAGAATGATCCGTGTTCCAATTTCCAGCACAGAATGTTCCAATTTCTTGAAACAAAAACATCCAACACGAGGTTGGGCCATCAATCTGGTAGAAACGGGTTCGGAATTGCATTTTATAAGATTTCAGTGTTTGAATGGGGACCCTCTACCACTACAATATGATGATTGGAAAGGATTCGATTTTCAATCGTTGCTTTTACATATCAAGAATGCAACTGAGATTGGGTTTTAACATGTCGCTTTCCGAAGGGGCAAATTGCCTTGCTACAAAAGGAGATTGGGCTTTAAAATGGTGCTTTCCGAAGTTGCTACAAAACGACTTTCGATTTTCAAAGGTGTTTCAGCAACCCAATCCGAGACCCTCACGACGTTGAGAACCATTTTTCTATAATGGCTGAGTCTGAGGTTAGGAACACATGCAATGCCTACAAAATGACGGGTTCCCACCCCATAGGTGATATTCAAACGGGGATTCCGAATGGTCAAAAGAAAAATATGTACTGTTGGCTCGGCGTAAGCGCCATAACGCAACAGTCGGCCTGTCTCACCCGCTTTTGGATCCAACAAACGTTATAAAAGGTCACCTTCTGATATTATAATATACTCCAAAAGCAGGGGGGTGGTCAATTTTCTCAATCATTCAAAAACAAGTTTTTCCTACGTTTCCTGTGGTGCTATTCCAGCCGTCAACAAAGTGAGCTTGAAACGCTTCTTCAAGTGGGGGCATACCCCCACGCAAGTTAATAATCCAAATCGATAGTTTTCTGGGAATTTGGCAGGTTGAAACACTGTGGGTCACTGTGGGTGGAAGAAATCCTGAACCAGTTGATAGATGGTAAACATCCCATTATAATCCCACTCTTTACAGTGTTTCATGGTTACCATTAGTTACCAACTGCTGCAGGATTTCGCAACCCACCGTACTGGTGCGGTTTTTCTTCCAATTATCCTCTGGTAAACTAACGTAGCTATGGAAAACCACCATTTTTAATAGGTAAATCAACAAACTAAATGAACCATAGAGGCCATTTTCAATAGCAAAGTCTTAGTCATTTCCAGAGGGTATCCTGCTTCTGTTGCCTGGCCGGATCTCTTCGGGATAGGAATAGATTGAACAATCCAGGATGCAAAAAAAAATGGTGGTGTCATATAGATATGATATTTACAATATAATAGTCTCATATGATCTCATATTTAATACGCGAACAAAACTTATAATGTCTAATATTGTGATATGGAGGTTTCCGAAAAGGGGTTACCCGCAAATCATCCAAGTAATTAGACGATGGCTTTGTATTGAAACAACCATGGTGACGACTGGGGATCCCCCATGACAACCAAGAACCCCCCATGGTGAAATTCACATCCCGTCCTGAAACATCGTGTCCTTCGTCATTCATACGTGAAGAACAAGACCTGAATGGCGCTGCGGAAGCAGTGCCATAGGGCGTTGGCATCTTTTTTTAATCATATCACCATATTTTTGATGCTTCAAAGTTAAAACCCATCTAAATGATGGAAAAATCCACATGTTTGGAAACCAATCAGCCAGAGTCTTTGCCTAGATATGGATGGGTATATACCATTATATAATTACCCCAGTATATACCCATAATATTCCCATTTTTGAGGCAGTAATGGTGTTTATTTCTAATTTTACCATCTGGTTATTTAACAATTTGCCATGGAAAATCACCATGCTATTAATAGGTAAACCATCTATTTCTATGGGCCATCTATACCATGGCTATGTTAAATAACCAGAGGGTATATCTCCTGGGAAGGAAACCTAAGGTCTGAAATGGGAGGAAAAACGCTGTGATGTTCCCGGATTGAGGCATTGATGTTTTCACCCCCGTTTTCCCACCTCATGAAATACTACTTGGTTGAACATGGTTACCTTACGAGTTACCCCCTGGTAAATTAACATAGACCCTGAAAATAGCCTAGTTTGAATGAAAACTAATCTTCCAACCCCTATCTGCCAGGGTCTATGTTAATTTACTGGAGGGTAGTTCATAATCCCCAACAACCCAGGTAGTATAATTCCCCATAATAACCAATCAACCAAGGTATGTTTTGTAGCTGATTTTATACAAACCGGTGGAACGGTATTCCCATAATGGATTATGATAATCCCCAATACCCACAGGATCCATGGTGCTGGTATATATGCTAACATGACTGGGGTATATTGATGGTAAATGTTGCCATATATAGCATACATGGAGCATATGGGATAGATGAAGGGTAGTAAAATCCCCGAACTCATCATCAATCAGCACGGGTTTTGAACACTCATTTAACATGGAACATAATGGAACCTAGGTTAAATCCTCTTTGGAAAAACCAACATCCAAAAACAAGGGGATACACAACTAGACACATCTGAATGGGGGTTTCCAAAAAAAGGTGGTACCCCTAGTTATCATCCATTTATAGATGGGATTTTCCATTATAAACCAACCATTTTAGGGTGACCCCATTTGTGGAAACCTCCATGTATATATATATACATATACTGCCCAACATATTTGGACATATTCCACCATCCATTTCTTGGGGATCCCCAATTTCTGGACACCCCTGGACTTTTTCTTCCAACAGAATCGAGTCGACGTCGCCCAAAAGTTTGTTTGGTCCTAAAAAAGAGCATCAACCTTTCATGGCTTATTATATCTGGGCACATTACCCTCTGGTAATGACGTTTACAGTTTGACGAACTGGAAGCCATGGCCATAGAAATAGTAGATTTATCCATTAAAAATGGTGGATCTTTCCATAGTTACATTAGTTTACCAGAGGGTATCATATTTCATTAATGTAGGTAAACAACAATGGAATAAACCACCCCGTGACTGGGAACGGTAAGTTTATACTACCTATAAAAATTGTGATGACTGGGGGATGGTTTATGACATTGTTTTAAACACATTAACCTGAAATCATTGCCAATCTTAGATACCCTGCAAAAAAATAACTTCTTTGCTGGTTAGTAGATATTCCCATTAATACCAAAAGACTAAAGGATTAAAGTATCCATGTAAGATTGACCTAGAAATAAGGCTGGATATTGGGATAGTTCCCCTATATATATTCACCATGATTCCAGTGAGATCACGACGTGAGGTCACGATCAAATTTGCCCAGGTGATATTTTTATGTCCGGCCATGGAATATGTACGAATTTTTTGATGTGTATGGTGTATATATAAATATATACATACCCTAAAGTTTTGACATCCAAATTTGAGCATTATTCATGGCCATATGTCTATGTCCCCAAATTTATGGCCATAGGATGCCAGTTGGGAAACCACTGGACGAAAAAAGGGGTAGGCCTGTCCGGAAACCAGCAGAAGTGGCTAAATGTTGACCACAATTGACCCATGACAATATTATATCCTGGGGGGAAAACAAAGTTTTGATATATGGGTGTGATACTTCAGGGCATGTTCCCCGATTTTGGTCCAACCAACCATTAATCCCATTAAATCAGCATATATCCCATTGATATATCCCAATTATATCCAGTTACACATACTGTCCCCATACTGGTAGGCTTCCAACCCTTCCCTTGTGGGAACGCCAGGGAGCAGAAAGTCGTACCATTCCCTCCGCTCCAAATTGCCATTCTCCGATCTCGATGAGATCTGATCTAAAGGATCCTTGGTTGTCATCGCGGCTGTGGAACGCTCCCAGAAGGGTAAGTGGTTACCTGGTTACCCGGCCTGGTAAACGTTAAGCAAAAACGGACGAACATCACCATTTTTAATGGGAAAAAACTAAGATAACTATGGAAAATCACCATCTTGAATGGGAAAATCAACTATTTCTATATGGCCATGGCTTCAATAGCAAACTGTTAGTTGACAGTTAGTGTAACAAACATTCAGAATGACCCATATACAACTGGGAACAATCCATGTGATTCATTGGGTTTCACAATTTACATGGGGTTATTCTCCATTTTATGACCTTCCCATTTCTAGATACATAACGTTACATAACGGTGTCTCAACCTGTTGCTGGTGTCCCAAATCTTTAAACATTGCCATCCCCAATGTTACCGTAGATGGGATTAACAAATCATCCGCAAATGGTAGTCGTCTACGGCATCTTTTGTGCATCCCACATTATTCATCAATATATATCATATGTATATATATATATATATCAATCATATCCTCATTGTTTATTATAAATCCATGATATAATCATATTATGATAATATATAATCGTTATATACCTACGTATGATATACCCAGATATATCCAATCTATCACCCGTTTTGGATGGTGAAAAACACACCTTTGCGATACACAAGTCGTCGCTGCAGATAACTTCGCCGAGAGTCTCTGAGCATCAGGAACACTTCACCTTCACCGCCGGAATTTTGGACTTTTCTCAAATCTTACGTAGCAACAAAGCAATGAAACAAATGTGATTTAATGGACATTGAATGTTTTTCTTTCGGATTTCTGTGGATAGAAGAATGATCCACATTACTGCTTAATGGGGCTGGAACCAACAATAATCACTGATTATTGGATGATTTATGAATATACATTTTTTTCATAATCAATGGATAACTAACGGGTAAACGTTTACATAGCAGTGGAAAATTCATGGGGAAACCGGTTCGGTTTACATGATCTACATTCTTGGCAGGTTTTTGAGATCTTTTTGTATGTTTACAGAAACAAAGTATCTGATCGGTAGTGGGTCATCAAAGATTCTTTCAAACAAATGCTAGCAATTCACTCATGAACCAACCAGGACCAACCATGATACCCAGTCAAATGGCGACTGTCACAAACTCAGAAAGATGTGGCTGGGTAAATTGGACATCTTCACGGCATTGGGGACCTTGGGGTCTTCTATTGCCAATCTTAGATACCCTGCAAAAAAATTAATTCTTTGCTGGTTAGTAGATATTCCCATTAATACCAAAGACTAAAGGATTAAAGTAAGATTGACCTAGTATATAGGCCTAAAGTTTGGTCAATTGGGCAGCATCCATTGCCATCAATCAATCCTAGAACTTGACTTCGTTAGTCTTGCCGACATTCTCACAGACCTTGCGGGCAGAGTTGAAACCTTCCACGTCGCTGGACTGGACAACGTGCAAAACGAAGGGGCTCACCTGAACAAAGTCCAGGTCATGGTGCACGGAGACTTGCGGGGCACATGCGAAGCTTCTTAGGCTGATGACATAGTGGCCGCCCTGGACAGAGAATCTCCAAGTCCCTTGGGACTCAAGATATAGGTTCCTCCGCCTCAAGTCGATGGCGATGATTTTCTAAACATTGTCTTCTTCACACGCCGAAGGGCGCCCCCTTTCATCTTGAGAGCAATGTATGCTGTGTAGTTGTCACGGCACAGTCAATGAAGACCTGAGGTCTCGCCACTGAAGACCTGTACCAATCAGGTCATGGTGTGACTGCCGGTCGGCAAGGTCACCAAAATGGGGTTCTCACCAACACCGGCAGGGAATTCTGCGTCATCAATCAGTTGATGTAATCCTCTCCTTCATCACCGCCAAAGTCATTGCTGATGGGATGGATGGTTTCCCGATGCTGGAAGATGTCACGAAAGCAATTGCTTTGGTGACCATCCCACCCACTGGCAAGTATCTAGTGGCCATGCAGTATTCATATTTGGCACATCAATTTGGCACATCAAAAATCATCAAAACAAGCTGCTGGAACCAACATGCTGGGAAATTGGGATTTGACCTCCAAAATGGTTTTGCTGCCCCTTGTGTAATCTTCCTGCACCCAATTCATTGCCTCAAAGCATTTCATCCCGTAAACTAGGTGGTTCCCGATGGTTAAGGCTGAAGAATCATGGTGATTGAACAATTCAATCGAAAATCGGGGTTGAACCATCATCACATGGCCAGGCTGCTTAGTTGCTTCATCATGAGTTGATGATTCAACCACCCATTTTTCAATTCTTCAATCACCATGATTCTTCAACCTCAGCCGGGGACGTTTCGAAGAATTGACAGCTCGAAGCAACCTGGCTCCATTTCCTCGCCAAAATCCTCCAAGACAGCAGGCCAATTTGATTTCCCCACCCGATCATCATCAACCAACCATCATTTACCAAATTATCCATCAACTAACCAATCAACCCATCAACTAAAGGATTAATTACCCATCAATTAATCATGATTTTACCAAGGATTAATTACCATCATTGATTAATTTCCCATCAGGTCACCAACCATGCCAAGGATGCCAAGGATGCCAAGGATTCTTGAAACTGTATGAACTGTCAAACATCATGAACCATCACTATGCTGCTATACTTTTTTTTGTCTCAGACCAGGTTTTTCATGGTCAAATCCAAATCGTTGATGGTTTAATCCTATATTTTTTGACGGTTAAGTACATTTTTTTTGCGATGGGTAAATCCAAAAATCAGGTGGATAAATCTAAACCATCAAAAATAAGATTATATAATAACCATCAAAAAATAGGATTAACCACCACTAAAAAAATCACTTGGATTTGCTGAAGGGACCACTCAAACATCAAAAACTCTAAAATCCATTGATGGTTCATAACCCAATGGTATAATTTTCTGCCGCCCAGTTGCAAGTTGGTTATAAACCCCATTAACTATAGATATCCCATTATTGGTTGATTATACATCCCATTCAATTCCTTGCTTGTGCTTAGTAGGGAATGAGGGAATGATCCACAATAACTCTCAATAATAATCCCGTTCCCCCATTCCCATCCATTCCCTACTAAGCACCAGTAAGATTCTAATTAAATTATCGGTCAATCCACATTTATAGTGGAAGAGCCGAATTCTCCCAGTGGATTAATATATGTTGTTAGTGTAATTCCCGAACTAAACATCAATCAACAATCTTTTATCAATCATATCAAATATCCCCACATGTTTGGTGGTTAAAAACCCACAAGACCACAATAAGTGATGTTAAAAACCCATTAAATCACTATAATCATCAGCCAACAAGGTTATAAATTCCTATAAACTCCTTTTATATCCCATTAAATTCGCTTAAATCCCATTAAATCTTTTTTTTTTCGTGGTTTCCCATTCTTTTATTGATATTATTACCATTAGTAAGTGGTTCCATGAAAACTGTTTTGCCACCCAAGTCTCTGAAGAAGCTGTCACTGACGTTATAACTCCACCACGGTAGCTGACAACCCCTGCGTCGGCAGGCCACTAGTATATATATCTGTCTGGTTGAGACAGCCATTCTACACATATAAATTGGGATCATCCGAAACTTGAAAATGGGAAAGAAGTATACTTGAAACTTAAGTGATATTAGTTGGAACTATACTTGGGAAGTTGAAACTTAACTATATTTGAAACCTGCCATCACTTCATTGGAAAATCAATGGAAAATCGTTTTTGGATTTCCAAAGAAATACATACCCTCCGGTCATCAAACGTGGCGTGCTGGAAACCAGCCCATTTATAGATGACTTTTCCATGACTCCATTGGCGCCCACGGATTGGCGCAGGCTTTGGAACTTGGACTTTTCCAGACTTTCCACAGGGTGCCAACCAAAAAAAAATCACTGATTTCATGGAACATATGCAAGGCTATGCAAAAAAAAGGCACACATCACATTTAAGGTGCTCCAATAAATGGGTTTATTGTAATGCGATGATTGGGATATATTACAATATAACTTCCCAATTCATATTTCCTTATGCTTATGTTATGTAATTAATTTCCCCAAAAAATACGTCAAATTACTGTGAAGTTCATTTTTTTGTCGCCAAGCCTCATGATGCGCTCCAGCAAAATCACATGAGTAGGTATGGACAGTCCGTCATCAATCTAGATCACATTTCCTTCGACACATCACGGGTGTTTTCTATGTCGTTTTGTGTACGTTTACTGGAAGTCATCAATGACACCAATATATCTAAACATATATATACACATGTAGACGCATAAATATAATATACATACATATGTATATATATACATATACATATTATGCCATTATGCCATACAAATATATATATATATAGATAGTTACACACACACACGTGTGTATATATGTATATTTTTTCACCGTAACATTCGTTTGTGCCCGACCACAATTTCCGAATTTTTCTGCAGCCACGGTCCGCGCCTCTTGTGGTTGCCATGGACCCAACTCACAGCTCCATCTGCGCTGCGCTGCTTCGCGTTGTCGTGGCTCACCTGCACGTGGTAGTTGTGTGGGCTCACAGGATCACCTCACGAATCATAACTGGTTTGTGACTGGGATGCAATGGGATTAATAGCGATTAATAGTGATGAATGGTGATGAATGGTGACGAGCTTGGCAATCACTATTAATCACCATTAATGGTTAGTAACCGTAGTTAGTTCAGCCACTTATATGTGGTTTTTGACTCCCACGAGGAAGGGGGACTTTTTCCTCGGGTGATCCTGCAATCCTGGGCTATACAAAATGTGGTGGTTTTTAAGCATCAACACATGAGGGATTTAACCAACATGAGGGTTAATAATGGTTAATATATGTTTTTTTTTTTAATGGTTAATGATGGTTAATATATGGTTATTATATGGTTAATGATGGCTAATAATAATCTGCTTGGTGGTTTTTCGCCACCTACCCCTCTGAAAAATATGAGTTGGTCAGTCAGTTGGGATTATGACATTCCCAACTGCATGGAAACATAATCCAAATGTTCCAAACTACCAACCAGATATCCATGGGGATGGGGATATCATGGGATGATAGGATTGGTGAGGGGTTTTTTGAACGTGGAAACCATGGGCAATTTTTTGCAGTAGTTTTAGTGAAATTGATGGGGATTTAGTTCGGAAATAAATGTGGATCTATTCTTTTTGGGTGGAAACACAGCACAACCCAACATATACTTCTTGGGATTGATACGCTTTTGTCTTGAAATTGAACATTCCCTGGTACCCTTTGGTAAACTAACATAGCTATGGAAAATCACTATCTTTAACGGGTAAATCCACTATTTCTATAGCCATTTTCAATAGCTTTTTGTTAAGGTTTACCAGAGGGTAATGTTAGTGGAATATTACGACATGAAAATCATCGACTTTGAGGCACCGCAGTTCAACAATTTGTGACCTCCAGTTTTTGTTGGCTAAATATGTCTGGTTGGTGGTATAATAATGGTTAATATATGGTTATTATATGGTTAATAATAATCTAATTGGTGGTTTTTCGCCACCCCTCTGAAAAATATGACTTCGTCAAATGGGATGATTAATTATTCCCAACTGCATGGAAAAATAAATCCAAATGTTCCAGTCACCACCAACCAGCAAGTATTGGTTGACTGAAAAATTGCTTCGTTTGAATCCATCCCAAAGGTGGTCTATTTGGGTATGGGTCAAAATTAGGTACCCCAATAATTATGGATGGTTAATACTAAACTAGACTAATTTCCATCTGTGGTCCCCTTAACGGTCTTCCATTTTGACCCACATCCATTTATTGAAACCCGTCCCAGGAGATCATGGGATCACTCCATGGACCTTTTGGACCCTCTGGTAGTGCTGCTTGGTTTTTCATCACCAGTTTGGGTGGAATGGGTGGATATAACTGAAAAATGGCCATTTATAGTGGATTTTCCCATTGAAAGTGGTAATTTTCCATAGTTATGTTAGTTTATAATGTCAACCCCGGATGAATAAACCATGGTTTATGACAATTAGGGGCTACTCCTCCAATAGTCATTTCATCTGATACTTTTTTATGGTACCCTCCCAATTAAAGAGCCGTTTGGGGTTTATTAATCCAGGGTTGACATTATGGGTCAATATTCCACTTGGGTCAATACCCAGTGAAATGTGATGTAACCATAAATATATATATATATTAATATTAACCCATTTGGGTATGGGTCAATATTTTACATGCAAACAGTAAAATGGTTTGACGCTGAACATATGTGAACATATGACGAGTCCATCATACCAAATGTCTCAATAGTTTTGAGAGGATAGATCCTTGTTTCCGTAGTTGCTTTTCTCCCTATTTTGCTGGTTAATCACCAACAGTTACAATAGTTGTCTGGCTGAATCTACACTCCTGACTTTTGGCGGTCAGACTAAGAACTATGATGGAACTGAGGTTCATGCTTCATGATGGGCGACTGGTTTATATTTGTTGAAATACGTTTATATTCCATGATATGGGTATGGGTCAGAAAGAATGGAAGCCCTTGTAGTTTATGAAAAACCCCATCCAAATATGGCACAGGGGTGGACTCAGGACTCATAGCCACATCCCAGTTCTGTTTAGGATCATAATCCAGTTCCGAAGCATTCACTAAACTCAGTGATTATGGGTATCTAAACTCAGTGACCATCAATGGTGAATGACTATTATAGTTTAGATAAAAGGTGATCATCTCGAAACCATCGTGTTTGAGTGGGATATGACATACACGTCCCAATATCCAATAGTGTCAACCCTGGAATTCATAAACCCCTTATAACTGTTGAAAATTGGGCAGGTACCATTTCTCAGTATCAAATGGTACCATCACTATTTGGAGGGTACCCCCCATAATTAATGAATCCTGGCTCATTAATCCGGGATTGACATCGGATGATTATGGTTTGCAAAAAGACCCACAAACATTGGATTTAATTAATTTTACTATCACAAACATCAATAAACCAATGTTTGGTTTGCAGACTAAGATGCACAAACATTCGATTTTGCCCCGTGGTTGCCAGGGAGGCACCTGAAGACCCAAGGCATTCAGCACCTTGACCAAAAACCTCAGTGGCATTGGTATTGCCTTGGCCAATCCTAGATGTATACCGAGGATCAAAACGCCAGAAAAACATCATTTTGGGAAATTCCAGTTTCAAAATAGTGATTTCAACTACTTTTGATATCTTCTTATTCAAAAACAATGATTATATTTACGATAGGGCAAGAGATTGATGTGTTTAACCACCCAACGAAGGTTTGCGGCATTTGCTGCTCCTAGGTCCAAAATAAAGATATCCCCAGTAGATTACCCTAGTGGAGGATGAACCAAGGGTAAAATGAAGAAAGGATAACCCATTTGATTAAAAATGGATTAAACCATTAAAAACACCTGCTAGATTTTGATGAAAATTAATTACCGCATTTGGTAGATTGACAGTTTGGTAGATTAATCGGGTAAACCAATAGATAAGTAGTTGGCTAAGATTTGGTAGATTGACAGTCTGGTGAATTATCAATTTTGCCATTTCACATGAACCGTTTGGTAGATTAACAATGGATTAACGAATTGGTTCATCTTCCACGGTGAAGCGATGCTCTCGCAAAGTGCGCGTTCCATGCCTCCAGCGTTTCTCAATTCCTGCTAAAGGCCAAGCCATACCATTCAGGCTGACATCAGAAGCTGTCGCATGTGGAAGCTCGGAAAGCAATTCCCCAGGTATGCCTCCAAGGCCGGCAATCTCGGTGCAAGGAGATGTGAGTCATAATACATCTGTCCCTCCTAAGTCACTGGCTGGCCAGCGCACGAAGTCAGTGGCCACCGAAGTTTGCTGAAAAAAATATCTCGGTTGGCAGTCTTTGGTGGCTTGTGGTAGGTCCCATTCCCTAGCGAAGGTGTTTGGAAGGCATTTATTGGTAATCCCTTCCGCCTGATATCAGTGATGATGCGGGATTCCGAACTAAGCCAGGTTTCTATGGGGGTGATAGCATTGGGTGGAAGGGATCATTCTAAGTAATCCCAGCCGCTGGACAGGATTGCCTTTGCCCGTGCAAGATTTGACACTGCTGGGATATCCAAACCTCCAGGAATGTTGTGATCAATCTAATGGAGACCCAAAACGGTTTGGGAATAGCCCAATTTGTGGCAATGCATGTGTGTATGCATATTATATATATATTGTTATCTATTTACTCTTTCTTATATCTAGACATGGTTACATAGCTATGGTTTCCAACTCAGTATGTGCTCGTGATCTAGGAAGCAAGCAATACTTGATGAAAATGAGATATCCGGTGAATAGTCAGTAATCATTCTTACATGTGTAAGGTAACAAACAACATTGCCGTATATATCAAAATAGAAGGTCACATCAAACGAGACTCTTTTTCCTGCATCATTATTGGAATCCCTGCGAACCAGGAGCCAATGCGGACGCATGAGTATGTTTTTCATCGCTAATATAGTGGTGGGTAATGATTGTTTTCTTGGATGCTTGATCATCATGCTGTTGTTGGAATTGCCATCCTGGAGGAACGCCACGTGGGATAGGTTCAGGCAAATATAGGCGGCATGGCTTGCATGGCTTAGCTCACCCGTGCCATGCCATCCCGTGCAGGGAGAAACATGAAGAACCAGAAACCGACCCTCCAAATCCCAACCTCTGCCGGTCATGAAGGCTTCGGCCAAAACTGATCATGTCAACTGACTGCCAGGGGTGCCCATCTTTTTCAATCTATGCCGGCAAAAAATCCCAAATCAACACTACATCACCTGACTGCAACAACTACTACACTACACTCCATTACACTGCACTACACTACGCCACACACTACACTACACTAACTACAATTACAACTACAACTGCAACTACAATACATTACAGAACGCTACACTACACTAAAACTACAACTGCGCTACACTGATTGCATTACACTACACTACACTACACCACACTACGCTCTACACTACACTACGCTACTCTACACTACACCACACTACACCACACCACACCACACTACACTCAATTACACTACACTACACTATCCTACCTCACATTACAATACATTACACTACATTACCTTACACTACACTCATTACACCACCACAAATGCAACTGCAACTACACTAAACTAATTACACTATACCACAACTACAACTACACTACAACTACAACTACAGCCGCACTACACCACACTACAGCCAGCAGTTGTGGGTGAGGTGACCGACCAGGTGACCACTGCAACCATTGCAACCATTGCAACCATTGCAACCGCTCCAAAAAACACAGCTCCAACCACCTTTCGGTCCATCAGTGGATTCGCTCTGCCATCCGTGATGCACAACAGCCAATCTCTCCTATAGGTTTCCTATTTTTGAAACTTCCGCCACCGCCTTGTGCGGTACTACTGGTAATGGAACATCCGAAATTAACATGGATGAGAACTGTGGGTACCCATATTTTAGGAAACCTCTATATATATATATTATTGTGGTTATTGAATACTTTCCAAACCTTCTTATACATGTACAATATATTTCCATATATTTCCTATAATGTCAACCCTGGATCAATAAACCCCTAGGCTCTTTAATTGGGAGGGTACCGTTTAAGTATCAGATTATGACTATTGGAGGAGTATCCCCTAATTAATAAACCATGGTTTATTAATCCGGGGTTGACATTATATCTATTTATATATTGTATAGATTCCCCAAAATCTCAGTGGACCTTCGAAAATTCTCCCAAAAATTCCCTCAAAAATCCGAGCAACTTGGTGCCACTTCTGCCAGTCCCGGTCACCAGAAAACCCGAGGGGGGAAGATGCCCTTGGCTCCCGGATCTGGTATCCCCGAACTGCAGGTTTTTCTCGGGAAAACCAGCTGGAAAATCATAGGAACTATGGGAAACTTCAACCACGTTTGAAATGGAAGTTTAAAGCTGGGAAAATCATCTATCAATGGAACAATCATCTATAAAAGTGGAAGTTTAAAATCCATTTAAGTGGGAAAAAAAAAATATGAATTTATGAACATCTATATATAAATCGGGGGATTTTCCATTGCCACATTTGCCGGAGGGTAGTGACCCTGCCGAATCCCAACCACAAATCATCATCCATGCGGCGGTAATCTGAAACTTGGCAGTTGAAATCTCCATCATTCACGAGATTTGAAATTAAATTGTAAAAGAAATTGAGGGGAGGGGACTGATACTTTCGCCTGCAATTAGCAAATGGCAACAATCTTTGCACATGCTGCCTTCCTCTCTGGCATTGCTTCTTCTGCTCTAGAGCATTCTTTATTCTTTGATTGTGTTTTTTGCAAAGTCTCTCATGGCCAATGGCCTGTGCGGGGAAACGGTGTTCAGCCTTTGCCTTCTGATTCTGCGTTGTTCCCCTTTACAAATACGTTAGCAAAAGAAGGAAAGCAAATCTGGCATATTGTCACCTATAATGGGTCTGGATGTCGTTCAGATGTCGTTTGGATGTTGTTTCAGATGTCGTTCAGATCATGTGGGATTCCCAAGAGACAAGTTTACTGTCAAAATGCAGCCCTTTAGAGAAAGGTGGCTGAACAACTTTCTTTTCAACAATCTTGTTTTTGCTTATTGCTGTCTCAAAAAGATAATGTTTTGGCGAGTTACACACCTCAACGCTAGCTCCCAACACCTCTACCTGAGCCTTTTGCAGCTAGTTTCCGTTTTCAAATTTCATACACATGATTTGGATGTCGTTTTAGATGTCGTTCAGGATGTCGTTCCGCGCCAAAATGGAATACCCTCAAAACAGTTGAAGCCCAGAATTAGGTGCGGCGGCGCGGCGAATTATGAACAAAGGATCACCCAAGACAGAGCTAAGTATTGCGTTTTTTTCAGCACTGGATCATAAGTCATAGCATGTCTTAACCAATAGTTTGTAACTATGAATGCTGGGAGAAACATCGTGGGCGCCTGGTTTTGCGCCGCCAGAGCCGATGCTGATGGTCGTGCATATGAGATCAGTCTTCCAGGCGCTGCATCTGTCCCAGTGCCCCAGCCAAGTTGCAGGTGCCACACCACCAATATTTGCAGAAACTCTGAATCGTTGGATTTTCTTAGAGCTAAGCGCTTACCCGGCCTGGTAAACATACAAAAAGCGAACTGGAAAATGGCCATAGAAATAGTTGATTTACCCATTAAACATGGTGATTTTCCATAGTTATGGCATATGGTTTCATAAATACTACCCTCTGGTAATTTAACAGTTTGCTATTGAAAATGGCCCATAGAAATAGTTGATTTATCCATTTAAAATGATGATTTTCCATAGTTATGTGTATGTTTACCAGAGGGTAAACATCACCAAAACCGTTTGTACATAATCCCTCCATAGATTGCCCCAATGGTAGATTTCCTGTTCGTGGACGATTTTCAAGATTATCCATCATTTTATTGGCAAAACTATCCGTCACCCAAGAAACTTGCTAGCTGGGTGCTTTCTTCACCCATTATTTTGGGGGTTTCCAATTTATAGGGGTACCCCAAAATCATCCAAAATTACAGCATGTTAGTATTGAACCCTATGATTTTGGGGGATCCCAAATTTTAGAAAACCTCCATTTTCGTAGAATTTGTCTTGCCCGACCAAAGCTGACCTAACGAAAATGGGAGTTCCACCGGCAGAAAAAGCGTTCATATCTTACATTATATCAATACTAGGGAGAAACGGAAATAATATATTAGGTTATGAACCACTGAATCCCATAAAATCACCAGAAAATCCCAATAAACCTCATCTGGTTGGTGGTTTCAACCCCTCTGAAAAATATTAGTCAGTTGGGATGATTATTCCCAATATATGGAAAAATAAAATTCATGTTCCAAACCACCAACCAGTGATAGAATCCCCATAAAATCCAAGTAAGCACCTGGTAATTCCCATAAATCCTATGAAATCATCATGAAATCCCTAGAGAATCCCTATAATAACACCTGTTTTTCAGCCAAGGCGTCCCGTATGTCCACAGTCCTCGGAGTGCAGATAGCTCCGTCGCAGCACGCTGCAGTGGCTTTGCGTGGCTTCTCGACTGAGGAGACGGGCTTCAGAAGGCTGGCCTGGGGTGGAGTCGGTCGTGCCCCCATAGTTAGACTGGCTGGTGGTTGAGCCTACCCCTCTGAAACATGATGGAGTTCGTCAGTTGGGATGATTATTCCCAATATATGGAAAAATGTTCCAAACCACCAACCAGTAGAAGTTTGGTTTATTAACCCCATGAATACCATAGTTATCTAGTTCGTTATATCTACCATAAACCATAGTTCATTCAGCCACAAACATAAACCAACTGAACGCGATCGCTCGCTCGACTGGGGGCCCCATCCTGTTCGATATATCTACCATAAACCCATAACTTACTGGAGTTATTTCCACCAACTTCGCTAACGAACTGGGGCACTGTCCGTGGAGTCCGTCGACGGGATGTTCATGGGAATGTGATGGTTTCCGGCTGGGGGTACACCCAGTCATCATCCAAGTCATAAGAGCATGGCTTAGTATTGAAACGCATGGTGACGACTGGGGTACCTCTAGGAAACCTCCATGTGGTCACTGGGTTGGTTCAACGGAAAAATAGAGAACGGAAACCAGGGCTATCTGTGGAAAAACCATAGGTTTTGAGCGCCAAATGTCAGGTTTTCCCGTAATTCTTCCCTTCAAGTCTAGCTGGTTTTCCAAAAAATGGTGGTTGTTCTGGTTGGTTTTGTAGCTGTTCAGTTCGTGGTGAATCACGAGGATACGATTGGAGCATGTCCATTCGATCTTCTATAGACGCTATATATTGTTTTCAGCGCTATGATAACTAACATTACTTTATTTTTTTTATCATCATCAAGAGCATGATCATTACAATGATCATCCTCAATATTTATTGATAACTATCATCTAAGATACGCATGTTTATAACTATCATGAAAAACAATGATAAACATGATTTTAGTTGTAAACATATGATAATGTGTTTTACCAAGCAGTGATAATCAATGATAATCAAGAAATAAAAAATGTGAAACATTCAAGACATTATGATGATATACATTTTTACAACTATCATCACTTTTTCTTGATCATTATTGCTTTCAAAGAACCCTCCTTCCACCCCGGCGAGGTTGATTGTAACAACGGAGTTTTGGGGCTGATGCAGGCCTCTTGTTACTCTCTGGTGTCAAACATATATGACTAGAAATTCCACATACTTCCACTATATCACTATAAAATACTATAAATCGGCATTGAAATCGGAAACATCATCGAACCAAAGAGAAGATTTTCCAGCCATGTTTGATTGCCAGACGGTATATCCCATTCAAATCCATTTAATTCCCATTAAATCATCATTAAGTCCCATAAAGCTATCATTTTTCTTGGTGAAGTCCGGTTTCAAATTCCACAACTTTCAGTTGAGCGACCAAGAGAGGCTGAAGCAACACGAAACTGTTGGCTCTGAACCAAGGTGGAAGGGTCTCCTTCCTTGCGAAGATTTGGATCGAAGGTTGGTGGCGTACTCAAAAAAGGTCATCCATGGTCTATTAGGGACGTACTTCCCCAATAGTCATAATATCTGGTTGGTGGAATAATAATGGTTAATATATGGTTAATATATGGTTATTATATGGTTAATGATGGTTAATAATAATCTAGTTGGTGGTTGAGCCTACCCTCTGAAAAATGATGGAGTGAAAGTCAGTTGGGATGATGACATTCCCAATATATGGGAAAATAAAACATGTTCCAAACCACCAACCAGATATGATACTTAAATGGTAATCCACCAATTAAACAGCCGTGTGGGGTTTATTCATCCAGGGTTGACATTACCCTGCAATCAATGTGGGAAACCCTGCAATTAAAACCTACCGTTTCAAGTTCTTGGGATGGTGTTACTGCACCCTTTTGTGGTGAATTTGGGGATGGTTCATTATTATTGGGTTTACCACACAATATGATTCTGGGGTAAAAACCGTTAACCATTCCAAACTTTCAGGTAGTTCACATCAAAATAGCTGTTGTTATAACATTGCCAATCTTAGATACCCTGCAAAAATTAAAATTCTTTGCTGGTTAGTAGATATTCCCATTAATACCAAAAGACTAGTTAGGATTAAAGTATCCATGTAAGATTGACCTAGATAACCTGATATTCATCCCAAATGTGGGAACTACCAAGCTACCAACGCCGAACCACGAGTCGCGAAATCTGGCGATGCTCATCCCGAAAGATGGTGTCACGATAAAATTCACAATGTGTCACAGGCATGAACCGAATATACGGCATTCGTATACCATTTACAGTCATGTACCATGAAATATGCTAAACATGCCTATATAATCCCATATATCACTAATCTACCACGTATATATATATATATATGTTTAGATCTGTATAAACAGTTATATACAAGATGAGGCCCCCAGTTTTGAGTTGGTTTAGTTTCACCCTATTAACTATAGTTATGTTATTTTATGTTACCCGTAAAGCTCAGTTATATCAGGTATAAGTCCAACTTTAGCTATCTAGGGGTCCCTTTTTCCATGGCAAACTGTTTGTCATAACCAGAGGGTATACATCCCAAATGGACCAGCTGCCACTGAGTATCAACCGCATCTTGCCTCTTGGCTGCCGCCAGAACCAAAAAGGCACCCAGCCAAATCATCCCGCAGAATTGGGCAAGGCCGAGTGACTGTTCTCTTTCCATTTCCAAGTCTGATGCTGATATGAACCTTTTTTTTATTGAGTACATTTTGGATGATTGTGATGATTCTGATAGTTGTTGTTGCAGCTATAGTTGTTGTTGCAGATTCTGATGTACAGTGTGCTATTGTTCGACCTCTCAACAGACCACAGAATATGCACCAACGGGGTTCAGTACCGAGTCTGTCGACCGACTTGAAACAAACGGTGGAGGTCAAGGGCAAACACTGGCAAACACTTTTCATGAGTGGATGAATAAATGAGATGACAGGGACCGCCATCCAAGATTTATATAACTGGTCGGTGGTTTCAACCCCTCTGAAAAATATTAGTCAGTTGGGATTATTCTTCCCAATATATGGAAAAATAACAAATGTTCCAAACCACCAACCAGATAAATATGTACAACAGGAAACTCTGGTCTTTTTTGGAAACAAATGGGTGGCAATCCAAAAGCAGTGTTGTCATCAAGGTGACACAGTGCCGTGGATAACAAGTCACCACTCCAAGATTGACCACCTCTTTACCTCTTTACCTCTGGACGCCAACAAGTTGCTGTAGTTACCTCTTAAACTTATTATGCATAAATGCACCAGCTGGGACAACCTAAGCCAGTCAACCAGCTGGGTCTGTTTGAAAATAGGGTACCCAGAATCTGGTGGTTAAGAGAATATTTGTATCTGTTCTTCAATGACCACAGCTTGGGGTACACCTGCATCCCTACGTTTGGAATACCCAATTAATATGTGTTGCTTGTTGCTTGTTAAATCCCCAGGTGTTGCTGGTGAAATACCAATGAACTTCCTGTCACATGGCAATCTGTTGGTAAATCAATGCGGCAAAACCAGCAAGTTGAACGATTCCCATGATTTATCATGATTTACCCTCTGGTAAACTAACATGACTATGGAAAATCACCATTTTGAATAGGCAAATCCACTATTTCTATGGCCATTTCGCAAACTTTTGACATAACCAGAGGGTATCATCACTTTGGTAGTCCACATAAAATTCATCTTTTGCTGGCTGGTTGAAGACATCCAAAGTTTCTATCCATCCACTTGGCTGGGGACATCACTAGGGATACTTTCCCATCATTACCATTGAAACCTCCACATTTTTCGAAGAATTTCCATCGCCACCATGATTTTTGCTTAATCATTCCAAATCAACTATCTACATATCTCCACCATAAAGCATGATCAACTATAGATATATGATATATAGAATATATCTACAAATATCTACCATAAACATCCATAAACCATAGAATTTTCTGGTTATTTACCTATATATACCACTTTACAATATCTGATTATATATCCAACTATATCCGCATCAATATCCAAATTTAGGTTTAAAGTTAATATTAGAATATATATATATAATATTCACCTGGTTCTCCCATAGATTTCCATACGAATTCAGCCATCCCACGTCACTTGGCTACCCCGCTGGTGGCTCGATCCATGGCACTTCCACCAGGCGAATCTGACCACGGCGCAACCTGGGCGAAACCCGGCGAAAACTGGGGCTTTTGATAGGGCTTAAACATGGTTTAACCGTTTAGCCATGTTTAGCCCATCTAAAACTGGGGAATTACTGTGTTTTTTTAAGAAAACGGGATTGAACTCATCATGGAACTCAACTAAAACTAGGGGGATTTAGAGTTGATATTATCTGTTGGCTAAGTTGGCTTAGGACTTGGTGAATTATGTGAATTGTAGGGCTTATGTTACTTAGAACTGTATACACTAAGCCAATCTAAGCCAAGTGTGGGCTTTATACCAAAAAAAAATCAATACCATAAGCTATATAGATATAGAGATAGATGTTATTAGTGATATACCCATGATATATCCATATTTTCTATCTACAAAAACCCATGATGATCACTCGGGACGGCCGTCTACCCGTGGTTCTGGGGGATGGTCATCATGGTCATCCCATCAGTAAACCAGAAAACTTGGGGAATGCGATCACTTTTGAATTCCAAGTGGATGGGATATGATGGGATTATGTCTAGAAATATCTGGTTTATTCTGGTTTACTAGTCAAAATGAAAAAATAAGTGGAATTTATTCCACATCATAAAAATGCAAGTGGATTAGCCTCTGGTAAATTAACAGAATTAGACCCTGAACATAGCCAACTGTTTTAATGGTTTCACTCATCTTCCAACCCCAAAAAATGCCATGGTCGTCATGTTAATTTACCAGTGGGTAATTGATTGCTATAGGGGATTATACTACCTGGTTTAATGGGGATTATGTGTATATAAATCTGGTTGGATTTATTCCACATAATAAGTGGAATTATGTCTATATCCCGATGACTTATAAGTGGATTATGTCTATATTAATCTGCTTGGTGATTTTTCTTACTCAGTAAAGTGATGACTTACAAGTATGGGCTTTTTTTGACTTACAAATGTGGTGGTTTGTAAGCAACAAAAAACAACTATATACAATAATAATGGTTAATATATGGTTATTATATGGTTAATGATGGTTAATATATGGTTATTATATGGTTAATATATGGTTAATGATGGTTAATATATGGTTAATATGGTTATTATATGGTTAATTAATAATGGTAAATAAAAATATCTGGTTGGTGGTATACCTATCCACCCCTCTGAAAAATATGAGTCAGTTGAGATGATGACATTCCCAAGTGAATGGAATAATAATCCAAATGTTCCAAACCACCAACCAGATATGCATGTATCTGGTCTACTCCAATCTAATCGAGCCTACTCTATATCCATTTATCCGTCCATCCATCCAATCTATCTTTATATGCATGTTTATACATGTTGTTCTGTACATACACGACATAATCGGGATATAGACATAGAAGTTTAAACAATGCCTTTCAGGAGTTTCGTGGGATTTTGGCTGAGTTTTGCATATGGATGGGCGTGGTTGGCTACTGCTACCAGCTGGTGGGCCACGACATCACCAATTGGTTCATAAATCCACCAAGTCTAGACACACTTCAATGCCGTAGTGTTAGTTACCCTCTGGTAAACATACAAAAAACTATGGAAAATCACCATTTTTAATGGGAAAATCCACTATTTCTATGGCAATTTTCAATAGCTATGTTAGTCATTACCAGAGGGTATATCCTCATTATATACCTGTGCATCGTTTGTAAAATTCCAATCACATACTCACATCACAATTGTCGCCACTTAAATCAAGTTAAATCCTTATTTTTATTGCTGAACTCCTTTATTTTTCGCCGCTTGGATTGGGATGTGATATTCCATGATGTTCCCATAAATCACCACTAGAAACCATCATTTATTGTTTCAATCTACCAATTTTGGAACGTTAACCTTGAGAACCCCCTCATTCATTCCATTTGAGTCATCAGCATTCATCAATATTTACAAGAAAATCACTATCCCATTGTATCCAGGTAACTTAGCCCTTTTTTTAAATACGATGATGTTCTTTTTTTGTGAACCAATGGACAATTTGGCGAAAAATTCAACGTCCCCCCCAACAAGACGGCCACCCTCCGACGGCCACCACCTCTGGCGTGTGCGCGGTGTCAGCGGATATCGCGCCAAGTGTGCAGGGGGCAATAGGAGAACCTGGGCGCCGAAACGGGCGGAAAATGAGGCCCTGGGGACAAAAATATGGTGATTAAAAATGGGTTTGGGATGGGAAATTCTATCATGTTTTCTATCATTTGTAAACAATAATTAATATGTGGTTGTATGATATTCTCATGTGTATAATTCTATCGTACATTAGAACTATAATAATTCTCATATATTCCCATATTATAATAAAAGAATACAGGAGAATATAGTACAACTGCTATACGCAATTCTCACTTGAACATACAAGGTGATGCCCACGTTTACGATAGCCAAGTAATACCTTGGAATAACTTGGTTAACGTTTGGGTTGATTAGGGGGATATAACTATCTAATTGCTGGTTTCAACCCCCCTGAAAAATATTAGTCAGACTGGATCATCATCCCAACTATTGGGGAAAATACAAAATGTTCCAAACCACCAACCAGCTATAGTGATACTAAACCAACAAACATCACTGGAAGGTCTCACCTTGCGTTTTTGTAGTAAACCCAATGCATTAATAAACCTCAGCAACAGTTTCTGTCATGGGAAAGAGAGATGCAGGGTATGCAATGGGAATGGGTAAACCATTGATTCCATTCCATCAACATCATAAAAACCAACCATCATCTAAATTTATCAAAAGCATTCAAAAGCACCATTGATTTATTTCATATCGTTAACCATTGATTCATTAACCAACCATTTCAACGTCATTTTAAATATCTTTTTTTCTCATCCCAGTCATAGGGGGCACTTTCCCAGTTTCTGAACCTCTAATTTTGGATGGGCTTGTATGGTTTACCACATTCGTCACAATTGATCATTATTCAGCATAGACAATATATATTAGTCAGAATAGTCAGAATTGACCATTATTCATTAACCATGGTTTACCACATGGTTTAACATTAGTCAGAATTGACCATTTGTTTTCGCATTTATAACTAGAGTGGTTTACCCAGTATACCCAATAAACCTTAGTTGGGGATGGGGATAGCTATTGATGACTGTATGTCCTAACCCTCTGGGATTATTATGGATAGCCAATAAAACTTTGGATAGCTAATAAAACCATAACTATGAATAGCTAATTGCTATTGATAACTATAGCTATATTGATAACTAATCTCTAGCTACAGCTATATTTCCTATATCTCTAGATGAGGGAGAATGCAGTGGTGATGACTCTGCTGTAGTCCGCGATGGGATCCTTCGCGGTCAGCAACCTGTAAGGTGATGAACCGTGCGCGTTAAGCGCAAACACCACCATGGCTGCCCAGCGGGCTAGGATCGCAATCCAGCATGCGACACTTACCACTGTTCCCTCAGGCAACTTTGCCTTCTTGTTACTCAAATCGTACCAAGGCAATAGACACCGACTGTATATCAAAGAAGGCAAACGCCGCAACAAATACGCGAGCCGCCACCGATCTTGCCCCCGCCCTCAATGCAAGGCTCCTCGAAGAGCAGAATACTGAACTGCATGATAAGAATGCTTGGCAACTGTGGTGGTGATGGGCTCTGGGTCAGGCTCCGTGAAATGAGGGGTCTTAGAAGGTGTTACTTCGGCCGCAATGGCAAGGCAATCAGTTGATTGCTTCATAGCTTTCGCAGCAGCAGCCCTTTTGGAAACAGAGGTTCCTTCATCACCGGGTAAGAGGAAAGCAGCCAGGCCCATTGTGATCGACAAGAGGCGGTCTGGCCCGCCCTCCACATATTTAAATGTCGTTACCGTATATTAATTGGGGATAGCTAATTAATTAACTATGGATAACCATGAATAGCTAATATCCCATTTGCTATTTTACCATACCCCATTGGGGATGATTTGCTATATGACAACTATATGAATAAACTTCTGGGATTGGGGATAGATTGGTATATAGCTATGTATTGTTAACTATTTCAATAACTATCCCCAATTGGCTATATCTATAGCTATATATTGATGGACATAACTATGGATAGCTAATTAACATAACTATGGAAAATCACTATTTTTTAATGGGAAAATCAATTATAAATGGACATTTTCAATAGCTATGTTAGTCATTACCAGAGGGTATCCCCTTAATCATATATCCAAATTATTGTCAATAGATCCAAATTATCTCCATATGGATCAAAAAAATCAGATTATTGATTTCATATCATACAGTATTTCAGATTATATGAATCCAAAGTATCGTGAAAATTATATCCATTGATTATCTCCATTGATTATATCCTCATGGCATCCCCATGATACTGTGGATGGTTGCGAAATCCGAGAAACGAGTTGGTAGATGGTTTGTACATCTTGTGACAATCCAATTATTTATAGTGTTTCATACAGGATGGGGCCCCCAAGATAGCGTTGCAGGTAGCTCTCTCTGGAGGATCGCCAGAGGTCAAGCTCAGATCGAAGTTCTGCAGAAAGTCCAGTGGCGCATCATGCCATCCCCACGTCCTCCGACTCGTCGATGGGAAAACCTACAAAAAGCTATTGAAAATGGTGATTTATAGTGGATTTACCTATGAAAAATGGTGATTTATAGTGGATTTACCTATGAAAAATGGTGATTTATAGTGGATTTACCTATGAAAAATAGTTATTTATAGTGGATTTATCTATTAAAGATGGTGATTTTCGATATACCATCTGGTTATGACTAACAGCTTGCCATGGAAAATCACCATGCTATTAATAGGTGAACCATCTATTTCTATGGGCCATCTATTACCATGGCAAACTGTTAAATAACCAGAGGGTAAATGGTGACAAAAATGGCTGCTAAATGGGAGCTAATGTTGATGTGATGTTGAGTTAATGGGATTTTATGTTGATTGAATGGGACTTAATGGGATTTCATAGTGGTTGAATTGGGGATAATGGGGGTTGCATGGTTTAGTTCCTAGTGTTTCAATCATTTATCAAGGCTGCTCGACATAGAGTTTCCTTTAAAAAACGTTCCTTCAACCAATTGGTTTGGCGGTTTCAACTTAAGGATTGTTAAGGAACGTAGGTTGGTAAGGATCAATCTAATGTCCTTGTGAAAAGACTTGATGGACTATGTGGATACCATATTTTTTTTTATCATTTCATAGAATTGAGCTATTGGTTGTTCAATGATGTTCAATGAGGGTCACCCCTGTACTTAGCAACAAGCCAACTGCAAAGAACATCTATGGTGGGATCATGATATGGCTTCATCAAATGCTACAGGCGTGCACGAACTACATGGGGGGGTGAACAACATGTGTGTTAAAGCAAGGGAAAGCACCACCTGTACCCTCTGGTAAACTAACATAACTATGAAACATCACAATTTTCAATGGGTAAATGCACTATAAATGGTCATTTTCAATAGCTTTTTGTATGTTTACCAGAGGGTAAACCATCCAACATAGCAAGAAAACCATCTACCAAAGTAGATGATGCACTTGTTCAAAATCGTGATGTCCACATTTTTTCCTTGGGTTGGATTATCAAAGAAAGGAAATCCACCCGGACCCTCCTCATGGCTAATTCCAGATGTGAACTCAAAAAACATACCCTCTCGTAAACTAACATAGCAATTGAAAATTGCCTTTTATAGTGGATTTACCCATTAAAAATGTGGATTTTCCATAGCTATGTTAAATTACCAGAGGGTAAAATTCAGCTGGTTGGCCAATTGTCAAATTCATAGCAAAGAACTGATCCAATGAAACTCACATAGACCCCCAGAATTATCATCCTCCATCTTCCCCTTTTCAATGGTAGCTGTCAAGGGTGTAAATCACTAAACTACCATTCACCAAGTTTCGCCTTGCAAAGCATAGTTGCTTCAGACTCAGTCATGTTGTTGGTTATATTTCCGATTTTATCCCCATCATGGTACCCTCTGGTAATTTAACATAGCTATTGAAAAATGGTGATTTATAGTGGATTTTCCCACTAAAAATGGTGATTTTCCATAGTTATGTTAAATTACCAGAGGGTAATCATCGTCAACCAACCATCATTTGTCATTCATAAAACCCGCCCTGTTCTTGGTGCTTTAAACCCTAGACATGCACATTAAATCCGATTTTTGATAACGCATCAACCACTTTGAATCTCATCCCAGTAGAAATCCACATAAAATTCTTCATTCTTTATGATTAAATCACCATCTTTCATAGATCAAATCATGAAAAAAAACTCAACGTTTCATGGTTTCCCATGATCGAAAGAAGCAGTTTCCGTGGTTTTTTCCGATTTTCATAGATTTCATACATTTCATACCTAAAATCCCAGTGGATTTTCCGATTTTAGGACATCCCCAGTGGATTTCCTTGTGGAGTTCCCATCCCTGCCGTCCTGTACTGTTCATCCAACGGAATCTGCAAATCAAACGCCGCCACCAGCGCCCGCCGGGCGCGCCGAAACGAGCCGCGGCTGGCGGAGGCGCGGCGCCCGGGCGAAAAGCAGGGGATGGGCTGCGCCCTGTGAGATCGGAGAGTGGATGTCACCCTTAAACAATGGGACACATGCCAAATATGTGTGTACATATATATATATGTATATGTATACATATCACAATATGTATATGTATACATAACGAAGTGATAGTTATATATATATATATATATTCAATTATCATCATATTATACTTAAACAATCTTGAACATATGATTAATGAGTGGTTATATCAACGGATATATAATGGGTGTAATAGGTATATAACAGGGATATACTAGGGAGGTATATGGGTAAACTATAACAATTGACAAAGCTGATTTTTAAAAGCCCGTTTTGAGATAGTTACCACTACAATTCCCATCATTCCAATGAGGTCGTGGTGAGGTCACTATAATTTACTTGTGTGTATATACTGGTTGGTGGTTTGAACCCTCTGAAAAATATTAATCAGTTGGGGTTATTATTCCCAAGATATGGAAAAATGTTCCAAACCACCAACCAGTATAATATATATATATATATATATGCTGTATATGTAAGATTAATACCATTAACATAGACAATAGCGATATTGACCCGAGCAAGATACGAGCAACAGGAACCATTAAAACTATACAAGGTACCATTTAAACTATACAACATATGGCCAGAGTGAGACAGTTGAATGCAAAAAAATGACGCTTTAAGATTATTGGATTTTCTGAATTACTGGATGGAATTGTTACTGCCCTATGCTTGCAAAATACATTATATGAACAAAACAAAACAGGTCAGTATTGCAACCTGAAAACATAGGGTCAAACAATTCAATTGATCTAAAAACAGACATACTATTATAATCGATTATATGCATACCCCCAATCACAGGCTAGATAAGGGTTAACATCAACCCACTTATTTGCCTCAGTAAACTCCTGTATGATTTCCAAATTGTCGTCGGACAAACAAAAATTCCCGCTGATCACTGATCGAAGTGCTGATAGCTTCCCCTTTGGACCTGTCCTCTCAGTTGTAATCAAAACCAGTTGCACTGGCAGACCACTTTGCTCCGTGGCGTGGATCAAGTTCTCCAGGTTTCGAGAAAACGACTCAATGTGGCTGCAAATCACCAATTTTTGATAGTCAATATCTTAAAGCAGAGCAGCTTATCAATTAGATTTACCACATGATCCCCTTTGGCTCATTGGAATCCGTAGTTTCTTGTCGAATTGAACCATCCCATTAATCTAGCAATCTCCTGATATATTTGTACCCATATATCATTTTAAAATCACATACGCATGATATATGATGTATTGTGGATATATAATGCTATATAATGAAATAGATATATACATATATATATATATGTATATATATATATATGCATATCAATGCCTATGTATATCACATATCATAAATATAATATGTATATATATATATGGGGGTTGTTCTAAATTCTTTTACCCGAAAGCGGCTCTTGGGCCGGCCTTGGGCCAACCTTGTGCGGAATTATCTTGCGCGACCACAGTCCCGTGTGAGTTTTTGGTTGCGCATGTTTTCGTGCCTCATTTTCGTGCTCGTTTTCGTGCTCTTTTTCGTGTAGCTTCCTATTCCTATAGTGCGTATACTAATGTGTGTCTGCTTGTCCGTGCGTCTTTTTATCAGAAAATATATCTTCCTCTTTTTACCAATTACATACACATTTTATATCCATGTGCATGCCTGTGTTTTTGACAGGGCGGCATGGACTACGGCATCAACTTTGGACCTGAAGCTTGCGCGTTTCTTGCGCGAAAGCTTGCGCGGATTTGGGCTGAACATTTCTCTCTTTGGCAGGATTTATATAGTATTATATGTATTATTAATTTAAATTTTTGCTTGCCTATGGGGGGGCGTGAGCACAGCACCTGCATGAGACTGCCCGTGCGGTAAACAAAAACGAATGCAGAATTGCCACACAAGCATACAAAAACATGTTGAAGAAACAACACAGTTTCCCTTGCGCAAAACCTTGGGCCGCCCTTGCACGAAACTTGCTCAATGCAGGTTTTAGACAACCCAAAAGTTCTCAACAAACCCGCTTAGTAAACTTTAAGAGGAAGGTTTTAGAATGACCACCATATACATATACATATGTATCCACGTATTATTTATCTGGTTGGTGGTTTGAACCCCTCTGAAAAATATTAGTCAGTTGGGATTATTTTTCCCAATATATGGAAAAATAAAAAATGTTTGAAACCACCAACCAGTGTTTGTTGGTTTATAAACCATTATAATCCCCATTAACTATAGTTACATCTACCATAAACCATAGTTAATCCACATTTCCCATATGTATCCATATATGATTTATACTCTTCCTACGAAGCCCTTCATCCACCCTTCACCCCTTGGGCTCAGTCTCCTGCAGCTACATCCCGTGGGCGTCACCGGCACCAGCGCATCGAGTGATCGTTCATCGGCGATGCAAAGACCCGGGGTAGCGCTGTGAAGTGCAGCATGACCTGGAAGATGTGGACAAATCCCACAAAATTTGGGATACCCTCCTTGTTGCCATGGATTTCGGGATATCACCTCAATAATGATGGTTAATGATGGTTAATGATGGTTAATGATGGTTAATGATGGTTAATGATGGTTGATATGATGGTTAATTAATGATTGTTATCATAATAGTTATTTCCATTATATAATAGTGGCTGATAATGGGTGAATAGTGGTTGATAATAGGATTAATATGGATATACCCTCTGGTAATGACTAACAGTTTGCTATTGACAATGGCTTATTAACAGTTGATTTACCTATTCCAAATGGTGATTTTCCCATGTAATGGATATATATATATATACCCCCTGGTAAACAAACATGGCTATTGAAAATGGCGATAGAAATAGTGAGTTTTCCGATTAAAAATTGTGATTGTCCATAGCTTTTTGTATGTTTACCAGAGGGTAAATTACTTGAATTATGTACCTGGATGTGGGGAAAATGACCTGAAATTATGCAAATCGCTCCGCAATCATAGGATACAGAAAACCAACTATAATGGGGTTTTAACTAACAACAATGGTATATATATAGATATGGGTTTTAAATATGGTGTATATATATATAACATACAATATATGGTATATTTAACTAAAATTATATAATTCATGGGTTTTAACTACGTAACAATGGTGATAAATGGGGGCTCTAACAATACTGTTGTTTTTTTTTGATTTCACCATGTCATAGGAGAAAGAACCAACCATTTTTGGGGATCATTTTCTATAAACCATAGTGATTTAAACAGCAAATTGGGGATTTCATGGGGTTTATAGCTGATATGGGGATGGGTCAAAACCTATGAAATTACCATATTTGGGGGAATAACAATCCATTAACCAGCTATTTTAGGGTATCTAAGGTACCAGGGTTTTGACCCATAGCCATATATAAGTTAGCTAAGTTGACAAGTGGTTAGTAAGTGGATATCCCACAGATGTGCCCCCCTAGATATGTCTGTTAATTTATAACCCCATCTAAAAACACTAACACTATAGTTATATATTCCCATAAATTGGGAATTTAACCAGAGACAAAGATGGCTTCATGGGATGTTCATGGGGAAATAGGATGAATAGCCAACTTTCATGGGATATAGTTGACCCCAATGGGGAAAACCCACATCAAAGCGTTTAGCCCAGGAGGAAACCATGAAAAGCCATGGTTTCTTATTAGATTCTATGTTAGTTCCCATGATAAAATCATGAAACATCCATCTATTGGACTGACATTGGATTGACATTGTAGGGCAGTTTACATTGTCGAAATACACCAAGGGAAATATATGGATTCACCGAGGGGAATCAAACATGATTCACTGGTTGGTTTCAACCTACCCCTCTGAACAATGATGGAGTGAAAGTCAGTTGGGATGATGAAATTCCCAAGTGAATGGAATTTCATCATGTTCCAAACCACCAATCAGATTTTTCCATAACTATTGGATTTTAATCCCCAACATAGACACATACATTTTGAATAGCCAATTTCGAGAGAAAACTAACCGAATCTCCTGCCATTGGCGTCGCGTGACCTATGTTAGAGGGATGATACTTGGATGAACTACTTTGAGGCAGCCCAGAATTGACATTGGAGGTGGGACATTTACCCGGCCTGGTAAACGTTTACAGATTGCGAACTGGAAGCCATGGCCCAGTCAAAATAGTGAGTTTTCCCACTGAAAATGGTGGTTTTCCATAGTTTTTTTGTATGTTTACCAGAGGGTACATAGTTTACATTGGACAAAGTGACCGTGGAATGACGTTCCGAAAATCTGGAACTACTGTGGAACTACATATCGGATGAACTACCCAAAAATGGAAGAGATTCACTATCAAACAAGGTGGATGTTAGAAAACATGGATTGGCTTAAGTATCCACAACTGGAAGGAATATCCATGAAAGATAGATTAACCATAGGGGATTTCATGATTTACATCTTTTTTTTGTACCAAAGATGGAAATTCAAGCAACAAGACTTGCCCTTGTGGATCATTTATCATCTGTTGAGTGGTAGCCTGGTAGCCTGTGATCATCCCATTTGCCGGGGCTGCCATCAAGATTGAACGGTTGAAATGGTTGAAACGTGTCGGATGAATAGATTAAGCATCTATCTGGGTACATTATAATAATTCACTAAACATTTCAGCAGGAAAAATGGGGAGTCAAAGGGGTCTAGCGGCTGGTAAGCATGGCAACTCTACAAATGGTGGATTTTCCATTGCCATGGATTACCAAAGGGCTCTTGAGGGCCTTAGCATTTTTGATCAAGCCCACAATCACTTTGGATCGGTCCAAATATGTGTTACACAACCTGTTGTAGTTAAGGACCTAGTGCTGCTTCATATCACCCTATCCCTGGCTGTGTGCAAGCACCATCTTGACCTGAATAATGTCTGATAAATCCGCAGGCGTTTTTTTTAGGCAATAAATTCTGGCCGAATTATCTTAGTTCACTAATTCACCGGATTTATTGGACATTTTGGGATGATTCCCTCAAAACTTAAGCCATAATTTCTAGTGACGTCGCAGGTCGTGAAACAAAAAGCTTACCAATCCCCCAAAAAAAGTTGGGCGGCGTCCATGTGTGTTGCTTAGACCTCCATATGATTCTCAGTGAGTCTCCCTGTTTGTCGGACAAAAATCCGTATTTTTTTGAGTTGGACATAGTTGGATATAGCACCTGGAAATGAAGGGAAGATCATTGTATCAATTGTATCCTGAAAATTTGCAACCCCCATATCATCTGGTCTATCAGCTCTGCCAGCTTGTCGGCAAAGGCATCCAGCTTGGCAGCAAATGTTTTCTGCCTTTCTTCTTATTCTTTCACCTGCTTTTCCCCCTCCACCTCTTCTGCTCCATTTTTAATTCTTTCCAAGACTTGCTGGGAGTCTCTGCCTATCTGGATGAAATTCTGCCAGTCCAACGTGGCAGGCGTCAAGTTGCGCCCTTGTGTGTTTCCACCGAACGTACTCGTCATCGAGTTGCTGCTTCGGCGCTTGCTTTTCTGCTGTTAACTTCGCACTCTGCTTTTCCAGCAGCTGGTTTTTTTCCATGTCCAAGCACTGTTTTTCCATACAATCACCTTTGGTTTCCCTTCAAAGCCATCTTCTACTGTGACGTGCTTATCATAGCAAATCTTAGACACCCTGCAGGAACATACATCTTGAGCTGGTTGGTTGCCGCATTTGTGCCAAAAGATTCATGTGGGATTCACCCAATGCCATAAACAACTTCCATTTGGGGATGTATTGTGATTTTGGGGATGGTTTATGATTGGGTTTACCATATTCAGATGAATTTAGCTACCTTTCACCATTTTTTTACCTAATTTTGGGTCATGTATTCATACAGTAACATCTCATTGGATTCATAATCAAATCATATCAAATCATATCCCAAGATATACGATTTGATGTACTATCCCCCAGCAGATACAGACCCTGCCAAATTGCTAGTTGGAGGGATAGTATGATCCCTTGTATCATCTGAATCACCACATGACCAGGTGGAACCTGGGTAGGTTCTGTATCTAATAAACACAACCCTTCTGCGAAGTCGGGCTTGGATGCATGTATTAGCTCTAGAATTACCACAGTTATCCATGTAGCA
>Ga0126342_10001308_pt1 | contig 34376 bp, 34 predicted proteins | sample Cyp1metagenome_FD_92528 | JGI IMG/M metagenome (GOLD analysis project Ga0126342, IMG submission 92528) | Coral microbial communities from Lord Howe Island, Old Settlement Bay, Australia - Cyphastrea 1 metagenome | ecosystem: Host-associated > Invertebrates > Cnidaria > Coral ...
ACATAAATAAATAAATAAATACATAAATACATAAATAAATAAATAAATACATAAATAAATAAATAAATAAATACATAAATAAGTAAATAAATAAATACATAAATAAATAAATAAATATATAAATAAATAGATAAATACATAAATAAATAAATACATAAATAAATAAATACATAAATGAATAAATAAATACATAAATAAATAAATACATACATAAATAAATAAATACATAAATAAATAAATATGTATATATACACATACACATAGCACTCCAAAATGCCATGGTTGCTTCATGGTGCCTTAGGTCCTGGCCTACTGCGGCATCGGCTTGGTGGCCTCCATCCTGGGTGAACTGGCCGCGGGCATCTGGCGTGTCCCGGTGGATTTGGTGAAGCAACGGCAGCAAGCGGGCGGTGGGCAGCGCTTGGGCGCCGTGGTGCAGGGTGTGGTGAGCACACAGGGCTCCATCTTTGTGGCGTCCTTGCAGGATGGACTGGCAGGATGGTATTTCTCGTTGTTTTTTTTTTTAATGATGAATATGAACATGTTTGTGTTTTGTTGTCTTTTGTTGTTGTTGCTATCAGTATTGTTATCAGTATTGTTATTCTTATCATTGTAATAAGAATGACACTGCAGTCAGTGGCATAATGGGCTGATGGGATGGTGGGATCCGCAATGCATTTTTTTGGCATCCCGCATGTCTTTGATCACTGCCCGGCATGCCCAAACATGCCGAAACAGTAAAAACTAGGGATATCATAGTGCATGAAGTAATTGAAGGCGATTCAACATGGGGATGTGTTTTTACATGCTGTTCCACATCATGTGTTCCAGGCATCACTGCTGAGGGATGTGACCCACAGCAGCTTGCAGTTTCCCATGTATGTGCCTGGTCCCAACTGGTGAAGCTACCTGGTTGCTGCAGGTGGCCAAGTTGGTTGTAGATTGGAGGTACCTTCGCCCAAAAAGGATATCAAATGACCCGTTTGCAAACCAGTTTTTAAACCCTTTGTGAACATCAGGGGGAAATAGGGGGAACATCTTTTTCAAGCAGGATTTGTCACCGGAAAAAAGAACAATTTTCCTCACTGCTCACTGGTACAGCAGAATTTGGCAAATCTCAAGGTGTGCGAGGTCACGAAAGACAGCAAGTGTTGTTTGATGTCAAGCAAGTTGCAGTGAATGCTTGACTTCTACACTTGTGCAGTATCGTATCGTTTCTGATCTTCTGGCCCAAAACTAGGGTAACTCACCTGAAACGCTGAGAGCCTTCCCGGCACAGCCTTCCCGTTGTCTCTTTAACGACGATGCGCTTCGTGTTGCTTTTGTGCCTTGTGGCGGTCCATGTCGCCATTCGGACCGACGATCACACACATCATAACCTTACGGCACCTGGAAAAGGACAGGGTAGGAGTATTTTGGCCGTGGCGTACCCCCCAAAAAGATAGAACAGTAATTTTCCACTATTCTAGTCGGACCATTTCTCAGTAGGAAACCACTGGCCAGTTATGTTGTTTTCAAAGCGCTTGTGCCCCAAGAATCAGTTCTTGCAGGGGAACGGAGTTGAAAGGGTTGAAACCCTGGAGGCGAACCGTGCTATTGTGACAAAATCCCCTTGAGGGAGCAGCCCGAAGGGTGCTGCGCAAAAGGCTTGGAATGTGCCCGGCCACTGGGGCGTGGCCCTCGGTGCAGGGAATCCACCCTCAAACCACCACCGGAGAAAGGACAGCCACACGACATTTTATGTTGCCAATTCTTCTGGGCCAAAGTTTCTGGGACCTGAAGTTTGACACTTCTCAAATTTGGAAAGGTCCTCCTCCCACCTTGTGCCAAAAGCTTGTGCCAAAGCTTATGCCAAAACCATGGGTTCTGTTAATACCAATTTCCAAGTTGAAACCCTGGAGGAGAAGCGTGCTACTGTGAGCTCATTCCCTTGAGGGAGCAGCCTGAAGGGTGCTGTGCCAAAGGCTTGGAATGTGCCAAGGTGCCAGGTCGTGGTGCTAGGTGCAGGACATCCACATTCAAAACACCCACAAAAGGCGGAGTTTGCGAGTGTGCTCACATGGAACGGTGGGAACAGCCTGTTGGCTGCTGTGAAACTGGCTATGCATGCACCGTTGTGAAGGGCCGGGGACCCCGTTGCACACGCTCCTACCAGATAGACCAAGCGAAAGGAAAACCATGTCAAAGACGCTGTGGCGACTTGCCATGGAATGAACAGCCAGCGCGTTGCTGTGCTGAAGGCTTGATGTGCAACAAAGAGATAAAGGAAAATAGCTACCGCAACCGTTGTCGGCCTCGCATTCAAGCAAAGTGTCGAAGAAAATGGAGCGAAAGTGTTGACAACACGGAGTGTGGTCACACCTTGGTCTCAGACTCCAAGGTTCTTTGCGGAAGAAAGAACCGCTGTTGCATCCCATCAGCTGGCACACACAGCAACAAGTCCCAACACGTGGCTTTCGGGCCTGCTGATCAGCCCTTGGAAGCATCCTGCTGCAGTGGCAAAGCAAAACCATGGAAAGTCGGCGATGTAGAGAAGATGGTTTGTGTAGATTGACCGGTGCCAAGCGGGCCGATTTCTTTCGACCAGCGTGCGCGTCTGCTTCGCATTTTGTGGCCCAGTGGTGATTGGAGGTCACCACACTGCAATTTCTGTACGGTGTATCACGTTGGATGATTGAAAAGTGATACTGACCACCACACAGTACGGTTGCTCACATCGAAAAGTTATGGCGCCACCACTGAGGAATACTTAAAGCTGGTATGTGCCAATCTCAACGAGATCTCAAAGGACTCTTTGCCCACTTGGCAGGTGGGAGGGTCTGGGCTGTCATCGCTTCTGTCGCCCTCCTTGTTGCCAGGATCCTTAGATCCTCATGGTCCTCTTTTTCGGTGCTGTTGATATCAACATCTCGCTACCACTGTCTACAACAACCTAGGGCACTAGGAACATTCTGGTTCATACAACAACTTCTGTGCTGTAGGTCTAGGAGCAATAGATGTGAATTTCAATGAGTGCTATCAGTGCTATCACCCCCAAAGATGTCTTTCATTTTAGAAGGTGACATGTCCAGCCTTTGACAATTCTCCAAGATCGTCAGCGATATTTTGATCAAATTCGAGCCCCAAATCTACACACCGGCGCCCCAAATGGTCCAAGGCTGCGTCTTGTGGGACAGCACTTTGGCAGCTTTATTTGGTGCCTGCCCTGCCACAATCATTTTAAACAATTGGAAGATTTGAATGAATTTGAATGAAAAAATGAATCGTAAAACATGGGAGGCTAAATTCTAAACTTAAACATGGAGAACCTATCTCATGTGTCCAAACATTGGGAATTTACATGATTTTACCAGTATCTATATATCTAAAAAAGCCTTTTCGATCAAACAGAGTCGATCATCAATTTTGGTTTGGCTCAAATTGGGGGATGCCCAAAGATAGCCATCAAAAACAATAGGAAAACTGCTGATAAACTATGGGATGGACTCGGGTACCAATTCTGAGACATTCTGAGACAGAACCCCATTGACGGGGTGACAACTGACGACCAAAGATAGGGATATCATATGACTTACGCAATGGATACAGATACAGATGTAGTTCCTGGAAGCAAAAAAAAAGTTAGGAGAGAGAGAGAGAGAGAACCAAAATGAGTTTAGTTATGACAAGCTATTTCACTGCTCAGAGGATCGCGTGGATCGCGTGCATACTTCAGCTGGATATTCACATGTCTGGTTGGATCGGGACCACCAAGGTGGCCGGAGTCATCTCTGCCTTTCTGTCCACTCCTTTAGATGTCCAGGGGCCCAGGGGCCATGGTGGCAGTGCCTGTGGGATCTGAGTTGCATCCATCCATGAAAAGATCTGAATCGCACAGGGGTCACAGGGCTGTCTGAGATGTAATGACTCAACTTTCAACTCCAAGTCACTTTCAAAGCATGAAGTTCACCCTGAGGTGCTGCGGACTCGTCTGAACCTCCGCGAGGATCACCTCTGCCCCAAGACCCAGCACCCGCGGCCGCCTCCGAAGAAGGCCTCACAGCTGCTGAAGGAGGCAAGATCCGCCAGTGATGGATTGGAAGGATATAAGTTCCGCCAGGAAGCCATAGAAAAGCTGCAAAAGAGTCTCACTTCCACCAGCTAGGCGGTCTTTCTTGCACATTTCCCCTATTTTCCCTGCTAAATTTGCCCAAAGGACGAACGGGCGAACCCTGAGTACGGACCCAGCACCCCAGTGCCAGGGGATTTTCCATGAAGGGGAAGATTAGGACCCCCTATACCATTACATTTATATATAAGTTATAATAAGGGATAAAGGATTGATTAAGACCTCCCACCCCCGTCAAACAATTACACTCCAGACTCGCCACAGAAGTGAAACACGGGCAAAAGGGCAACGCGCAGAGGCTTCACTGTTCCGACTGATTTTCCTAAAGTAAGATCTGACTGGCATCCCGGCATCCCTTTTTTTTCTTTGGCATTGCTAAGTTACACTATGCAAACTATGCATACTTTATGGGTTTGATCCACTCCAGGAGGCGCTTTTGGTCTACAAAGGCCGCGGCCTCATGGGTTTCTTCGCAGGATGCACTTGCCGTGCTGCCTGGATGGGCTTGGGAGGCGGGGGACCAAATATCTGGAATGATCTAAGTGAAATATCAATGTTAGTAATATGTTAGGACATTCTTCAATATTTACTAATGCACACTAATGCAATTTCGGGGTATATTCCATATATATGTATATATGTATATATGTATATATGTATATATGTATATATGTATATATATGTATATCTCTCTCTCTCCCCGTTTTCATGGCAAGGTTCTTAAGTCTCGTTGGTGGATTCATTTATAGGTGCTCATTATCATCAATAATGGCTTCAGAGTGGTATCAGCTCCACAGCAGATGCCCTGGAGGCTTCATCTTCCTCGGCTCCTTTGAGTTGGCCAAGAGCCTTGGAAGTTTTTCGTCGCCCCATCCGCTGGCAGCGGAGCCGAAGACCCTCTCAGGAAACCTGGAAACCCTGGACACTTATTCACAATCCAGTGGTTATTTTGGGAGCTAATCAGCTACGGGTCTCCATATTCCATCATATTCCCTATTGAATGGGGAGCCAGGGAGCTACTGAGAGTTTCACCACCAAATCTATCATCAGCGGGATGGGATCCAGAATTCTGGTCGAATCACTAGGGTTGGCAGGTTACACCCCCATTTCTTGTTGGATTTTGATTCTGACATCACCAAAAAATGATGGAAATCAGAGGTTGTCCACATGACATCGCCCGAAATCACCGCATCTCCCAGGAAACATTTGCAGGTGGTTGACTCTCAACAGGAGCAGGTCAAGCCCAAGGACTGGGGATCCATTCTGTGGCAAACCGGGTAGACCAATGAAATCCCACTAAAATAATAATACTTTTTGAACCAAAGAAAGGCATCTTGGATTGGACTGGTCTCAAATCATCAATTTGGAAAAGCAATATGAACCTTTTCCATCCTTTTCCATCTTCTTTCCATTTTCTTTGGGGTTACTATAAGGTAATGTAAATCTGATCGAGGAAGATATATACGGGGTACCTCAAGCTGGGGCATCGACACTTACCTTCACCAGGAAAACCGTGAAGTTGTCCCTGAGCCGTGGGTTATCCCATAAGCGGGTCAAAACTCTGCTTTTCCTAGCCATTTAATTTGCCACTTAATGCTGTAAACCCAATGCCATACACCTCCTGTGGATGGTTTATTGTCTCCATGTCTGGAAAAATTGGGGATGGTTTTGGGTATAATCATGTGGATGCATTTGTGCATGATTCTTGATTTGAATTGCCATGTTGACCAACTTAAAACTATCCGTTTCAAAAATGTTCTGATTCTGCCTTCCCTCCCATTTCCGATCCCATCGGTTGTTGAGCTTCCACAAAATTCATGCTAGGTTTCAAACAATTTCCGTTTGTATATGTTATATATATATATACAGATATATATATATCCCCGTTATAACACACACACACATATATATATACATATTATACACATATACAATACTACATATACCTGTTATTGGTGGTTGGAGACCACGTAACGATCACCCATTCTTGGTGGGTTATATTAATACACGTATCCCATTCATCAGTCAGGCCATGCCCGTCCCGGCCGTGCCCGAGCCGCGCCCGGCGACAGTGATCCTGGCAGCGGCGCCTGCAGTGCCGGCTGTGCACCTTGGATGGCAGATGGTCTCCCAGTTCCATTCGGATGGCAGGTGCGTGATATCAGGTGTGGATCCAGGAAAACACTCCACAAGAGATTGTGCCGTGCCAACCTCTCTCGCTCAGTCTAAGTTTGTTGTGCAACATTGACAATAATGTCAATTCTCAGGTTCATCAATTCATCACAGGAATTACCCTCTGGTAAACTAACATAACTATGGAAAATCACCATTTTCAATGGATAAATCCACTATGAATCACCATTTTCAATAGCTATGTTAAATTACCAGGGGGTATGGAAATACATCAACAGGTAAAAAATCAACAAACTTCCAACTTCCAGGACTTCCCCGAAAAATTGGCCATGCGCCCCCCGTCGAGGCCAAAGAGCTCCCAAAATGACCGACAGCTGCGACAGCTGGGCTCCGAGCCGCCGGTCTTGGTGTCCTTCTCGGCTGGGCTGTGGGGGCGCCTGCAGGGGATGGTCGCCGTGGGCCTAAAACCAACAAACAAACATCAGAAAATAGCGGATTTTGGGGCCAAAAGCCTACCAAAAAAAAAAACTTCATGAGGATTCAACCAATCCAATATATAAGAGATGATTTATAGGCATAAGATGGCATAAGAAGCCCTTATTATCATTGTTTGTTGCTGGTTGATTGAAGTGGATTTTTTGGAAAACTGAGGTTCAAGTGGTGACCAAAAAAGATATACGCCATTTTCGTCAATTTTGGAACTGAGACGTGGCCCAAAACATGCGAAATGCTCATGATTTCCTTGGAAGACAGTTGGTGATTGTTGGTGGAAAAGGCTTGCAGATGGTAGATTTTATCAGTTCATAGAATTTTAATAGGGTAGAACCCCAGGCATCCAAGGGGCATAGTGTCTTGGAACCTCAAGAGACTGGCAGTCCAAAGGTCATCAAAGCTCTTGGATTGAGGATGGATGGTATTTGGAGGACCATCTCACAGTTTGTAGCTGGTAGGAAAGTATGGTCATATCCCTCTGAGCAAAGCGGAACGCATTGAAATCAGACGCATTGAAATCAGGCTTATTGACCAACTACCACTCCCACTTAAGATTAGGTCTTCATAAGGTTTATTCAACAATTGCCAGCTGTATATATATATAGTGGTATGTATAGTGACTTTAGTGACTTTCCAGGAGGGTTCAAGACATGAAAGGTTGGCCGGGATTGCAGTGGATGTGCCCTTGCATCCACTGGATACGCTGAAGACTCGGGTGCAATCCCGGGAGGGGCCGCCTGGCTGGATCTGATGAATGGCTGTGGTACATCAAAGGTTATCCTTGGTGTGGATGTAGTGGTGGGTCCGTGTGTCTTGAACACTTAAAACATGTTGAGACCATGCGACCACCCTCATTTCGACTTCATTGTCCAACTTTTTGATCCAGGAGCTTGAGCAAATTTTGGTCACTCCTTAGCAGTCATTTTTTTGTGTGTTTTGTGTCTTGTTCCGGGACCCACTCGTCATCAAGAACGATGCTGGGGAGCAGTTTTTGAGGTTTTGGCCAGCAGGTGGCTATCGCTACCTTTGGAGCGGGTTGCCTGGCGAGAAAGAATGCCACACTTTTCGTGGGTGCGAAGCGATTTGGACGACCCTCATGAAAAGTAACATGACTGGAAAATAACAAATGGCCAAATGGAGCCTTTCTCAACATGCTTTGATTGCCAAAGGTGGTCAAACGGACTCAGGTTGAGTGCCGTTTTGGCGGTGTCTTTGCCTGGCAGTGCGCCAGAAGCCCAGTTCCGTGGAACTGGTGTGAGCCAAAGAAGGAGTACCCTCTGGTAATTTAACATAGCTATTGAAAATCACCATTTTTCATGGGAAAATCCACTATAAATGGTCATTTTCAATAGCCATGTTAAATTACCAGAGGGTATTCAAGGCCCCCCATGGGCTCCCCATGGCTTCTGTGCATTTCAGTTGGGAGTCCCAGGCTCTTCTTCGTGGTTTATGAGTCGTCGCGACATTTCCTTGAAAGACGGATCCCAGTGTGGTCCTCAGATCTCTTGCACCTTTGAATTGCAATTCTGATTGCTAGCTCCCTATTTTTTCCCTATAGATCCAATTTTTAATTCCAATATTTAGTTGTTAAGATCATTTTATCCAAACTTCTTTGGCATCTAAGATCTCCAATGAAGGCCGCCCATTGAGGCCACCCAACACGACAAGTACAAAGCCATGTCCCGCGATGCAGTTGCGGCCTCGGTGGCGGATGTCAGCGCCTGTGTGGTGCGCGTGCCCTGCGAAGCTCGGCGCAGATTCGATGGGAGCGCTAGTGACTGCGCCGAGGCGTGCTTGGGGGTACAATTGGGGTGACCTTTAATTGTGAAACTCGATGTAACTATGGTAGTAACTTGCATAGCCATGAACACCATGAACCCCAAAAAGTTGATAGATAAGCCCTGCAACCATCTTGGCCATATGCTCATTTATTCAGATTACTAAGTAGAACTGCACCCCGAGTGGTGGATTTGTGAAGATGGTTGGTTGCGGCAGCCGGCCCAGTTGTTGGCCTTCCTTGGATGCCTTGGCAGGCTTCCGCTTAGGAGGATCCTAATCAACTGCCCCCTTTCAGGTCTTGACAAGCTCCTTCAGCCAGGGTCGTTTATCCATTCAGTTTTGTTGGCTATTCTCACTGCTGCAATCAAGGAAGTGCTGAAGCAGCGCATGCAAGCACTTGGTCCCTGTGGAGTGTCGCTCAGTTTCACGCAAACCGTGTCAAAGGCATGGTGGGAATGGCTAAAACCCTGGGAAATGCTCAGGGAGTAGACCCCAGGACCTTTCATGGTTGGAGGCGACCCAGATTCCAGAGTTTTTCAGGAGTGGATCAAAGCCTACTGTAGCATATTTGGGGAGAATGTGCATCCATTTGCCTGCCATTTTGATGTTCACCAGAGCATGAGGGTACCCATAGCCATAGCCCCACCCCCGCAATGGGGGACAAAGCCAGGTCTGGGCCGAGGGTGTCAAAGGATTTTTCGCTGGCTTCGGAGCTACTGCGATGCGCATCTTGGCAACATGTGTTGGGAGACGTTGCGCGTCGCCTTGTTTGATGAATTGGGTTTAGGCAGACTTTGAGAAAAAAACAGCTGTCAAGACACCCTTACACAGCCTTATACGTAAAATGTGAAAGGCACGGTTTCCTCTTAATATTCCCTTGTGTTTCCTCAAGTAGACAATCTATTTGGTGCCAAGTTTTAGCTGTCACTGGTCAATGATTTTTCGGTGCTTGCAGCCTTTGCAGGTGAAGTGCCGTTTGCACTGATCCAGATGCCACTTTTCGAGGCGTGGATCGCGCAGATGGTCAGATGGCCAAGTAGGTTTGTTTTGGAAAAGTTCGCCCCGTTGGCAGCCACTTAGATTTGTAGTTTCACCGATTTGCCACATATGGCAGAAAAAGGTAAACCTTTCGCAGGGGATCAATAGATCAGCAAAAGTTTCGTTTGGCCTCTGTGAAAGTGCCCCGAGCTGCAGCCCCAGTGCTTTGGGGCACATCCCACTTTCCCCAGGAGTTAAAACACAATCACCCCTGGGCTGCACGAGCGCATGCGGAAGACAACAAGCAACGGCAAGGTTGGGAGAGGGGTGGAGCTGACAGGTGGCTAATGGCTGCGCTCCGGGGCCGGTAATCAAACATGGCAATCGGAAACCGTCTATGAATGGATATAAATGGAGGTTTTAATGGGAACATCGTCCATAAATGATGGATTTTCCATTGCCATGTTTGATTACCAGAGGGTACAACTTGCATCGTTAAGTGCCACATAGCGCAAAACATCGTTTAACTTTTTGAAACGTGCGCTGAACCCTTTTTTAGGAGTCAGCTGTTAATCGTATTCAGCTAAATCCATGGCAATATGATAAGGTGGCCATGTTTGATCAGGGCCAGCAGGTAGAACATTCCAGGCCAATTCTCTCAGGAAAGTATGGAAATGCAGTAGTTCAAAATGGGAAGCTCATGCATTTCTTCTGAGATGAGCCCTGCTTGTGTTGCAGGTCTTATTGGCATGCATTGTGGAAACTTGGCTGCAGCGGTGCATCATCCAACCCAACAAAAAGGCCCTGAATATAGTTTTTCATTGTGAAAATCATGGAACATCAGTCAGGGCCTTTGACCTGCCCTCTATAATATTTGAGGGAATGAAATTCGCTTGGATTTTGGGATGTCTTGGGGATGGTGGTGGCCCTCAATCCATGCGGTCTGACCCCTTCTCTGAGGCTTTGTGGCTGGTAGCTTTGCTGGTCTGGTGACGACGCCCTTGGATGCAGCCAAGACTCGCATCATGCTGACGGCCGCTGGGACATGAAGTCCACCCAAAGACGTTAGAATTGGCATAGCAACGTGTGAAGCTGAAGGGGATGATACAGTCAATCCAATCAGAAATATGATTTTCCACGTGCATTCATGGGTTCGCCCGAGTGCCACCATTGGGACCTTGGCGTTCCAGGAAGACCCGAGGGCTCGCCTCGGGCTGTGGCGAACGCTGGGTGTCATGAGCAAGGACTGGCATGATGGAATGATGGCTAGTGACGGCTAGTCATCTCAAAATGATCAATTTTTTCCGCCTATTTTTGAGGTTTAGTGAATTATTGTTTTCCATTTCAGCCAGGTATCAGTCGCTTGGTGGCTTGATGTTTTTCTTCATTCCTGGGATGAGGATCCGAACTAGGAATGTACAGCATGGTTTCCCCAGTTTCCCCAAGTTTGATGCCAAAAAAACGCTGGCTTGGACTGGAGTCCCCACTGGGGGGGTGCAGTTTCAGTTACAAACGGATATATGATGATAATGATATATGTATATAATGATATATATGTATATATATATATTTCAAAACTATATATAACTATATATAACTATATGCATAGCTATTAGTTTGGTTAGATCCCAACAGATGGTGGTTGAAATGCCATGGCTACCCATCAAAGTCCCCCTGCAGGAGTGTGGCATGATGGGACTCTTCAAGGGAGCGCTCCCTCGAGGCCTGCACTCAGGTGCCATGAGTCGATTTTGATCGATGTTTATTGCAAGTTTATTTAAGCATCTGACAGACCCGATTTTTTTTTGCTTCGGCGAAAAAGGCCAGCTTTAGTGAAAGTCATCCTTGCCGATTGAATCAGTAAACTCTTGGGTTTTTGATCGTCGACTCTTCTTGATTTTTTGGACCAAAAGTCCACCTGTTTATCATCATGTTCCGCATTAACATATTCATTTTCGGGGTATACCCCAGTTTTAGACACATCCATATATTGCATTGTTCCTTACATATCCACTAGTTTTTTTCCTTTTTTGCCAAGATAAAATCACTTGTATAACTTCCCTTTTAAAACCAAACAGAAAGTTCCACCAATCAGTTGACACTAGCTAACCACATCTTTTTAAACGTTAAAATAGGAAATAGGAAACACCCTTTTTGAAACATAGTTATATAATATAGTCAACCATCCAGTGGGTTAGGAGAGAGCAGCTCGGAGCTAGGGGTATTCATATTTCCTATTTTGCATGGGGAGCCAAGGAGCTACGAATTGAGTTTCCCAACCACAAGTTAACTACATGCTTTTAAAAGTTAATGGTTAATCGGTTAACCACATTTTTCTTTTACAGTTCATAGTCTTCTTTTAAAGTTCATAATTCAATAATGAATCACCTTATTTCTCTGTTTCAAGTGAACAGTTATATTAAACCACATTTTCCATAGATTTTCAATAGTGATCGGTTGTTGATCGGTTGTTAACCCTTGATTTTTCAGATCAACCGATCTCAGGCTTGGGGGGCGCCCTATGGCTGGGCGCCTTTGAATGGACCAAGCTCTTGCTGTGGCCCAGTGAGGACGGGCGCAGTGAGCGCAACGATCGCGCCACCACGGCGCTGTTGCAGGGGAACATCTTCCAGGGAACCTGAGGTTTTCTGGCTGAGACATGGTTGAAGGTCCAACAAGTGGGGGAAATATGGGAATTTTACCAGCGATGAGGTGGGGGTTTTGGACTGAAACCCAAGAAAAATGCTGGCAGAACAAAGGATAGAATGATGGTACGGGGAGTCTGAATTTGTTTCGGTGGTAGAGCGAAATTTAAGGTGCCTATGATTTGGGGAAAGTATATGGAAAAACTGGATTGACATTTGGGAAAAATCAACCATAAGAATTCGAGATGGTGGTTGGCTGATGTCTTTTGCGAGTCTGTTGCCCTTTGTGGTAGCTTAGCGCAGGCTTCCAGAATCGTGGGGATTCAAACTAACCTCCCCCTAGTCAGGTGACACCCCCCAACAAAATTCGCCGGAAACATCATCCGCTATGATGGGGGGAAATGTTGCCAGAATTGGCCAAATAACCATGGGGAAAACACTGTACATTCTGTTCTTTTGTATGGGGTGAATGAACGCACTTACGGACCACTTGGTCAATTGTGGGAACATCCCAGTGGCAGAAGGAAACCTGAGTGAAGCTGCAGGTGGGCATGGTGACAATCGGTTGATATTCTTTGATTTTTGAGGGGAAAGATAGGCGACCTTTATGACGATTCATCTTAAACGCAGAAAAATGCTTTGAACCAACCAGCTATTTCTAAGTGGTAAACTTGAGAGTTATGGCCAGCTTCCAATGCATGACGTTTTCAGCCACCCGGCCAGTTTGCAGGAAAAAAATAGAGAACAACATGGCTTCCTGCAAGGTTTCCCTTAAACCAATGGTAGGATTCAAGATCTTCCAAAAGTATAGGCATTGATGCAGCCTCTGCTACTTTTCCCGGCTGCTTAGTGGGTGGACACTGCCAATCCGATGCCTTTGCCGCCAGCACCAGTTGTGCTGAGGAACAGGCAGTGGCACCGGCAGGGTGTGTATAGATACCACCCCTCTTGGCAGCCGTGGGAACAGCTGAGCAGCCGCAAAAATGGAACAACTCCCTCCACTTACGGCAGGTCATTTTCAATCCAATGCAAGGTGACTGAGATGGTCAGCTCAGCTGCGACTGCGGTTCACCGTTCACCTATCCCGCATTTTCAAAGGTGAGATGCGGTCGAGGTGGACCCTGTGTGTCGTGGTCCTAAGGTCGGTCCTCTGACTGACACAGCTGGATCGGCTGAAAAAGAGGAGAGCTTGGGAGCTGGTCTAGTGAGTCTAGTCTAGTGCTGAAGATCGGATTTTGATTTTGAGCCATACCTATTTCAACATTTGATTTGGACGAAGATGGGCTGCAAGAAGGAATATGTGAAGGTTCTGACACGGCAACATGAGGCATTTCTCAACTCACGGATTGGGTTGGTGAATTATTAGCAACTGGATGGAATCTCTTTCAAACTCTAGCCCAGCCACCAGCCGATGCTAGAAGTTTTTTGAGCTACCTGATTCCTTGCCTCAGCGTAGTTGGTTCAACGCACGGAGGGTGCAGCTTTGCTATGGGGGTTTCAGCGATGCCTCCCAGAGCCAGATGGGGACACAGTGCGCCCTCAAGAAGCCATGAGAGAGTTCCATGCAACCGTTAAAATCCGTTGCAATTTGAAGTCCTTCTACCTCCCAAGTAGGATCCCCATCAAGAATCGATCCAGCAAGATCAGCAGAATCACATTGATCTCATGGAATCTTATGTTGATCCCAGTAGGATTCAAGAAATTTATCTCACCATAGACCGATAGTGTCCTCCCACCGGCCATGCTGATCAACAGCACGCCGCTGGCGCCGGTGCCGGAGACGGATGCTGGCTCCAATCTGCTACAAGCAGGTGCTGAAAAGATGGGGGATTAACATTTTTTTGCCATGACGCAGTTGGGATTTGAGTCAGTTTTAAGCATCACAATTTGGGACTAGTTAGTGGGTCAAATGGTCACATAGTAAAATAGCCTAAGCATGCCTAAGCAACTAAAAGTAACATGCAGCCTGCAGGAGATTGAAGGTAAGACATGTGAAAACCTTCCCCCTTGGTAGATCTTGATGGAGGAAATATGATGTTGTGTATTAATTTTCTTCGGAACGCCTTCCAGATCACCAAAACCAATTGCGATGGCCATTGGCTATTCAGTACTAAGAGCAGATAGAAACGGATATTGAAGAAGTAAAATGGAAAATCACCGTCACAACAATATGAATTTGCCTGCAAATAGGGTATCCAAAATCCCGTTGTTGAAGACACCCCCCACTGTCCGACACACACATATGGTATGGAAAATTTGGAGGACTTCGCCGGTTTTATCCTCCAGGTGACCGCCGGCAACGTGCGCAGCTTGCGCTTCCACCAGTTCTTGAAGGTGCCATGATGTGCCATGGGGTGCGGTGGGTCATTCAACCGGCCGTTACTGACCTGAGTATGGCTTAAGATGAACGCCCAAAATTGCGCTTTTTGATCAACTTGCAAAACAGTAAGTGACCATTTTATAGAAAATTTGATATTGGGCTATTTGTACATTAGAAATGAGACTGCAATTTCGTATGGCACATCCCAATCAACTCCGAGCGGCAGATCTGGTTCAGAATTTTGCTACCAAAAGATGAAAAAAACATCCCAGGCAGCCTGAAATCCCCATTGCAAGTCCTGAAGCCCCCCCTGAAAGCCCAATGGTGGGTGAAATCCTGGGTGAAATCCTGGGTGGAATCCTTTGAGGCGATGTGCCTTCATCCATGTCACCCGTGGCATCCTCACCGTCCGCGGCGAGTTTGAGCCGCTTGGAGATGCTGGAGATCAGCCTTGGATGGTTCTTGGTTGGATTTCCCCATGGTTGGGACCATGTCATCATGTTTTTTTGGAAAACGACGACTTGTTGGGACCATGTTTCTGGACCATTTTTTTCTAACACGGATGATGTAAAGCAGCATGGGACATCCTTCACCCCAAGTCGCGAATCCACCATTCACCATTTATACATAAATCCTTTTGTCGTGAAAAGAGGATGATTTTGCCACGCTTGACATTCCCAGACTTGGTTAAAGGGAAGGTCTGCACGAACCCATGGTCAACTTGACTTTGCTATGGTTTCCGGTCCAAAATTTCCCTTAGATGGGAAACAATCCAATGATTATCATATGCTCCTCTACAATGAGTGGTCACTATTCCATGACACCTCAATGTTCCGTGGTAATCATAATTTTCCCTTAGTTCCCTCCCCAGACCGTGATTTCTGAGTTTGATTTCTGGTGTTTAAATAGATTTGTCTGAAAATTGGGTACCCTCAAAATCCACTGGTTTCATCGTGTTCCAATACTTTCCCAATTTTTGATCAGCCATTTGGGTGGTAACCCCAAAGAAGATAGAACTAGAACAGTTATATATTATCACCATGCCAATTTGGTGAGACTTTAATTTGCTAGTTTTTTTTTTTTTTTTCCTCCTCCTGGGGTTACTATATACCATGGACCAAACTTTCAGTCAGACCCAACTGTTCACCCGAGGTGCTGAGGTCGCAGGTCTACGCCTGCTGGACGCCACCGCGATGCCGTCGGATAGCGAGAGTGCGAGTGAGTCCACGGTGACCAACGTCACGTGGTTGGTACTTTTTAAAAGGGAAATGTAACTTGGGAGGTTGGATTGGGATTTATGACTTGTTCGAGCAGAAATTAATTAGGGAGTTAACTGATCTATGGGGATTCGAAGCAGTTTCCAGCAGCAAGAATGAGAATTCGGGCAAAAAATGCTGGGATTCCACAAACAAAAATGGCGGATTGAGCCAGCAAAGATGAGTTTGACCACCAAACAAGGGTGATGATTTTACCATCACCGGGAAAGAGCAAGCCATGTTTGATTACCAAAGAAAGACATGTAAGCAAAATGCTGGAGGTATGGAATGATTCCATAATGGAAGGGTCCCTGCAAAATTGGGCTCAGTTGCCATTGGTCGTGGTGGACACTTGATGGGCTGGGGCTTGGAGTTGAGCAATTTCCATCACATCACCAAGACTCAGCCCCAGATCCCTTCACAGGCAACCAACCAATGAAAGAGTTATCTAACCTACCAATGAATACACACAACATGTTTTCCCCTTTCATATATGCATGCATTATAGGCACGATATGCCGTATGTATTGATACATACATACATGCATGCATGCATGCATGCATGCATGCACACACACACATAAATAAATAAATAAATAAATAAATAAATAAATAAATAAACAAACAAACAAACAAATAAATAAATGAATAAATAAATAAATAAATACATACACATACACACACACATATATATATGATTAAAGTTACATGATCCACATACTTGCCACTACATTTACATACACCATGCGTATACATTATGGTGAGATCCACCCATCCCCAAGGTGAGCTGTGCAGACTCCGCCGTGACGATGAGCGCCATGAGCGCCATGAGCGCTCAGTCGGTGCGGAGAAAGACCGAACCCAACGTTCAGATGATGTGCCCCGGTGGCAATGAAACCTGGGGAAATTTGGGATTTTGATGGATTTTGCAATCAAAATTTTGAGTCTTTTTCCAACTAAAATATTCAAAAAAACATGTTTTCACTATGGAGACACAGGATTTTTAAGGGTGATGAATAAGGTTTTGACAAGCAAAAATGGGGACTTCAACCACTGTACATAGGGTTTTAACCATCAAATGTTGGGATTTTAACACAGCAAAACTTGGGATCGCAACAATAGAAGTGAGCCATCGCTCTTTTTTGATGCATTGAAGTCACCAGTCCCTAAATTGGTTTCCAAGTTGAAAATTCTTAAAATCAAAGACCATGGTTCCAGCTGATTTTCCTTTTGTTTCCACTGAACAGCATTTGGATGTACTCAGATTTTGCTAGGCCACTAGGGATCAGATGGGAAGGATCTGAACCCCTTTAGCTTGATCTTGTGAAAGTGATGCTGAATGCATCACGATGTTGTTCCCAAGCCGAGGTTGACCGAAGGACGAACGAAAAAGAGCCCAAGAAGTGCAATGTTAAACAAACTCAATACCAACCTGCTCAGAAAATCGAGCCTTGGCACTGCTAAGCGCGTGTGGTTGCCCATGTTTGCCTGTTTTGCACACGTGGCCGAAGGAGGGTAGGAAAGGTAAGCTGAATGGGCAATGTGAATTTCCCTCGCCGCTTTGCTTTGTAGAATTCAGAAGGTTTTCAACCCTGCAACTGAAATTCCAATTTACCTAGGACCTAGGACCTTTAGGAATCCTCTAATTCTCACCTGAAAGACAATCTCGAAATCCGTGGGAAAACATTTATTTTGCGGTCAAATCCATATGTTCGTTATTTAGCTTCTTGTTTTCAACATTGCCTAAATTTCGCCGTGAAAGAGCAGCCTACAACTATTCCTCATCGCCCCATTTCCAACAAGAGCCTTGATCCAATCGCCCACCACCCAAGCCAAGCTTTACGCACTTAAATCCAAACATTGCCAAGTTTGACCCACTGCAGGATGGCAGGATCCATGTTTTTCCTGGAAATCCATAGGTCAAGAAACCCATCCCAAAATCACATGGCTGAGGAGCCGTGTCAGCCTGGGTGAGGGTCGCACCAGTGACTCCACCACAGCCGAAGAGCTGCGCTTTGGCGCGAGGCAGCAGAAGGTGATGCTGAGGTGCTGTGAAAGTTGGGGATGCACCTGGTGAAATTTGGGGGATTTATCAGTAACTAGGAGTACCCTCTGGTAATTTAACATAGCGAACTGGAACATGGCCCATTTATAGTTGATTTTCCCATTAAACATGGTGATTTTCCATAGCTATGTTAGTTTACCAGAGGGTAATACTAGGGAGATTTTGCGGGATATAACTTCAGAAGTCGGTGTCTCCAGGTGTGTGAATGTTTGGGGAGAAAAACCCTGGCAATTTCAATAGCGAACTTGGATTTGGGGCTGAACCCAAATGGGATGCCCAAAAATGGCGGTTTTGATTTTTGATGGGGGAAGTCGATGACACTTGTGATAAACTATGATGAACTGAAGTTCTAAACTTAAACTTAAACTTGTGGTGGGTGGTGGCACCATTTTTTTTGGGGAAGCCATGGCGGAATCGCAAGAAAAACGCGACCAGCCCAAAATATCATACATTAAAGATGGATTTTTGTGGGAGGGATTTTATGGGAGCTGTGTTCTGGGAGAGCATGGGCTGCATGTGATGGCCAATCTTTGAAAATCATGCTACTTGTAAACTTTGCAATCGCTCCGGCATGCTGGAAAATCGCATAGTTTTTTTAAAACTTGTAAATGAGGTAAATGACCATGAAACAGGTACTGTACCTCGCGCCTGAAACTGCTTAACCCATCCCTGCATGGCACCCCAGCCGTACTGGAAAATCACCCAGTGTTTCTAGAGGAAAGACTTTGGATCATTTCACTGACATGATGATTTCCGTTAGCATGTCCATGTAGAAAAACTCAAACCGCAGTGAATTTCCAGTAGAAATCAACTTCGAACCATTTTTGGGTTGCATGTAAGTTGTGAGTGTAGTGCATATGATTGTATACGGATAATGGTTGGGTCGAGGGATGGTGCTGATGGATCTGATGGGTGTGACTATGGGTCTAGAATCAGGCTCTTGGGAAAGCTGGCTAAATGATGCCAAGGAATGATGCTTTGGTGAACTGACAAGATCATTTTCAAGAATATCCACCTATATGCCATATAATTCTGTGTCCATGCCCTTTCCTCAAAAAGCAGTGGCCCGGGAGAGATAGTGGTTTGCCAACTGTATTCTGAGGATGCTTCCACTTTCCATTTCCTGTGGTCATCACAGTCTCAACCAGTCACCCAACCGGATGAATTCCATCAGTCAGCCATCAGGCGTGCCGCCTCTGAGCCGCCCCGCAGCGGTGCCGACGGCAGCGCGGAGCGCGCCGGTTCAGGAGACCTGACCTATTTAGGATGGTTCCAATTGACCACTTGTTCCACTGGCAGAAAGTACCAACCAGACTTCCTTTTTCCCAAATGGGTGCTCTTTGGCGTCATGCTTGAAGGGAAGACTTGATGGGAAAGCCTGCCGAATTGGGCCTAAAGACCATGGGTTTCCCGCAACTTTCCCAACCTTGTATTGTGGTTGTAGCAGAAAACATCAACAATGAGAATAGTAGGGTAATAGCAATGACACTAATGATAACAACAATGACAACAATAATGACAACAATAACGAAACCACTAGCAATAATGGCAATAATAGCAATAGTAACAATAATAACAGTATTAACAATAATTATAATAACAACAATAATGAGAATAATTATAACAAGAAAATGTTAAAAACACGAATAGCATCAATCCATTTATCACTGTCTCAGAGCCAACGCGAGGCTCTCCGCCCCCGAGTCACACCTTTCGTAAGCAGCTGTCCACCTCCTTCGAGCACGCTACGCCACCACGGCAGAAGCGGCGCACTGGTCCGGGTGTGGCCAACGCGGGCAACGAGAAGACAGGCTAAGCAAACATGGCTGATGGCTGGGAAATGCCTTATAACATCTTATAACCTGGCATTTTAATGGGAAAAATGGAAAAACATCCATTAAAAGGGGGGGAAAATCTCCATTGCGTTGTTGGAGTACCGGGTAGGGTATCGAGTGGTGAAAGGAGGGAGCGGTTCGGAGCTGTGCGAGCTGTACCCATCTGAGTTTTCCACATAGGAAACAAATGAGCCAGATGGGCGTATAGTAAAGTCCCAAAAAACCACCGAGTTTGTAAAATCCTCTTGAAATGGTGGTAAATTGTATTTATGTTTGGGCGTCACTATACTTGACTTCAACAATCATTGAGAATGATTGAAGTGGAACCACTCAGATTTTCGAAACCGAACATCCTGCTGGCAGTCACCAGTTTGCCAGCGGGGTTAGAGGGGCATCCAGCTGCATCCACCTATCGCAAGGCAAGTTTAAGATGAGCCCGCCGCCACGAGCTGCCACTGGGCCATCTGCTGGACACCTTCCAAATGACCAGTTGATGAAAGGGCAATGACCGCCTTCCAAAAAACATCCTTTAAAGGGCAGTTGATGAAAGCTGAAGATCAATCTGAGCAATCCAATCTTCAAGCAACCATCCACATGCTGCACGATTGGGTTTTCGGTGCTGGAAATCAGCCGTTTTTTTTTTTCCCCCTCTCTCCTCCTAAGGCCAATAGCCGCGAGCCAAGTATGGTGGCGTCGGCATCGGTGCCCAGATTGCCATCGCAACGCTTGAGCTCCAGCTGCTAGGTTTAGATCTGGTTTTTCCCGGACTTTACTGGGAACATGATAAACCAGTGGTATTTCTGGGAGTTTGGGTAAACTCAGCTGCCCATGTCAAATTGTTCATGGATGATATTATATCCATTCATAAATGGATTCTAATGCGGGATTTCCCGTTCCCAGCTTGGAGTAGCCGGGGGTAAAACAATGCGGTTGGCAAAGGTCTCCAAATTATGGAGAGGTTCATGATCCTGGGATGATTTGGTTCAACATAGTGAACATGGTTAGGTTGATAGGGGGGTAGGCCATTGAACAACCAATAGTACCAATAGGTAAAGATGAACGGCATATCAGATTCATTTACCTGTTTTTTACTTCTGATTTACCTCCTGTTGACCTCTTATTTACGTATTGGTTGCCAACTGGCGCCTTATTTTGCCACTTGGCCAGCAGCTTCCCCCCTTGCCCTCAAGGCAATCACCTGGAGAAATTCCGCAGCCAGCGGAGCTCGGCACGACACCTGCAGTTGGCCCTGGGTGAGGATGCCAAAGATGCCTTCCGACGGGCCCTGCTGCAAGGTGAGGGATGTGACCCGTTTTTCCTTCCCAAATGGTGAAGGGGAAGGCTGGATTTTAATGATGTGATTTCTTGGTAAAATCATTCTTCAAAGGGGACACATCTACAACCCAGCGACAGGATATCGGGGATTCGCCATCGATGGGGGGTGCTTTTGGGAATTGTCTTGGGTTTTGCTCCGTCCGGGAAAGCTTGGGAATTTTCATGTAGATTATTAGCCGGATTCTAGCCACATTACCCTCTGCTCAAGCATAGACCCCGTCAAAATAGGGGCCCTCTAAAACTGTGTGATTCTCCATGTTAGTTGATAGGTTCCCTATGGTCCTCTATGTTTTGAAAAACGATTAGTTGACCAACATAGTTTCAGCCACTGCTCTGGTGAGGCACCCACCAGTGCCGTTGTGCCAAACTGGGCTTTGTGGGCCCCGCGCGGGCGGGCAAGACGTCCACCCTGCGGGCGCTTTCCGGGTTGCCCTTGAGGCGGGAAACTGCGGTTGAGGTCCTAAAAGGTGGAGATAGTGGGGATGGGGTGAACCCCGCCCGAGTGGCCATTTAGTAGGGAAAATGATGATTAGCCAGTGGATTTGGGGTACCTTAGTTTTTGGGAGGAACGCTGGGATAGATTAACTTTTGGGATTTCTTGATGCAAGACTATCTGCTCTTGGGCGAACGAAGGTTGAACCAGCCAGTGGGGGGGTCTGAAGGATCAAAATCTGATCTGATAATACCCCTTCGTTTAGTTCGATGATTTTGCCATCATTCATCAACAAACCTCTTCAGTTGGGACTAACATGGCATTTTTTTGTCAGGAAGAACGAATAGGAAGACTTCAAGACCTTTCCTGCCTCTGCCAGGGTTGAGGAGGAGAGTACTCCGGGCCTCGCCTGCTGGGCTCTATCCCAGGCCTCGTGGCTGGGTGTTTTGCACCACGGGAGTGTTGGATGGTTGCCTGATTCCACTTGAGCTTCCAGATTTTCCTCTCTCTGTCTCTCTGTCTCTCTCTCTCTCTCCATACATATATATATATATATGTTATATAAATGTATTATACATGTAGAAACTGGGCTGTAAACTTTGGAGAACAGTTCAGGAAGATCCTGGAAACCTGACAACTTCAGCTTCGGTCTGCAGGAGCTGTTGTCTGCTGCCCCGGGGCGTCGGTGGCAACTCCAGGACCGTCTTCGGATGGTTGACGTAGAATTCACATACACAAAATAGATGAACATAGGATATACCTCTGCAGTATTGTATATGATATACCTACATAGCATATATATATATATACAATGTATTGCAAATCACATATCACGTATTGCATTGCATCATCCTTGCCCCCATCCCCTAAATGGTCCCAAATATGTGGTATTGAAATATTAGGGGGAAGGGATCGTTGCATATGATACTACATATTACACAATTGCTTCCCCTAATATATGCCACATAGCCACCCAGAAACCCTACTTTAAGGATATTAGGGGTAACGCGATTAACACATATTACATATTACACAATTCTTTCCCTCTACAGTAATATTGAATAGCCTTGGATGTATTCATTTTTGGGGACGCAACTGGGGGTATTTCATATTAGGGGGAGGATATTATTGCATATTGGCATATTACATATAACATTTACTACATTATTACATTTACTATTTTTATTAGATTTATTAGATCTATTAGATTTATTACACTTGTTACATTCATAGCATTTTTGTAGATTTATTGCGATTTGTTACATTTTCTACATGTTACGTATTGTACCCTCCTGCAAACAAACATATATTAGATGTGGAAAGATGCATGTCAATCATTTTCCAAAGGGGTTTCCCCATGGGTTTTCCACGTCGATGCGTGTCAGCTCTCAGGATCAGGCGGCTGCCAGCACTGCCCGCTGGGATCGTGGTGTCGTCAAGTGCTTCGGCTTCGGTTAGGCTATCCAGTGGCCAATGGGGGAATTTTTTTGCTAAGGAGCTATGGCAGCTATGGCTGTCCATATTCCGGGAATTTGGCATGGGGAGTCAGCTGGAGCTACGAATTGAGTTAGTTTCCCAACCACATGATAACTTGGGATGATAGCTTGGGATGATAGCTTGGCGTCATTTTAGGAACCCCACAGGTTGGCCGGTCACATGCAGGGTGCCCATATGGTATCGGACATGTGCGGGACTTTGCCAAAAATATGGTTGCACAAGGCTGAAGATTGAGCGCGTCCATTTTCTTGGGTACCCCACATTTTCTTAGGGATTTTTCTTTTTTTGTTAGTGAACCATCAAGACTTCAGAGACCTGGCTGACCTGGCTTATTTGATTCGTCCTAGTACATACAGGATTTCAAACTGGCTACATCCTATCTTGGAAAATCACCGGCACAGTTAGTCCCTTCTGCCTGATTTCGTGGCTTTGTTTTTGGGACCTTGAAACGGTGAAGAAAACATCAAACATGACCGATATTCTCCTCATTCAGTCCATCAGTGCAGACTGGGTTGCCCAGCCCCGACCTGCCAAGGTATGTGGCTGACATGGTGCGCCCCAAGGCCGGGCAAGGCGCTACTGGCAGCACCCAACAGCCCTGCACGGAGACCTTGGACCCCAGTGTCATGAAGCGAATGCCCGTGGACCTCATAGCCAGGTGTGGGGAACAGCCAGGGTGTGGGAAGATGATCTCCCCATGTGGCCGGAATCTTCGATCTTTTTCCAGCATCATATGCCATATCTATGCTGATTTATTGGAGGGTTAGAAAAATATGGCCTTTTCTGATAGTCTAATCAGTGAAATTTGTTTGTTCTGGGTGATGAAATGGTGCGTTCCCGCGAGTAATATAGAACGATGAAAGATGTTGTTAACGGCAATCCACTATGGCGGCAGTGTGTCCAACAAGGCAATTTCTTTTTGTGAATGTTTCCTCGCATGTAATCAACGTATGTGGCTTGGGCACCTTCCCACGCAGTGTTTTCCAGCTTCGGGCATCGAAACTGCAGGCGCTTAGGCGAGACGGTCAACGGTGCACCGGCGCAAGAGGAGAAGACGGTAGTGCTAGAGGTTTGGCCGGAGTTATGGGAAGTCATATATTGAATGTGGATAAAACAATAATAAACCATCCCCCAAATCACCATAAATAGGTGGTATAAACCATTCCCAAATGGGTGGTTTATTATTGTTTTACCCACATTGATTGTAAGGGAGCTAAGGATGCTGAGCTGTCCAAATGTCCATACCTCTCCCTTCTGCAATGGGGAGCCAAGGAGCTAGAGTTTCCCGGAACCACATAATAGAATATCAACAAACCAATAACTTTAGGGAGAGGGAGAGAGAGAGAGAGAGATATACACACACATATATATATACACATCTTTATAGATAACTCAGGGTGTAATTTGATGGTTTGACTACGACACTGACTTTTTCACCGGCTCCATTTTCATCCATTTCCCATCTCAGATATTGGATGTTGGCGGCTTTTGGAGGCCTATGACTTTGGCGGGCAAGACGTTTACTATGCCATGCACCACCTCTTCCTGAGCGACGCTTGGTGGTTCAACATGTTCAACTCAGTCGAAAGGTGAAGGACACAAGATCGATCAAGCTACAGTATCAGTCAATCCATTCATACCGTTTTAAACATATCAATAGCAACATCACTATCACTGTCACTATCAATATAAACATCAACATCAATATCAATATCAACATCAATATCAACATCAACATCAACATCTATCTCTATCTCCATTTCTGTCTCTAACTCTGTATTTAGGTGAACCTTGAGACCCTTCGAGACCTCAACACTGCTTGCCAAACGGTCCATAGGGGAAAGTTTTTTCGATGCAACCATAAACACAAGGGATAAAGAACATGGATCACATAATTGGTCATACAACCAACATCACATTGGCCAAAGATTCCAAGAACACCTGGAAAATTGGGGGAAAACGCTTCGCCTCGCAGTGAAGTCACCTAAATTGCTGTTGTTCCCCCCACTTCTTCGGTTGATGCCCCCATTGTTGATTACATGTCTGTTGGTAAATACCCCACGCTACTAGCCATTATATACTAGCCATGGACCATTATTAACTATTAGTAATCATAATATAAGTATCATCGACCATTATTAATTATAATTGACTACCACTATTAACCACTATCAACTACTATTAACCACTATTAATTCCTTCCCCGTAGTATTAAACATCCCCTTAAAAACCATGGTTTAGTATTGGATTTCCACATCATTGGGACCAATTGGGGTGCTTCATATTAAGGTCATGGGATTCTATAACCACTATTAACCATATATAATAAATATATAGTGGTTATTAAACACCTATTATTAACATATAACCACGACAAAAAACCACCGAACATTATATTAACCATTGGGATTCTATAACCACTATTAAACCAACATTCAACCAATATTAACACTACTATTAACATCATTTTTCCCTTCAGGACTATGGCATCTACCTCGCCTGCATCGACCTCTCCTCGCTGCGCCCTTCCGTCTCGCCCACGGACGCCACCGGGCCCACAGGGCCAGGGCCGCCGGGGGCCGATGACTTGGAGAAGGCAGGCAAAAACAGGGCTTTGAGCCGTATCAAAGTGGAAAATTCATGGATTTTATGGGATTTTCATGGATTTTATGGGATTTTCATGGGATTTTATGGGATTTTCATGGATTTTATGGGATTTTCCTAGAAACATGGTGATGAAAGTAGGAGTTGAAGGATGGGACTTGATTGGGAGTTCTGGCCCAGGTAATTGTGTTTCCCATTTTGTGCCATATTTGGAGAATACGAATCCCATTGTCTTACCTACTGTATCCCATCCTACTCCATCCTTTCGTTCTGTCCGTAGGTCAGGAAAACCATTGGCAGGATACTGTAACCATCCATGAATTCTCTCATGACGTGCTGTCATAGCAGCTTCGGTTCCTTCAAGCATCTCTCCTAGAAATGAAGGGAACATTGAAACTGGACAGCACATGACACCACCATATGTGATGTGAAAACCGTGGTTCCCTATATATATTCCCCCTTGAAGTCAAACCCAGAGCCACAAACCAACTCAAATTTACCAGAAATCGCTGCAATAAACCATCCACAACCAACATCTCCCCGGAATTGAACATTGAAACATGTTTGCTGTAACCCCCATATTTCAACAAATTCCATTCAAAAAAGAACATGGTTTCCAACCTTCATTCTTTGAAGTTTATCCCATATTTCATAGGCAGGAAAAAACAACTGGTTTCCATTCTTTCTCTTACCAATCCATTCCAGCAGGATGTGGACAAAAGCACACAGACCTGGGATGCCTTGGAGTGGTGGTTAGCCTCCATTGTGGTGCATGCGCCCAACTCGCCTGTGGCCATCGTGGGCACGCACGAGGATTGTGCGGAGCCTAGCCTGGGGCGTGGGGGGAACAGTGGGTTGGAGAAGTGCTTGACATTTCTTCTGCTTGATTTTCCTCGGTCCACACACCTCTTTCCTTCTTTCTTTCTTTCTGAACTGACGCCCTGGCATTCTGGGAAATGTTTGATCATGGTCGATCTTTGTTGGGTCTGATTTCGGCACCGCATCACGGAAATGAACCATTTGAGTATGGCAGACTTGCTGCCCTGAGGTCTCCCAGAGGCTTCGCGGCCAAGTATTCACGCGGAGGTACATCAGCGCATCACCGCGTTCTGCAAGAAGCTGCCGGAGCTCAACGAGTGGCTTGGCCGGAGGAGGTGATTTGTGACTTGCCCGGACCACTTCATCCCACCGATTAAAGCAACCCGGAACCCCAAAAATGGGCACTGGAAGGCAATTTTCCTTGTTGGAGATTGCAATTTACCGGGTCCCATTTTTTTGGGGTGCATCCTCAATCCGAACTAGGAATGAACATCACACTTGTGCAATAGGCCATATGGACAACTGGACAAGTTTCCATTGGTTTGTTTGATTGAGGGTACCGCATCTACACCCAATCTCCTCCCTAAGGCAGCTGCACATCAACGAGACGGGGCAGCTTTGCTTCTTCCCCATGGACAACTCCGGCGTGGACAGTGGCCGCAGTGCCAAACTGCTGCAGAGGGCGGTCGAGGCCATGGTGGCCAAGTTGCTGCAAGGCTGGGGTGGTTGGGAGTTTGGGTTGCGGTGGTTGGGGTTAGGGATGGGGATGGGAGGACAGGGATAATTCTTCCGGGCTCAGTCTCGGGGATGAGGATGAGTTGGGAATCGGGGGGCAAGATGGGGCAAGGGGAAGGAGGGAGTTTGTCGAATTCACCTTGACACCTAAAACATGCTTCGGGATGTCCCGGTCTTGACAAACTGTCCAACCCTTTTCAACAGGACTGAGGCTGCCGCATGAACCAAGGCACATTGGGCAAGCCCATTCCCTTGCGCTGGAGCCATTTCTGGGCCGTGCTTCAACGAGCCAGCGGCACCAGCAGCTTGTCAGCCACCACCTGGCCCAGACCCCTTGGATGTGGGTCAAATCTCCAAGAACTGCCGGTGAAAGCTCTTCATTTCCCTGCAAGAGTCGTTGAAATCAAGCCACCCCAAGACCACCGAGATCCTCCTAAATTTATTCAAAATTACAATTTTCTTGTTAATATCATCTAACATCTTTAATTTTCCGTGGTTTAAACTTCCCCGGCAGCCTTGCAACTCCAAATCCAAAACCGAGATTTCCCAAGGCAACTTGGGCCCCTTGACGAAAGTAGAGGAACTTTGGAGGCGTTCGGCGCGCTATGGCTTTGAGTCCATGCAGGAGCTGTGACCCGGCTGACCTGGCGCAGGTTGAGGAAAGCTTCAACGAAAATGGGCATATCACGGGAATTACATGGAATTACCGTAAACACACATTGATGGAGGTAAAATTGGTTCATTTATTATACATTCATGTAATTCAAGATTACTCCCCTATGTAGGAATGAGTGGAGATGTGGGGATTTTCGAGCCTTGCCATAGTCGTTTATCAGAAAGTAGCTAGTGGCTTCAGAGAGGAATTTGTGGCTCAGCTTCATCGGCAAAGATGGGGATATGATACAACCAAGATCAACCAAGCACAATGTGATAAGGTGGAAGATAGGAATAAGAAACACGCACTTCTCCAACACCTGTTCGCCCAGGCAGAATTTCCTGCGCCATTTTCATGGCCTGGGCGCCCTGCTCCACTTCCCGGAGGTGGAGGAGCTCCGTCACATGGCCAAGCACCAAGGGAAAGCGGGACATTTTTTTGGGGTGATGCCCCCGTTTCAAACTGACATGGACCCCATTTCAAAGATGATTTTCTGGAAATGCACATGTTTGGGTGTACCCGTCCCATGGCATGATTCATCATTGTTTCGAGGGTAAATATGTCAATGTCATCCGATGCACCGCATGCCACAACAAATCGCAAGCGTTGCAACTGCGGCTTCCCCTTTTCGTGGCCAGGTAGCTTTCCCAGCCAAGGTGACTTGGTTTGCTTGAAACCTGCCTGGGTGGGAGATGCAGCTGCAGCAGTGACTTGGCATTGATGGGGCAGCTGAGGGGTTCAAGATTTGGACATATTGACATACCATGCTGGTCCATGGCGTCCTCTTTAGGTGCTGACGGCCAAAGACAAAGTCTTCCAGGGCTGTGTTCGCCATGTCGCAGAACTGAAGGAACGAGGCATTGCTGTGGGGGTCAACTTACCATGGATCAGATGCGTGCTTAAAATTGTGAGCCACGTAGGGCACACTGTGTTTGGACTATTTGGATTCGTATTGAAACGGATTGGATGCGCACATGCACCTTCACACATTGAAATGCATCCAGAGAAAAACGCACACGAGGCATGCTGCACACGCAACTGCTCACCGCTGTGTGGCGGGCACGGCCCTTTGCGCGATACCACCAGCAGCTGGTGGGCTTGCTGCAGGTCCAGCAGGGTTTGCTCAGTGTCAAGTGGGTGACGTAATTCTTTCAGGGCGTAACTTCTGCAAGATTCCGGTACGAAACTTTTCTTGAAGAACAATTTTTTTCATGCTTGTGCAGAAGCTAGCACTCCTTACGAGCGGAATTCATTCTAACTTTGCCCCCCCAGAAGTTACAAACATATACACAAAATCATACGTATTAGTTCCTGACCCTAATATTGAATACCACCCTGGAAGCCTTGCTTAGTGGTGAATCTATTGATTTGAAGTCTGTTGGTGGGGGTATTTTACGCTCGGGGGCTGGGAGTATACCAACTCTTACCGGAAAATTCCCCGCTCAATCCAATTCTCTCATAGATAAATCATAAATCCAAGTTTTTAGCGGCAAACATCCAAACAAATCACAATTTTTAGTGGCAACCATCAAAAACAAATCACAAGTGTTAGTGGCAAACATCAAAAACAAATCACAAGTTTTAGTGGCAAACACGCCCAAAAAAACAAGATTTCTAGTGGCAAACATCCAACAAAGCAAAGTTTTTTGGGTGCACATGCACTTTTTAAGTGGATCTCCTTCCGTTTCTTTGCGCTCTGCCAGCAGAGCCCAGGCCCTGGACCTTCTCTTGGCCTGGGGGCATGACAAGCAGAGTCAGCTGCAGACGCCGAGGTCGCAACACAGCGGGTGTCTGGATGGGGACATGTTGTTTTGACATCTTGTTTGCCTTCCATTTTTAAAAGGTCCAGGTCACGAAGTCAAAAAACACCGCATGTCCCCACCATGCCACATGTTCGTTGGGTTTGGATGTTTTTCGCTGCAGTCTGCAACGTGGCAGGGGTCGCCAGCCCGCAACGGATGTGCAGAAGATCTACCTGGTGCCTTCCCAGCTGCCTGTGCGACCTCCACGTGAACGAGAAGTGGATGAGGTGGCAAGCCAGGCAAAGGGGAAGAAATTTGACGGTTCTGGGCTGTTCTGCCCATGCAGGTAGTTCGTTCAATTTGCGTGGCCGCTTTGTTTGACATGGAGTTGAAACAGAGAAGATCATGATTCAGAAGAAGAAGAAGAAGAAGAAGAAGATGATGATGATGATGATGATGAGAATGATGCAGGATGCAGTGGTCCTCTACTTCGACTTCCATGGTTTACTTCGCCGCTTACTGCCAACACTGATCCCCCGACTGCTGCTTGATCATCAAATCGATCCCACATGGCAGGCCTGTGGTCCATTTGTCCCGAAAAAGCTACTAGTAAGTATATGATCATCATTCCTAGTTGGGTCTCAATCTCTACGCCTACAACTTGGTTGGAACGGACATAGACCGCCAAATGAGGTACCATCTGGTAATCGGTCACCTGGCCTGCTGGAAAATCCCATATATCCCCATTAAAGGTCGATGATTTCCTATGAACAAACCAGCCATGTTTCTGGACGAATTATAATGACATATACGTATTGACAACTCACATGGCCCTACTTCAGGAAATTTCACGTTTGTTACTTATGAATATGATGAATCATGAATTACAATTCAGCCAGAATTATCGATGACACCGGAGGGTGCTGGTCCACAGCCTCAAGGCTTTGTAGCCTGAGCCGAGTGGAATCTGGGGTGCAGATTTTGTCGATCTAAGCGAACTATGCCACTTGAGCTGCAAGTGCCAAGGATGAACCTGTGATCTTAGTAACATTTAATAACCTCGGATCTTCAGCCATTTCCACATTTTCAAACGGTCAGTTGGCCGGGTAAGGGTCCCCAACCGGTGGCCCATCCCCCACCTGGTCCGCTCCCAGGCCTTGTTCGCCAGCTCCACACAGGGCCAGGCCCAGGGCGACTCTTTGAGATCCTCTGGGAGCCGCCGCACCGTGTCGATGCTGCTGGTGTCCGTGCAGCCGCTTGGTCGGCCACGGGGATCACCGATGATTTTTTCCACGAAAAATGAGGGAAGTGATCCGTGAACACTTTGGGGATTTAACAACATGTGGGATTTGACCATCGATGGTTGGGATTTTAAGTAGTAAAACAAAGGATTTTTAACGATCAATCTTTGGGATGGGCAGTGAATCGTTGGATTTAATCATGAACAATTGACCATGGAACATGGAGATTGAAGAATGAACGGAGATTCAGTCATCACACTTGGGAAGAATTCGGTCTGAACCATGAAAAATAGGGATTCAACGGAGGTATGCCCAGTAACTATTCGTGAAGAACCTTTAGTAAGTAGATTTGGCCATAATAACGGGGGTTATTTACTGTACATAAGTTGTCATCAGATCTTAGACTGAAGCATTTTCATCATCAGTTTAAAGCACTCCCAAAATAGTCGGAGAAGTTGGAAACCTGGGCATGTGAGCTCAAAATCATCAAACTACCATCCTGGAAACACTCTTTCGGCATCGTTTTTTGGGGGTTCCTATCAGTTTTTACATAGTTCTTCCCCAAATTTCGGCCCCTACTATCCCATCCCCTACTTCTTAGTGGTAAAAACCCCGCTGGGACTCGGACGAAAAAAGACCCAGGCCTTGTGGCGAGTTTTTGCGCTGCTGCCTGCGGCCGCGGCGTGGGGGCGATGCCAGGCTGAGCTGGAAACATGTGGCGCGCTGGCGGCATTTCCAGGGAAGTTGAACCATTGAACCATGGGAAACATGGGGGATTCATAATTATAATATAAGTGATTTTATCGACATTTAAGGTCAACGCATCAACCTTTTCGGGGTTTGAAGATGAACCATCGATTTAAGCATCACCAATTTGGGATTTAACATGTTTTCAACATCAAACGTTTGGGATTTGAGCACAGATTTGGAGACATTGGCGGTTCAGCGCTGACGAGAAGTCGCCACCAAGGCTTGGTTGCTGCACAACTTCCGCGAAGCGGTCAGTGCATGGATGCCAAGGACCTGGAATAGAAAACCCAATATTTTGGGGTCGATGATTGTTACGACCCATTTATTTACATGATCATTTTGGGATGGCGAATTATTGGGTTTACCGCGTTTATATTTCAATGATCTTGGCACTAGAATTTCATGCTATGCAACTTGGTAGTTTCAGTCCTTTTCTCGCCGAATTATTTCACGAGTTGCTACCCAGTATGCTCAAACTCCCAACTTCTAGGATTACTCTGACCCAAAATTGTGGCACCCCATGGCTTTCCCCAATGATAACTAAACATCCTCCATGGCTGGTGAAGCGCCTATTTAAGTTGTGAGTTGAATCGCCAAGTCAAGCCGTTGATGGTCGAACCTCATCATCTGAGAGCCAGGATCAGCTTCCGCGCGGGTCTCCGCTGTCCAACCTGCACTGCTGGCCACGCTCATGTGGCTCTGAAAAATAGCCTGGGGCTTTAAGGAATGCTGGGACATTCGGTTCAACACATGATAGGTAAACCTTTATGAATTATTGGTTCGCGGGTTGTTGACTTATCCTTTTTCCATCTGGATTCAATGGGTGGATACAATGCCCAGCTACAAAATCAAGCCCTTACTGGCTCTGCAAGATTAACCATGGCCCCCTGCTTGTAGATGATTACCGTATCTGTACGGTCCCATAGCTGAAAGGCATGACGTACTTGGGTTTGGGGGATGGTTTGCAGTCAAGTAGTTTGGTGGAAGTCTCTGCATACTGCATCACCCTTTGCCACAAACCAGGATGTGTATAGCACATTTCACCTCGTTGCATCGTTACCTGGGTTTCTCTGCAAACAGGGGACCTAAATCCACCATTTAAATATCATCATCCCCCCCTTTCCATGGCGATTTGGAGGGGCATGGTATACCCTCATCCACTGACCATTGTTGCCGCGTTTCATATACCCCGTTAAACCCGGACGTTTCATACCCCCCGGACCCCGCTGAAGGTTCTGGACCTACACACCGTGCTACGGGATGAGGACCTGGCTGTGTGCTCCAGATCCGGCTCCGTGGCTGCGACCGTTGATGAACCGTGGCTATATAATCATCGTTAATAGATGTTAATAGGATTGGGGTAACTATCCCAAAATGGCTTTATCATCAGTCATCACTATCATTTGTGTTCATTATTAGTATTGCTACGATTATTATGATTGTCCTGCTGTACTACTGTTATTTCAATTATTCTTGTTTGATTTTTATAGACAGCAGGGGATCCTGCTGGTTGGCGGCAGCTGGGCAAAAATCCTCCAGGTCCCTCTGGTCTCCGAGAAAAAGATCGAACAAGTAAACTCATCAGAAACGTTGTCAACATTAGAGAGTCTTCTAAGCGAAATGGATGAACATCTATGCAAAGCCCATGCCCTGGAAATTTATAAAACATGTTCATGTCATAGATATGTTGCCCTAATCTATGTTCGTATATATATATATAATTATATATATATATATATATACGGCAAATGCCTGGGCCATATATAATTGGATAAACATCATCGACAACACCATGGCTCCATGTAAGGTGACCTCTTAGATGACCTGCCAACTTGGCTATTGGACTGGCGGCAACACCTGCAACGTGCACAGTCGCTACACCTGCAACCGGATGTTTCTGAAGTGGATTTCTTGGGTAAACCTCGGTTTGTTTCATAGTTCATAGCAGCTTCCTGGCTGTTGGGGAGGTGTCCCAGGCCTTTTTTTAATCATCTCTAAGGTTTCTCGCAAACAATATAGGTCAATGATGGCAAACAGTAGGCCAACTCCACCCCTGCATTTTCGCCAGAGGGAGATAGAAACTGGAGGAGCTAAGGACCTGGGGATGCTTAATAATTTAATATCCCTCCTGAAGCAGGGGCGATTTGGAGCCCAGTTACAGTTACATCCAGCATCAGGGGTTGACATGAACGTTCACTATGGGCCTATGTGGGTGGGGGTTTGAGGCGCTTGGAGCCATAGACTTTGCATATGGGATGATATGGGAATGTGTATTTGGATTCTAATATGAAATTCCCAGAAACCATGGTTTAGTACGGCATTTCCACATAATTGGGGACCATTTGGGACATTTTAGGGAAAGTTTACATTTGGGGGGATGGGATTAATCTTGACCCAAGCCCACGTCATTCATCACTGAGGCCTGGCTCCCCGCGCACTTCAGTCATGAAGCTGGAAGATGATGAGCCGAAGCCCCTTGGCCCCAGCCAGGGCTTGGTTTTATACTCCCATGTGGGTCCCAAAAGAAAGCAGCAGTTGAAGGAATCAGACACATCAGCTTTGTGGGTTTTGGCGTGTTGGGAGAATATAATCAACAAGAAGTTCCCATTTTTGTGGTTCATACGGTATCTGAATTTCTGGTTGGTTAGATCCCTCTTTGGGGATTGGACTTCCTATTTATTCTCACTGACACTGACATCGATTTTCCTATGCCTGCAGCCGGATCCGACCTCCCATTTGTCACCATATTCAGAATGCAAAAAGATCTGATCGGAACCAAAGAAGGGACCTCTAGCTCTTGGAAGGTGAGTCTTCAGAGTGACTCCTATAGATAATATATACTATTAATATATACTATTAATATATACTATTAATATATACTATTAATATATACTATTAATATATACTATTAATATATACTATTAATATATACTATTAATATATACTATTAATAT